>Ga0247723_1001994_pt1 | contig 11361 bp, 17 predicted proteins | sample MSEWelMarce5H_FC_FD_189079 | JGI IMG/M metagenome (GOLD analysis project Ga0247723, IMG submission 189079) | Subsurface sediment microbial communities from gas well in West Virginia, United States - MSEEL Well Study Marcellus 5H_FC | ecosystem: Environmental > Terrestrial > Deep subsurface >...
CAAGGGGGCTGGTCCTTTGGAGGTGATTGGTTTGCAGGATTACCCGAACATGAGCATCTATGACGTCCTGCTTAAACGCTAGGCCCTTCTGTAAAGTAATGTTGCATCGGTACCTCGCCGGTTGCTATGTATACGGAGTTGTGAGGAACCTCGTATACGCACCAAAGATGAAAAAAGAAGAATACGTTACGGACCGTATCATAAAGTTTAGCATGTTGACTGCCATCACACCAATCATGGCCCCTAATTATCTTTACTGCGATCTCAAGAATATCGAGCAGATCATACGCAAGATGCCTGGACCTATTGATCGGACTCCTTGGTAACCTTAAGTGTAGCCTAACATAGTTCTAATAACTCTCGCCTTACTCCGAGCTGAAGCATTATTTTTATTATAAACAAATCTCTTTAACTCACCTAGATGTTGTGCTATGGTAACTACTGTTGGATTATTACGCAAGACTATCGACAGAGCTCCAGCTCTTCTGAGATTTTTGTAACCTTTCAGAGCATTTGAACCATTAATCGGATTTCTTCTAGCATTATAACTACCATTTGGTGCCAGGATAGAACGTGTCAACACCTCTAATGTATCTTTTAACATATAGTCAGTTTTGAGAACGGGAATTCCACCTATCGAATGTACTTGATTACCGTTAAAATTACTATCATGATACAAACTCGTATCAGCAAATTCATATATCCGACCGTTAATCTGTAATTTATAATTTCTCAAGTAATACATCGTTTTAGTAGCAGTTACACGACTAGGTCTTAATTGAATAGCGCCTTGACTTGGAAATAACTGTGTAATTATAAGATTTGCATTAATACTTGCAGCAAATAATCTAAATATATTTTCATAAAACTGATTCATGGATGTTATTTTCGTATTTAATTGAGTAAGTGTTGTTATTTCGTGCGGTACCATATATTTGAAATCAAAATCATCCGTCTTTTCTACCATATACTTATTCAACTCTGATATCATCTGACGGTTAGTCTGATTGAGGTGAGCCATCATGATTCTTATACCCATACCACCTGATAGATAAACGTGGTCTCCTGCGGGAGGTGATGTGGCTGCAAAATTAGAAGCAAACAATAAAAATCTATTCATTATATTATCTTGAACATTCGTGTTATTAGTGTTCATTGCTTTGTTACTCTTGATTAAATTACGAAGAAGATGTATATGGGCGCGATATTTATTTACGGATCGAGCTGTAAAAAAGCTATTATAGAGATCTAGTATAGCTTTGTATCCTTTTGTGGTCGTGCCCATAAAATGTTTAGCCAGTAGCAAAAGTCTTTTCATGTCCTTTTCTCCTTTTAGTCTTATCATTTCAGTAAATGGATTTGTAACGTTGGCAAACGGACTACGTCTAAGTAATGCTGTATCTCGTGATAGAAAAGAAGCTATAATTATATAAGCTTGATCTCTGAACATGTATTGTGGATGAAGAGTAGTGATTGGATAGCGTCTGTATAACCAGTCTTCTCTTAGACTAGGGTTCTCTCCTACCGACAAATCCAGAAACTGGATCCGCCTACGCACACCTGGTTGAGTAGCTGACGGATAACTTACATAAAATCCATAGAGTGAATATAAATAGTTTCCAGTGAATCCGTCTGCCCAACCTTGCTGGTGATATGTCTCTTTATTATACTGCCAGACTCTACTATTCGAAAGGCTCAACACGGTTCCTTGTGGGGCTGCAAGTCTAGGTACTATCCATCTCCGAAACCCTTGGAGATAGTTCTCCATATAGCTAACAGCTGCAGTTTTAACCTTTTGTCTATCACGATCATTCAGGGGCTGCATTGCCATAAACTTTAAATCTACATCCGGTGTCTTTAGATAATTCCAGTTACTAGGAACAGTAAGATTTGCATTTTTACTAAATATATAATTAAACGCGGAACCTCCAGCTACATATGCAACAACTGGTATACCACCAAAAGTATGACGAGCCGGTATAGGATGTGATTCTAGATATTCGATAAATTTGTCTCTAATAGCATAGGCTCTATTGAAATTAGTTGCCATTATGTTATTTATACATATTTTTTATGGTACCAAGAGTGTGGATTTTTTCCACACTCTTGGGCCCGAAGGCCGGGGCAGCAAGCCCCATGGTATATATTTCGCAAATTCGCAAGCTGCACACAGAAACTCTCTAGTTGGAGAAAGCAAGGCCGCCCATGCCAGACTGGATGCGCAGGATGTTGTAGTTCACTGCGAACATCTTCTGGATGTTGGACAGACCGCCAGCCTTCAGTGCCACCCACACCTGAGCATTGTCAATGCGGGAGAAGTTGCAGGTGCCGGTTGGCTGGTGCTCCTCTGGCTGCAGGGCGAAGGAGTACACGTAGATGCCGACGTATGGGTTGCCGGTGTGGTGGTAGTAGGGCTGGACCTGGTTGAAGTACTTGCCGTACTGCTCCTTGAAGCGGTCCTGACCGTTCAGGATCAGCTTGAACTGGTGCAGGGGGCCGACCTCGTAGCCGCCAGCGCCCGTCACCTTGGGGCCCTCCTCAATCAGACCGCGGTTGACCACGCCGTTGGGGCCAACGCCGGCACCAGCGCCGCCGCCCACAATCAGGGTGGGCTGGCCGTACAGGTGAGCCAGGCAGAAGGTGTTCTGGGAGGCCATCATCGTGTGCGACACAGTCACGTTCACGTTGGATGGATCGGTGGAGAAGTTCCACAGGGAGTTCAGGTAGGTGGTGGGAGCGGCGTTCTGGTAGCACCACACCAGCTCCTTCACTGGGTGGTTGTACGACAGACGGATCAGCTGGGCGGAGGACTCGGACAGGGTGCCGATGGTGTCACCGCCGGTGTGCTGCACCTGCTCGATCAGGTACTCGTGACCCTTCTGGGCGAAGCGGCGACGCTCCTCAGTGTCCAGGTACACGTAGTTGGCCCACACCTCGAAGACGGACGTCGAGAAGTAGTTGTTGAAGTAGGTCGTCAGGTCGAAGTCCAGGCGCACCTCGTGGTACTGCAGGGCAATCAGGGGCAGGTACAGGCCTGGGTTGCGGTTGAAGAAGAAGATCAGGGGCAGGTACACGCGGTAAGCGGTCGTGCCGGTGGAGGAGTTCAGGGCTGCGGGGGCCGACGTCATCTTGCCGTAGTCGGACTTGTCGTCAGCGCCCAGGAACACCTCGGAGTACAGACGCCACCAGGTCTGGAAGTGCTTGTCGATGCGCTGACCACCGATGGTCAGCTCGACGGCGGCAATGGCACGCTCAGCGATCCAGCACACATCCAGACCGCTGTTGTTGGAGGACAGGTTAGCATCAACGAAGGTGTTGGGTGCCAGAGCCACGTACATGTTGCCGACGAGGTCACCGTTGCGAGCAATGGTCACCGACACGCGGCCGGAAGATGCGGGGGAACCGTTCACCGTCTGCTGAATGTTCTCCATCGCGAAGTTGGTGTGACGCTTGTACACCGCCTGGAAGAAAGTCACCTTGGGGTTACCCGTCAGGTAGACATCCTGAGCACCGTAAGCTACTAACTGCATAAGACCACCAGCCATTTTGTACTCTTAGCCAAGAAAAAAATTTCAGTGCGTAGAGACGCGGACCAAATATTCTCGGCACCTATAAATGTCTGACCATGGCGAGGATGATGATCAGTTCAACCCTGAGGATATGATGATGGATGACGGACCCGACCTGGGCGACCTGCTCGGCTCCATGCTGATGGACGACGAGGGCAAGAATGTAGTCAACGTTCTGTCCGAGATAAAGTCACAGATCGAGATGCAGAATCGCCTGCTCATCAAGCTTGTGAGTGCCGTGATCGACTTAAAGCCAAAGCCGTCCGCTTAAACAATGCAGTATGCTGATCTGGATGACGAAGCCTATAGTTATCAGCTCGATATAGAACTTCTCCAGACGATGGGCAAGCCCATATCTCATGATGAGGGTGTACGATTTCTCCAGCTGAAGACAGACCTTCAGCAGGCGATGATCGAGTACAAGGGCCTGACCGACTCTATCATCGAATCAACCAAACAGTATGACAACCTGGCCCAGAAGCTGAGGAACGTAAAACGAATTATGAATGAGCTCGACCCTTCACCCATATTTTCCGAACAACTTGAACAACTCATAGCGACGTTTCGGAAAGAGGAGAAAATTGATGAGCTCGAGGCAGCCCTGAATGACATTGACAAGAAACGGGCCGAATATAAATCAATCTTTAGAATCCTCAATGATGTCGAGACTCACAACATATACTGCTGCTTTCTATGTCTCGAACGTAATGTGACTATTTTTATAGATCCTTGCGGACACCTTATGTGCGAAACTTGCGAAAAGAAATTAGGTGGAAGCTCTTGTCCTTTTTGCAGATCGAGTGTGAAATTATTTAGGAAGATGTTTCTGACTTAAAGGTTAGAAACAATAATAAGTTATCTGACCTTAGCTCAATTGGTAGAGCGAAAGACTGTAGGCTTCCGAGTCTGCCGCTGGATAAGTAGTTATCTTTAGGTCGCTGGTTCGATTCCGGCAGGTCAGACGACTGGTTCCATCGTATAATGGTTAGTACACGAGACTCTGAATCTCGTAATGGGAGTTCGATCCTCCCTGGAACTACATTTCCCCTATAACTCAGTCGGTAGAGTGTGTGGCTGTTACGATGAGTGCTTGCACTCTTCGCCATGGGACCACAATGTCGCAGGTTCAATCCCTGCTGGGGGAGTTTTAGAGATGTATCCCATTTCTAAAATTCTTACGCATAGTTGTAATACTTGCCATTCTTGTGCTTGTACAGTCCTTTACCACCGGATGAGAAATATCCACCAGACTTGATCTGGAATACTGGAAGACCATAATATCCGTTATTTGATATTTTTTTACCAGTTGTATACGCAATACGTCTGGTTTTTCCATTGTAAAAACCAACTGTTGTTACAGGTGTACGATTCTTTGTAACATAATTGTTTCCCTGTGTATATACACTGAGCCCATTGACAGTCTTGAAATTAGTTAATTTTAGCTTTCTAAACCGAGCGAGTGGGCTAATATTCTTCGATCCGATACTCTTAATTTTACGCACTATTCCCATTTTATATATAAAAAATATTTTTTTTGCGTTTACGAGATCTCATAAAGGCTAAATGAGTATTTAGAGTATGAAGCTTAAGATTCCGGCTGCTCTCCGAGAGCAAGTATGGCTTTTGCACTGTGGAGACCGGTTGTTCAAGCACAAGTGCTGGGTCACCTGGTGCGAGAACGTGATGACGCCATTCAACTTTGAGGTGGGTCATAACATCCCAGAGTCGAAAGGTGGCAAACTGCACATAGACAATCTTAGACCTATTTGTGCCAAGTGTAATCGGTCAATGAGCGACTCGTACACAATCGATCAGTTTTCAGAATTGAGTAAGAGAACGAGCAAACTCTGGGAGAATTTTAGGTGCTTAAAATCAGACGACTCATTATAGACAATGAATGTAATTACTGCAGATGGTCACCATATGAACATACCCCAAGATTTAGTAAATGAGAGTGCATTTCTTATGAGCATGAATGATTGTTGCGAGCCAGGATTAATTCCATTGACGACAGTCAAACGTGAGACTCTTGAAAAGTTGATTTATTACAATGACAACAAGGATGTGATTATGAATGAGACACAAGAGATGTTGTTTCAGATTGTTATGGCGGCTGACTTTTTGCAGATGGATATTCTGCTCGATCGTGGTTGTCGAACGGTCGCTGATTATTTGAAAGGAAAGTCACCTAAAGAAATTCGGAGTATACTAGGTATCAGTGAACCTGGTCACGAGCTCCTATAACATAACTGGTTAGTGTGGTGGTCTTATGAAAAATGAAATTTTTCAGTCAGCAAGCCGCAAATCCGAGTTCGATCCTCGGTAGGAGCAGAAGAGCTTGCTCTTCGTCTGGAAACATTCGGTTTCCCTCCAAGCCCTATAGCATAATTGGATAATGCGTCAGCCTTCTAAGAAAACAGTGTTTTCTGTAGTAGCGTGAGCTGGAGACTGCGGGTTCGACCCCCGCTAGGGTTAAGAGGCTTAAAAGAGCCTCACTTATATTATAAAATGTTGGACATTAAACGTTTGGCTATGCGTATGAAGTTGCACAAGGTTGGTGGTTCGCCTGTTCATCATTGTGCAATTTTGGCAAAGCAGCTTGCTCAGATTGGTATCGCGACGAAGATGGTCAAGGGTTATTGTGTCAGCCCAGGGGATGTCTGTGAGCACTACTGGGTTCGGACACGCGACGAGGGTCTTGACCTCGACATTGCTCTTGCGCTCGCGACTCTTTATGCGCCAGAGCTCGGTGACATGAAGACTATGTTGCTCGAGGAGCTTCCAGAGGAGCTCAAGAGTGTCGAGGTCCAAAAGGCTGAGGAGAGCGCCAACCTATTTGATCTGTACAACTCGGATCCGAAGACGTTCTGGGAAGAGTCACCTTTGACCGTACGCACATTTAAACCTTAAAAAATTAAGTAGTTATAATACCATGGACCCTATTCTCACTCAGACAACCGACCGATTCACCACGTTCCCTATCAAATATCCAGACTTGTGGGCTCTGTACAAAAAGTCGGTCGCAAGTTTCTGGACGGCTGAAGAGATTGACCTTGGTGCGGATGTAACAGATTGGAACAAATTGACCGACAATGAGCGTCACTTTATTAAAATGATTTTGGCATTCTTTGCAGCGAGCGATGGAATTGTAATGGAAAATATCAATTTGAACTTTGGGGCCGAGGTGCAGATTCCAGAGGCGAGATCATTCTATGCGTATCAGGGGTTCAACGAGGCTATTCACGGCGAGACGTATTCGCTGATGATTGATAAGTTTGCAGGTGAGGAAAAGCATATGCTACTGAAGGCCATTGAGACTATTCCGACCGTAAAGGAAAAGGCTGAATGGGCGATGGGCTGGTTTGATAAGTTTGCTCCGTTTGGACAGCGACTGGTGGCTTTCATGTGCGTCGAGGGTATATTTTTCAGTGGCGCATTCTGTGCCATATTCTGGCTGAAGAAACGTGGCCTCATGCCAGGGCTTTGCTTTTCGAATGAGCTGATTTCTCGGGACGAGGGTCAGCACCTCGAGTTTGCAGTCGCGTTGTATCATCATCTGCAGCTCAAGACGGATATGGTTCAAAAGATTATTCGCTCGGCTGTAGCTATCGAAAAGAAGTTCATCACAGAAGCCATCCCATGTAAAATGATTGGGATGGATTCAGAGAAAATGAGTCAGTATATCGAGTATGTTGCAGATCGTCTGCTGAAGCAACTGGGCCACGCACCTCTTTGGAACTCGGAAAATCCATTCGATTGGATGGAGAATATTAGCCTGGAGGGAAAAACAAACTTTTTTGAAAAGCGAGTAGGTGACTACTCAAAACATGTGGATAACGATGGTATCCGTTTTGATGAAGATTTTTAAGAGCGGTAGTCATCATACGTCTCTGGCTCTGCGGCGTACGTCTCGGTGGGCTCGGCGTACAGATCCTCGGCGTACTTCTCAGCCTCCTCAGCGGCATACTCCTCAGCGTACTCCTCGTACATCTCTGCCGGCTCAGCGTAGCTGCGGTAGCTGCGGTACTGGCGGTAGCCAGCCAGCTGCATCACCACGCGGCTGGCCAGGATGAAGACCACGCCGTGCAGCAGCAGACCTGCTGGAGTTGGGCTGCCAGTGTTGCTGGCGACCCACGATCCCAGCACACCGGCGACCGTCTTGAACAGCATTGGGCTGGCAATCAGGGCAAACAGCAGAACGGCCAACAGAAGCTTCAACATTTATAATCATCCGAGAAAAAGTTTACGAGCCGCGTCAACACTCACCTGAGGTTTTTTCAATTCCTTGTTCACCTGGTTATGGATAAAGACTGACCAGTCGAACAAGTGACAGTCGCTGGCTGGAGTTGGGTACTGACCCATCAGCGTCTGAAAGTGCATCTTGCACATGAGACATGGCAATCGCTCATGGAATGTCATGAGTTCCTGGCGTGTCTCCTGTGTTGGCCATAATGCTTTTGTGTGGAATTCCTTCCACAGAGGCGGTCCCCAAATTTTAGGGTCACCAACCATACTAGTTTTATGCAATCTTTGTTTTTCCTCCGCGCAGTCTCAGCACCAAATGCAGTGTTGATTCTTTCTGTACATTGTAGTCGGCCAGCGTCCGGTCATCCTCGAGCTGCTTGCCAGCAAAGATGAGACGCTGCTGATCTGGTGGGATTCCCTCCTTGTCCTGGATCTTCGACTTTACATTTGCAATAGTGTCGCTCGACTCAATCTCGAGCGTGATCGTCTTGCCAGTCAGAGTCTTGACGAAAATCTGCATTTGTTAACAAGCATATGTAGTTTTTAAGCGGTTAAATTGCCATTGATGAGAGCTGACCAACGATTCCGCTGCTGCGCGACACTGGGTGGGACATGTCCATGGGGTCGCGGAGGGTGTAGCCGCTGCGCTTGGTCTTGAGCTTCATCAAAAAGTATACAAATAGGATAAATACAAGTGTATGGAGGAACAGTCCCGCTGGGGAAGGGCAGCCATCGGCAGCAACCCAGGGGCCAAAGAATCGGCTCGTCAACTTGTACGTCTGGGGGTTCGCCACCAGAAAGAAAACGAGGCCGGACTTGAGCGACCGCTTGACGAGGCAACCGTTGCAGGTTCCGTAGCTGCACGCGCATGACATTACTATGGGCCTAGATTTTAACTGGCTTAGAGAGGTCCACCGTATATATAGTAGACAAATGGCCACTGTTATCTCCAAGTTTACCAACTTCAATGCTTCCGATGTTCGCTTCAGCGAGGTGAAGAAGAACAAGATGGGCGGAAAAGCAATCTACCTGAGTGGCGCAAATGGCGGCAAGCTAGTCTACCAGCTGCCTATGCTCAAGGCCCCCTACGGCCTGAGTGATTTTACTGACAAGGCTTCCGGCAAGGTTTCTTACTCGCTGGACCTGTCTCTTGACGACACTGATATTCTGTCCAAGCTGGAGGGCTTTGACGAGCGCGTCCTGGACTATGTCGCGACCAACTCGGCCGCCTGCCTGGGCAAGGAGTACAAGAAGGATGTTATGCGCGAGGCTCTGCACAAGCCGCTGGTCAAGCAGAGCAAGGGTGGCTACGCGCCAACCCTGAAGATCAAGGTGGCGACCAATACCGACGGCAGCTTCGAGCCGTCTGCCTACACGATGGATCAGGCTCTGACGAGCGTGGACAAGATTGGCAAGGGTACCATGGTGCACACGATCATCGAGTTCAACTCGATCTGGTTCATCGACAACAAGTTTGGTGTGTCGGTTCGCCTCCAGCAGGTTCTCTTCGCTCCGACGACCAAGCTCTCGGGCTTTGCCTTCAGTGGTATCGAGACGGCCAAGGCGCGTAGCGCCGGCGACTCCGAGGAGGCCATCGACGTTCCAGAGGAGGAGGAAGAGGAGGAGGATGACGAGTAAAAATGTAGTGTAATAGTAACAAAATGGCGGCTCGGGCTAACTCAGCCGCGTTAAATGCAGCCTTAAATGCGTATGTCAAAAATCATGAATATAAAAACTTGAACAGTGCAGTCAACAATTATGCATTTGGTAATTACAACTGGAAATCTAATCGTAACAGTAGACGGTCATCTTCCGGATATTATTCATTGACAGAAAATAAACAGACACGCGCAAACATCAATATGATGCGTAATATGAAATTAAATAGAATGCGTCAAGGTGTTAAAACTGCTCGTCAAACACCAAAGAACAAGAGACTGGCAAGAGAAGCAAGACCACGGACTCCTACACCCGAGCGTCGTAGACGAAATGCTGAGGCTGCCGCGCGCAAAGCGAATGAGAATCGCAGAATGGCGGCGGCTGCGGAGCGCGCTCGTGTAGCAAGGGCTGAGAAAAATGCAGCAAAGGCGAGAATCGGAACAGTAGATCCGGCTCATATCCGTCCAGGTGTTGGTTTCAGAGTTTCTGCGGCTGGTAAAGCTGCGAATGGGGGTGGCCAGCGTGGAACTCATACACCAGCAAACCGAGCACAGCTGCCAACTCTGAACAGAGCTCCTGCATTGAGAGGTCCTGCTCTTGAAGCTATGAGAGCTGCGGTACAGCGGGAAGTTGTTCCAGTCACAACAGCACCAAGACCTAAAGTTCACGCAAGCCTTAACAAACGCCTAAAATCATTAGGAAAGAAGAAATAAAAATAAATATAAATCGTAATGGATCCTCGTAAAAAAGAGGCGGCACGTACGATAAAGCGTATAGTAACCAAAAGATACACAATGGGTAAATACAAGATGTTTAAAGGTGTTAATTCTGGAGAGATCAAGGCTGGACAAAAACCGACAGCCGCATCAGCACTCATGCGCAGAATGAAGATGTTTCCAGTTACAGTTAATGTGCCTATATACAGGGGTTTGTCTAACTCTGCCGGAAGAGCGAAACGTTTAAAACAAAACACAATCTATAACTCTCTAATTAAAGAAGGAGGTGAATTTAAAAATTCGTTCGCATCATTCACCACTAACGAAAAATTTGCAAGAGTCTACGGATATACTGGTCTAGTCCTCGTTCTTCCACCAGGTCGTTATCCTGCTATAAACTCGAAAAAGTTTGGTCATCCGAAAAATAAAGAGGCTGAGATTACATTAGCACCTGGTGTCTATAAACTGAACAAAACTAGGAATATAAATAACAATGGTTCTACAAAAATGGTACCAGTAACTTTTACGCCTTTTAAAAACTTTTATGCATATGTGCCACAGTTAACGACGTACGGTAAAAAATGAGATGGCCAGCGAAAGCAGGAACGTCTCTGTCAGAGTACGGACTGGACGCAGGATCGTTATGTGCGTCACAAGCATCTCGTTCCACAACCAACGAGCAATTACAGTCATCAAAACAATCATCAAAAGTAAAAACACAATACGAATAAGACTATTCATTTTATTTTATACCTATAAAATAAGATGAGTAATAATCGTGTCCTGCCGCTCAGCGGGTTCGAGCCTATTTTTGACCCTAGGGACTATTCAATCATAGGGTTCAACTGTTATGATTACGCGATAGGCTATCAGGATAAGCGGAACAACAAAAAGCCGCACAACAATAAATCCACACCAGGTGGTCCTAATTTCAGAAACAATGTAACCCGTTGTAACGGTCTGAACAAAGGTATACTCAAAGATAACCCTAATGCGATAAAGAGATGCTCGGACCCGAACAAGGTTTGCGGACGTGGATACTATAAGATCATGTCTTTTGTGTCACCTGGTAATGATTTTCACTTTTACAGACAGGTTCAGACGGTTCGGTACAAGATTGCAGCCGGAAATACAGTGACGGGTCTGGCGCGTTATTTCAAGGTGAGTCCGTC
>Ga0247723_1001995_pt1 | contig 11353 bp, 27 predicted proteins | sample MSEWelMarce5H_FC_FD_189079 | JGI IMG/M metagenome (GOLD analysis project Ga0247723, IMG submission 189079) | Subsurface sediment microbial communities from gas well in West Virginia, United States - MSEEL Well Study Marcellus 5H_FC | ecosystem: Environmental > Terrestrial > Deep subsurface >...
GGGGCGGGAGAGTATCTACTAAGCCGCACTTACTACGATTACACGAGAGCGCAAGCGGTCAAATTATTTAGAGAAGAGATAAAGAAAGCGGGTTAATGCTTGACTATCTCCGCTTATCACCTATGATAGGCGGTGGTAGTCTTTCATTAAAAGCTAATGAGAGAGTGAGAGAACGAGGATAGGAAATGAGCAAAATCAAAAGGCACTTAGAAGAGAGTATGAGTTGGGGTGAGTTAGCTTTATTAACTCACATTACTCAGGTGGAAATATTTGGGTGGTGTGCTTGTGAAGAGCAAGAGCAATTCCCATACGATAATTGCCCTAGAGTGGAAGAGGTAGCAAATGAAATGTAATGAGTGTGAGAGAGAGGTAGAGGTAGCGGACAATATACCGCTATGCCATTACCACTACACAAATGAAAACCTGGTAAGGATAGGAGTAGAGCAATGAACTACACACCGGCAATTTGTGGCGATCACTTAGTCCCAATTACTGAGTGCGACTGCGTTAATTATCTACAAGAACTAAAAACATCAGCTAAAAGGCTGATACAACTAGCGAAAGAGAGAGAGGAAATGAAATGAATATCTGCCAATTCTGCGGGTGGGAAGTAAAGCAAGTTGATTGGTATAACTTCTATAATCAGAAGCCTATATGTGATGACTGCAATATGGATATCTCACTTGAGAGAGAAAAGGAGAAAGCTAATGGGTAATTGGACAGTATGGGTAAGCGGGGGAGAGGTCAATAGTTATCTACTAACTAAAGATGAAGCAGAAGATATAGCCCAAGCGTGGAAAGATAATGGCTATGATGATGTAGTAGTGGAGATGGTTAAATGACCGAGAAGAACTACGCATTTATTGTGGTAGCAACTGAGGTTGATGAACCTGAGAAGCGGGTGAGTGTGAAGCTATTTAATACGGCAGAGGAAGGCGTAATACTGGCGGAAGATAGCGCACCTAACTACTCAGGCAACGGCTTACAGAGGGCTGTAAGGAGAGCCTTTGACCAATTAGAGGGCAGAGCAATACTTGTTAAGGCAAGGGAGGTCAAGGGTGAGTGAGCCTAGATACTTATTCGGTGATAGTTACGCCTATAATGGGGGCTATGAGGAGTTAATAGACTGCAATACCTGTGGAAAGATGTTTGATAGGGTAGAATATAGGTCAGATACCTGCTCAGAGTGTGAAGATGAGATGATTAAGAGAGAAAGGGAGGGCAAGAGATTATGAAAGATGTTCTTGAATTACCCCGCATAGGGAAAAGGATAGTAGTTTTCTATGAGGTATCAGATAGTAAAGGGAAAGCAATATGGGGCGGAGAAAATGTCCTAGAAGCTATTGACTGGTATCGTAAATCTCCACCTGATAGCAAGGTATGGGTGGGACAGTATGAAACTACTGAAGAAGATGCCAAGTTAGTAAAAGATTTCCTAGAGATAACACCAATAGTCCTAGCCACTATCGCTAATTGTGTGGATAGGTTTACTAAATGAATACAAAAATAGAGAAAAGAATAAAGGCTGCAGCCGATCAAGCGGTTCGTCAGCGCAACTATCAACGAGCTAGGCAGAGAGCATTTACCAGGTTAGCTAACACCTACCCTGATGTATATCGTGCCTATTTAGAAGAGGAGAAGCAGGCTGATGAAAAGATGGGTAAGAAGTGGCTTGATATTGATGGCAACACTAGTGCTACTAAGCACAGGTCATAATAAATTATTTCCACCACCGGTGGGTCAGATACCTAACGGTGTAATAGAGAATAGGAAGGCAACAAAAGATGAGAAGAACCGTAATAAAAAGCTCGCAAAGGACTACGCTGCGGCTGGTTGGGACTGGCGAGGAAAAGAGTGGGAGTGCCTCAAGTCCCTTTGGACCGCTGAAAGTCGGTTTGATAACTATGCGACCAACCAAAGAGGATCAAGTGCTTACGGAATTGCTCAACTCCTTAGAGAGACAGATAGCAGAGCTGAGTATCAAATCTTGCGAGGTCTTAAATATATTTCTGCAAGATACGAAACACCTTGTAAGTCATACAAGTTCTTTCTCAAGCACAACTATTACTGATGAATAAACTAACAGGAGTATCGCTCTTTGCTGGTGTCGGCGGCTTTGACCTAGCAATGGAGCGTAATGGTGTAGATGTTGTAGCTAATGTTGAGATAGATAAGCAATGCCAAAAGGTATTGGCTAAGCATTTCCCTAAAGCTAAACAGTTTTCTGATATAACAGAAGTGAAAGGAAGTGATTTAATTGGAGCAGGATTTAAACCTGAACGAGGAATTATTACAGGCGGATTTCCCTGTCAAGACCTTAGCGTGGCTGGAAAGAGGCGTGGTCTTGCTGGAGAAAGAAGCGGATTATTCTGGGAGATTGCAAGACTTATTGAAGAAACGAAAACTGAGTGGTTCATCCTTGAAAATGTCCCTGGTCTTCTTACCTCTAACAAAGGAGCAGACTTTGGAGTGGTCGTTGGAACGATGGCCGACCTCGGGTATAGCCTCGCTTGGAGGGTGCTTGATGCTCAGCACTTCGGAGTTCCCCAAAGGAGAAGGCGTGTCTTCATCGTTGGCAGACGTACTGGAGACGGACTCAGTCCAGCAGAAGTATTATTTAAGTCCGAAGGCTTGCGAAGGAATACTACGCAGAGCAAACAAACGAGGCAAGACACTTCCACCAGCACTACAAGAAGCGTTAACCTTGCAAGCGGGAAACCAATAGCCAACACTATTCCTGCTGAGCTTTATCATCACGGTTCAGTAGTAAATCAAGATGCTAATAACGGACACGTTGTTATTGAGAACCCAATAGTTGGAACACTACAAGCACGAGACTATAAGGGGGTAGGCAACCAATATGTCGCAGAAAATAAACTTGTGGTGGAACAAAAGTAGAAGAGCGCAAACTAATGAAGATTATGAAACCTGGGTGGAAGGTGGCGTTGTACCTACTATGAACGCATTTGATAATGGTGATACAAGAGCTACAACTATTATATTTTATGGTAATAGAGTGGCTGATATAAGATTACAAGATGATAAGATTAATACACTACAAGCAAGGATGGGAACTGGTGGAAACAATATGCCTATGGTAGCGCATCCAATACAAGGGAATATGATAGGTAGAAGTGATACTGCCGGACCTTCAGGTAAAGGTTATGGCGATACAGATGAACCTATGTTTTCTTTAACATCTACAGATAGACACGCTATAGCTGGTAGTATGTTAGTCCGTAGACTTACACCTCTTGAGTGTGAAAGATTACAAGGTTTTCCTGATGGCTGGACTGAAGATCAAGTTGATACTCACAGATATAAACAAATGGGTAATGCAGTTGCAGTACCTGTAGTAGAATGGATTATTCAAGGTATAATAGACTTGTCCTAACCTTCCTAGGACATACCGAAAGCCTCGCAGTTTTCATTCATTTCCTGCGGGGCTTTTCTAATTGACAAAGACAAAACCCCTACGGGATAGGAACCGTAGAGGCTTCGCCTAGCACTCTCACTAGATAGGCTAGTGTAGTAACAGAATTATATCAGATCATTTATCGTTTGTATAGAATCCACTACCTATAAAAGTTATAGCAGGTGAGGTATAGATACGCCTAAGCGTAGCTCCACAGGTAGAACATCTATAGTTCTCTTCGGGTGCGTTGATAGATCTTTCAATTTGTATGGTCTCATCACCACCAGGACATTCGTATTCGTAAATCAAAATCCTTCTCCATCCTTGATATTAAAATAACCAACAGGCTTAGACCTGCTCTTCTTGTTAGCGAACTCAGTAGTAATAGGTAGCCACTTGTCTTCCCACTTAGGCATTGGGAGTTTAGTAAGGTTAAACCCCCAGATACCCTGCGGTGTGGAGTTTATGTACCAAGGAGTGAGAGACCTGATACCTGCCGCCATTATAAGAGAGGAGTATTTATGTTCCTCTATTAACAGATCGTCATAGTGTGTCTTCCTAGATTTTAATTCTATAAACATCTTATGTTCCATACTTACACAATCAAAAGAATCAAACTCATCTTCACTCTTTGATAGGTCAGAGAAGTGGAACTCTTTAAGATAATCAAACAGTTCAGGTTCTCTTAATACATCTACGCCCAAGGTGTCTCTCCGCCCAATAGATCTTGCAATCTTCTTAGAGCTGAGGTGCATCTGCGATCAGCAGTAGAGGTAGCACACTCTAAGTATTGTGCGATCTCTTGCAAGGTAACATTGTCGTAGTAGCGCATACGCAGTAGGACTTTGTCATCTTCCTTTAACTTTAAGTATGATCTCTTTACATCTATTAAGATAGCAAGAAGGTTTCCACCCTCTGCCGGTGTTGACTGCTTACGAGGTTGTCCATCGTTGATTAACTCTTGTGCTTGTTCTAATACTGTGCCATCAATTACTGAGGCTAAGATATGTGGCATTAACCGAGCAATAGTTGCAGTGTCGTAGAAGATTTCATCAGTAGTTTGATAGCCAGCCTTGCGAGCCTTCTCTCTACGAGCATACTTCTCTGCAATCCTACGCATTTGAAATGCTAGTCTGCTTACATTGTGTTCGCGCTTTTGTTTGTTTTCTTCATTAAGTTGATCTAAGTATTGACTCTGTCTACCCAGCACCCAAAGATAAAGCTCTTGCTTAACATCATCTCGCTCTACCCAACCCTTAAACTTACGGGTAATAGAGTTAGCAACTGCTGGTACTAGATCAGCTAGTATCGGGTGTAATTCTTTAGTCATCTACTTGTCGGCGCTTCTTATCTACTAGGTGTGCTGAATTACTTAGGCCAAGTACCTTCCAAAACCATAATTGCAATAGCAGAATAGTTAAGTAGATCTACAAAACTATCCTTCAAAGATTCATTGGTAGGCTCAGCACCAGTATCTATTAAGTGATTGATGCGAGCAGTCTTGTCGTGCATACGCACTCTTAATCCATTTAGTGGACCGCCAGGTGCATTAGATATATTAGTTGGACCGTAATCTTTATGCTTATCTAGAAGTAGATTACCTGCACCATCTAATATCTTCCACATATTAGCGATGAACTCTCGGTCTAAGCCTTCGTTGGTGGTGGCGATATTGTTATTGTTCCGCTTTCGTAATCTATCTTGATAATCAAGATCCCTAAGGTCGCCAACCATTCTGCTAATACCATCAGATCCGACTTCTTCATACATTGACTGCCCCCAATATCCTTTTTGTCTCTTCTATCCCTTTTGATAAGTATACGTCATTTAGATCCATTCCAGCGGGTAGGACACAGATAGTAGAGTTAATAATTTCTGACGATACTCTCCTAGAAAACTCAGCTCCAGGATTAGAACCATCCTCTTTAACATCATTATCACCTATGACTAACACTTGCCCATAACCATTCAACATCTTTGCATAGTGTGGTTTCCAAGCAGCAACACCCGGCACACCAACAGCAGGTATACCTAAGGCACCAGTAGATATGATTGCATCTAACTCACCCTCACATATTGCAATAGTGTCCTTGAGTTCTAGTAAAGCAGACACATTAAATAGATGGGTCTTCTGACCTATAGCCATACCATACTTAGGTTTGCCATCATCTAATCTTCTAAACTTAAAGCCAACACACATACCAAGGGCAGTAAAGTACGGTATAGATAACCAACCAACATAACCCTGATGCTCAGGGATTGGATCAGTTACTGTACCTAAACTAAAGGACTCAGCTATCTCTTTAGATATGCCACGTTCTTTTAGAAAGGTTGCGGTTTCTACGTTTAGACCCTCCTGGTAACGCGAAGCCGCCTGCAGATACAATTTCAATTGCTCTTGCGAGAGCATCTTTAAACCCCAAACTTTCTTTTTCCATTACAACATTGATAGTGTTTCCACCCTTACCACAGGTATGACAAAAGTATAGGTTCTCCACTGTGTTTATCACTGCTGACTTGCGAGAGTCATCGTGCATTACACACCTAACTGAGCTTGCTCTACCTTCTTTTACTTCTCCACCGTAATACTCAACTACTACTCCAATGGGAATTGTGTTCGCATCGGTTCTGCCATTTCTTTTGCTAGGCTTCCTACTCCTGGTCCAGTCTGATGCTGGCATCCGCAGTCTCCTTTGCATTTACAATGGTGTTTGTAGGCTAACTTAAAGTGACGTTTAACATTCTCTTCGCCACCCTTTTTGCAGTGTTCGCAGATCATTCTTTCTTCTCTTCCTCTTCTTTAATCTCAGGTTCAGGATCTAAACCCTGCATTACCTTGGTTGTTGTTATTTTCCCACTAGGCACTGGCATTACCATCCCCTTTCCATTCTAAGTGAATCTTTCCTTTTTCTTTATGTCTTCTTATTAAAGTATGTAAACCGTTCTCACTATTACCAGTAATCATAATTCCACACTCGCAACGATATGAAAAGCTAGGACTTTCCTTAGCCCACCACTGTTCAGCGTATTCATTTGCCATCTTTCTCCTCCAACCACTGTTGTAGATCTTGGATTACCCAAGCCTGCTCTATCCCAGCGCTACGTCTTTTAGCTACTACATAAGATAGTGGTGCTGGTGTTATACCTCTAGCACTAGCATAGTTTTGTGCTTCAACCACAGCCTCTCTCCAGAACTGAGGTAGATTCATTGACTTTGTATTCTTTAATTCTAATATAAAAGTTTCTCCAGCAATGATAACTACTAGATCACCCTCATCTTTTTGTCCTGATAAGCGTAAGCGTTCAGCGTTAACACCCTTAGATCTAAACCATTTCATAACATCTAGTTCAAAGGATGCACCCTTGCGTTTATTCTTAGCGGACATATTCTAAACTCGCATCTCTCCTGTGCATACGACCATACTGATCTGCATCTGATATCTGACAAGAGCCATAGTTAACAAACAAAGAAACATAATCCTTACCATCAGCAGTATGCTTACCAAAACGATTCTTAACTGCAGCAACCCTTAGTAGATTCTGTATAGGTTCATAACCTAAAGTTAGAATCATTGCCGGTAGCTGAGATACCTTACCGTGAATAGATCTACGAGCAGGTGGTTCAGTAGTAGAACCATACTCACTCTGTTCACTAACGTGGTGAAGAACCATTACACAAGCCTCAGTCTGTCTAGCCATATCGTGCAGATCTACCATAATAGCTCTCAGTCCTGCCCACTCATTGTCTGATTCAGCAACCACATTCATAAGGTTATCTATCACAATCAACTCAGGTGCTATGCCATACAGTTCTATATAAGCCTTAATCTCTAACTCAATATCATCTAATGATGGTGATGAATCAAAGACCCATTGTATATTCTTAACGCCTTCAAACTTAGCATCGTAGTACTTAGAGTTCTTGTTAAGGTTTTCCTCTACTAAAGTTTGATTATGACCTGAGATATGTGCAGCAGTCCTCATCATTACAGTTGCAATATCAGTATCAGCAGAGAAGAAAAGTGTTGGAACATCTGCCTTAATCGCATAGATCAAAGCAAACATAGACTTACCAGCATTTGGGGCAGCAGCAACCATACAGACTTGACCTCTTCTAAACCTAATCTGTTTCTCTTTAAGATCTTTCCAGACATCAGGCAAAGGGGTAGCCTTTGTTGTTGTGCTCTTCCAAGCTCTTTGTAAGTTAAGCAATCTCTTCTTCTCTTATGATAATTCTTCTTTGTCTACGAACTATCTTGCGATCTGCATCAGACAAACCGCCCCATATTCCGTATCTTTCATTCTGTATGCCCCACTCTGCACACTCCTGCTGGTGGGGACATAACTTGCAGACATTTTTAATCTGTCTTATTAAGTACACATCTTCGCCTTGTTCGGGAAAGAAAAGATCTGTTGAGATCTGAGCACAAGAGGGGTTCTCAAATTGACGAGGCCCCCGCATTGCTTATCTAATCCAGACTGTATCGCACTTATCAGTTGCACCTTTAGGTGCAGCGCACATCCAACCCTTCCAAGGACCTTTAGTACCTTGTCCTGATCTAAATGACATAGACCCGTGCTTACAATCAGGAGCATCACCGGTAGGTGAGGCAACTGCTGTTGCACCTAATGCCTTCTTAGCATAAGCAACCGCTCCACCAGTTGGTTGTGCAGTAGCACCAAGAGTGGTGCCAGTTGTAGTAATTAATGATGATAGATCAGAGATAGATGTTAGAGATGCCTCTAACTCAGCCTGACTTACAGCGTACAGATTTACTAATGTTCCATCAGCTAACTTGTAGTTGATCTGAAACTTAGTTGACTCAGGTGCAGCCATTATTTTCCTCCAGTTTTTATATTTAATCTAGCGAAAGGTTGTCCTTCCACCTTTGGTATAAAGCCTAGTAGTTTTTCTACTTCGGCAGTATCAACTGTAGATCTACCACTAACAGTGCTCCAAGTAATTTGGACACCACTAGTAGTCTCTCCAGTTAAACCTTCAAATGCGGTTCGTAATGAATCCCGCTTCTCACTTAATTCTTTTATCTGTTGATCAAGTTGTAAGTACATCAAGGCCGAGTGATCAACACCGCTATCTTCAATAACGGGTAGCTCAGCCTTGATATGTTCTTTTTTTAAACCACTGCAACCAATTTCTCCTGTTGCATCAAAGTACTTGCAATAGGACTTGCAGTAATTTTGGTCCCGTTCAGGACCTGGTGCTTCTGAGGATTCCTTTATTGCGCTCAACCAATTAAGAGCCTCTTCTGCTATTAATGGATCATACGGTTCTGAGTGGACAACGATGTCCCTTTCGTCTCCATCTCTAGCGATGGCTACAAGGTTAACAGTTCTAGGCTTCCCCTTCCCAGACTTGTCTAACAAGTAGCCATACACTTGAACCTGCCAACGTTGTTGACTAGATGGAAAGTAAGAAAGATTACTCTTCTTTACTGTCTTCCAATCTATAACATCGCCAGTCTCTGGAATGAAAAGATCTATATGCGCTTTCATCCCAGAATATTCTACGTTAGTTTCAACCCAATACTTCTCGCCCTTTGGGTCAATCGTTCTAATTGCTTCTTCAATACTAGCGTGGATAGCAGTACCCATAATCGCTGCTAACTTTAATTCATTCTCATTAGTTTCAGGTTGATCGTTAAGACGATACCAAACCTTACGGCGACATCCACCCAACTCTGATGGACCCACTTGGGTCTGTTTAGATCTAGATCTACCAGCATCTTTAGCTCGCAGAACATCAATCAATAACTGCTTTGGATCACTCACTATAATCCCCACTTAATAAAACATTCTAGAATAAACTTATACATTTCTAAGTCTAGTAGATACCACTGCAATTGCCAATATATATCTAACATTATTTTACCTTCCCTATTTTGTAAATTGTGTTTTGATGTTTGCAACACCACCACACCATACGTTGTATTGTATCGCTATATTCACAGCCTTTTTCGCAGCACTCGCTGCCTTTGTATGGGTTCTGTTCTCACTCTCTAATGCAACCAACGCACCAAGAGCTAAACCACCACCTGAACCTATGCCGTATAGACCTCTATCATCTCGCATATATCCATAGTCATCGCTTATTTGAAATAACTTTCCATTAAAACAAAGTAAAGCATCCCAGCCAGAGTCATCATCATTTTTATTCTTAGGTGCAGGATCATATCCAGCATCAGTTAACGTTTGTTTGATAGATGGTAGAACCCTAATCATTAAGAAGCGATCCGGGTCTTGAGTTTTAATTACCTTTGGTGGTTGCCATAAGTTATTTAAGATATCACCAGCAGCAGCATCACCTGCTACAGCTATTAGATACTCATTAACCTTGACTATCTTGTCATAACCTTTTGCAATATAAGGCTTGTCAGTATAAGTAGTCATTGAGTCTGAAGCTATTACAGCCCAGCCTTTACCTTGAATACCAACGATTGCAGTCAACGTAACTCCTATCTCTTGTGGATAATAATATCACCAATAAATCCAAATGGTGGGATCTAATAAATAAACGACACGCCGCGTAATAACATCCTTAGTGGGTTCGGGAATGTGTACAATACGAGCCGTAGGCGAGTAAACGGCAACCCTTGCGGGTTGCATAAGCAAGGGTAACTGTATGTTCCGTCTACCAAGGCTGTCAAAAAATAGGGAAAAACTCCCTTCAAAATTTGGCACCGACTTAAGAGATCTCGGTCCTCTTCACGCCTGTCCTTGTGGCTCTATGACCTTTACAATTATGGCATCCTTCTACGATTATGAACTATCCTGGTATCACCTAGACGGTGAGTGTGCTAACTGCGGTAACTTAGTATTAGTTCCAACACCACTAGATAAGCCAGAATAAAAGGGCATAAAAAAAGAACCCCCTCCGAAGAGGGGGCCTGTATTGCCTCGCGGTATTAAAACTATTTAGCTCCTAGACCGTATTCTTTCTCAGTCTTATCAGCCCACTTAGCAAGTGGGGCGGCAATAGCACCAACAAGGATTGCTTGTTCTGGTGCAAGGTCAGCTACTAGTGCTAGACCCATAGTTACTGCTGAAGCAAGTACAGCGCGAAGGTAAGACTTAACTGCAGCCTTAGTCTTCTTACTCTTTAACTTCTTTAGTAGATCGTTCATTTATTTCTCCTGTTTCTTTTTAGGTAGTGGCTTTGGAAGTGTAAACTTCTTTGGCACATCACCCATCCAACTAAACCAGTTGGAATCATCTTTGGCATATTGATCCTTTATAGATATATGCAGGTGCTTGTTATGTAAGTTACTTCCCTTATAAACTCTTTCACCATCTACTTGATTCCAAATCTTACCTTTAAATATTAGATACTTAACTCTACGATCTGACTGTAATCTCTGGTAGATATCTTTACAATCAACACCATTATCTGGGTCGTGGGTTAAATCTACTGCTAACCCTGTATTGTGATCTGAGTTAGGACTTTGTTTAATATGAGCCGATGAAGGCAATAATCCGTCTGAGGCTTTCTTGCGCTTCGGCCACAATGCTGTTGCTTGGCGTAGTACTGCTATTGCAGCAGGTGTCGCTCTCTTTACAACAAGTTTCATCATTGCTCATTTCTTTATCAGGATGCTGATTATTTCCTCAACCTGTCGTTCTAATCTATCAACGGAATCCCTGAGACTTGAGCCACCATTCGGGCGAAGTTCAGACAGATAGTGTTTAACTAAGTGTCTTACTCCCATTGCTAAAGCTCCAACAAGGGTGGTTATAGAGACTGCAAGTGCAGCCCAGTCTGAAGGGGTCATTATGGCTCCTATGAAATAGATCTAACGGTTACGATTAATAATCCTCCATACCCATTAAACCTGGGTCCGGAAGGGGTCTTGTTTACAAAATCAAGTTCTTCAATAATACCAAGATATGACTCTCCAGTTCTGAAGTCTTGAACTCTTACTG
>Ga0247723_1001997_pt1 | contig 11348 bp, 9 predicted proteins | sample MSEWelMarce5H_FC_FD_189079 | JGI IMG/M metagenome (GOLD analysis project Ga0247723, IMG submission 189079) | Subsurface sediment microbial communities from gas well in West Virginia, United States - MSEEL Well Study Marcellus 5H_FC | ecosystem: Environmental > Terrestrial > Deep subsurface > Rock...
ACTGATGAAATGGCTGCTTCAGCCGCCGCCCGGGGAACGGGCATCGCCAAAAGAACACCAGAGTATATCGAACAAAAGATAGACGAAGGCAAAGCCGTGATTGCCATTACCGATCAAAATGAATGGGTGGGCTTTTGTTACATTGAAACATGGAGCCATGGTGAGTATGTAGCCAATAGCGGTTTAATTGTAGCTCCGGCTTTCAGGAAAAGTGGTGTGGCCAAATCGATCAAGAAAAGGATCTTCGACTTATCCCGTCAAAAATATCCGGAAGCTAAACTGTTTGGATTAACAACAGGATTGGCGGTCATGAAAATCAACAGTGATCTCGGCTATGAGCCAGTCACCTATTCAGAACTTACACAGGACGAAGCCTTCTGGGCTGGCTGTAAAAGCTGTGTGAACTATGAGATACTGATGAGTAAAGACCGGAAGAACTGTATGTGCACCGCCATGCTGTATGATCCAAAAGATCATTATGAGCCGGAGGAAACCAAACAATTCTTTGAAGAGAACAAGAAAGGATTTGAACGGTTGCTGAAATTCAAACAATGGAAGTTGCTAAAGCCTTTTATGAAAAAAGATAAGGACAGCAACGGCGGAGCCAGCAAACCTAAATCACTCCTGCATCATTTATTTCATTTATAATAAACGCTGATCAATTACCATGTCAAAGAAAGTTGTACTCGGTTTTAGCGGAGGTCTCGACACCTCTTACTGTGTAAAATACCTGAGTGAAGACCAGGGCTATGAAGTACATAGCATCATTGTGAATACCGGCGGGTTCGATGAAGAGGAACTGCAAAAAATCGAAGCACATGCTTACACCCTGGGTGTAAAAACACATACCACTATTGATGCAGTAGAAGGGTATTACGACCGCATTATCAAATACCTCATATTTGGGAATGTATTAAAAAACAATACCTACCCGCTGTCAGTTTCTGCAGAAAGGTTGAGCCAGGCCTTACATATTGCCGAGCATACTAAAAAGCTGAATGCAGATGCGGTGGCGCATGGAAGCACCGGCGCTGGCAATGACCAGGTTCGCTTTGACATGATCTTTCATATCATGATTCCCGGCGTGGAAATAATTACCCCCATCAGGGATCTGAAACTTAGTCGGGAAGAAGAGATCGCTTACCTGAAAGCTAAGAATGTCGATATGAACTTTGAGAAGTCCATGTATTCTATCAATAAAGGCTTATGGGGCACCAGTGTAGGGGGCAAAGAAACACTTTCTTCAAAAGGAATGTTGCCGGAAGAAGCCTGGCCAACACAAGTCACCAATCATGGAAGCCAGGAAGTACGCCTAAGTTTTACAAAAGGAGAACTGACTGCAGTAGATGGCAATAATTTCACCCATCCATCAGCAGCGATACAATATTTACAAACCATTGCAGGGCCTTACGGCATTGGTCGTGATATTCATGTGGGTGACACTATCATCGGTATTAAAGGCCGGGTAGGTTTTGAAGCGGCCGCACCCATGGTTATTTTAAAAGCACACCATGCCCTGGAAAAACATGTATTGACTAAATGGCAACTACAATGGAAGGATCAGTTGGCGCAGTTCTACGGCAACTGGCTTCATGAGGGACAAATACTTGATCCCGTGATGAGAGATATCGAAGCTTTTCTCGATAACAGCCAGCAAAATGTAACCGGAGAGGTGTTTGTTCAACTGATGCCCTATCGGTTTCAGGTGATTGGTATTGAGTCAGCATTCGACCTGATGAACAGTAAATTTGGAAAATATGGCGAAATGAATACCGGTTTTACCGGAGATGACGTTCGGGGCTTCAGCAAAATATTTGGCAACCAGACATCGATTTATCATCTGGTAAAAAAAGATACCGATGACAAAAATTAAAATAGGTATTATTGGAGGTGCAGGATACACCGGAGGTGAGTTAATAAGAATCTTGTTAAATCACCCCGGTGCTACCCTCTCTTTTATTCATAGCCGCAGCAATGCCGGCAAGCCCATTTGTACAGTACACCAGGATTTGATTGGCGATACAGAACTGACATTTACGGGTGAGCTATCTGATGATATTGAGGTGCTGTTTCTTTGCCTTGGCCACGGAGAATCGAAAAAATTCCTGGCTGAAAATAAAATTGCCGATTCTGTTAAGGTAATTGACCTTGCCAATGATTTTCGGTTAGCCACCCAATCATCCATTGGCGACCGGCAGTTCGTTTATGGCTTACCGGAGCTGAATAAGGAGACGATAAAATCAGCGGGCAATATTGCTAACCCTGGTTGTTTTGCAACCGCCATCCAGTTAGGATTACTTCCATTGGCAAAAGCTGGATTATTAAAAGACATTTATACCACTGGTATCACCGGGTCTACCGGTGCGGGACAATCCCTATCCGGGACTTCACATTTTAGCTGGAGAGCTAATAACATACAAGCCTACAAAACATTAACTCACCAACACTTAGGAGAAATAGGTGAATCACTTTTGCAATTACAAGCAGTCAATGCTATTGATCTAAGCTTTGTTCCATGGAGAGGTGATTTTACAAGGGGTATTTTCATCAGCTCTACTATTACATGTGAGTTGAGTTTGGAAGAATTGAATGTATTGTATAACGAGTTTTATAAAGACCATCCTTTTACCCATGTAAGTAAAGAACCTATTTTCCTGAAACAAGTAGTGAATACCAATAAAGCGGTAATCCAACTGGAAAAAGCAGGCAGTAAGCTGGTGGTGCACTCTGTTATTGATAATTTATTAAAAGGAGCATCGGGACAAGCCGTGCAGAACATGAATCTGGTATTTGGATTGAATGAAACGACTGGACTAAAATTAAAAGCGAACTATTTTTAATAGGCACAGACTCACTGAAACACATAGAAATTCAGTACATCTTTGTTTCAGTAGCAAAACAAAAAAGCATGAACCTTTTTGACGTATACCCGATTAATGAAATTACCATTGTAAAAGCTAAAGGCTCCTATGTTTGGGATGATAAAGGCGAGCAATATCTTGATCTCTATGGCGGGCATGCCGTTATAAGCATTGGCCATACACATCCCCATTGGGTAAAAAGAATTGAAGACCAGCTGGAGCAAATTGCATTCTATTCGAACTCAATAAGAATACCTCTGCAACAGCAATTGGCAGAAAAATTGGGGAAAGTATCCGGTAAAACTGATTATCAGCTATTCCTTTGTAATAGTGGTGCAGAAGCTAATGAGAATGCCCTAAAACTGGCCAGCTTTCATAATGGAAGAAAAAAGATTGTTGCCTTTAGTAAATCCTTTCATGGCAGAACATCATTGGCGGTAGCTGTAACAGATAATAAAAGCTATTCTGCCCCGGTAAACGAAACAGATAATGTCATATTTCTTCCTTTCAACGATGAGTCAGCACTAACGGACTGCTTCAAAAAGAATGGCAATGATATTTCCTCCGTCATTATTGAAGGCATACAGGGAGTTGGCGGTATCAATGTAGCCAATGATTCATTCCTGAAAAAGATTCGTTCCCTGTGCGATGAATACGGTGCTGTATATATAGCCGACAGCGTACAGTGTGGATATGGAAGAAGCGGGAAATTTTTTAGTCATGATTTTGCCGGGGTAAATGCCGACATATATACCATGGCCAAAGGAATGGGCAATGGCTTTCCGGTAGCCGGTATTATCGTGTCGCCGTCTATCAAGCCCAAACACTTTCAACTGGGGACCACTTTTGGTGGTAACCATCTGGCCTGTGCCGCCGCATTAGCCGTGTTGGAGATCATTGAAGAAGAAAAGCTGATGGGAAATGCCGTGATGACAGGAAAATATTTAAGAGATGAATTGGCTTCCATCCCCGAGCTAAAGAATATCAGAGGCCGTGGTTTGATGATAGGATTTGATGTGCCAGATGAGTTAAAAGACCTGAAAAAGAATTTATTGTGGAATCAGCAAATATTCACTGGTGAAGCAAAACCAAATGTTATTCGCTTACTGCCATCATTGGCCTTAAAGAAAAGAGATGCCGAGCAGTTTATTGATGCCATAAAAGAGGAAATAGAGAAACTGAAATAGGCTGCCGGTTGATTCAAACATGCAACAAAAACAGTTGCCGGATAAACGGAATGATCACTAACAAATAAATAATCTGAATTTGAAAAATTTTGTTTCTGTTACGAATGTAAAGAACATTGATGCGCTGGTACAAAAAGCATTGGCGTATAAGGCTAATCCTTTTGCGGATAAAATGCTGGGAGCTAATAAACGAATTGGTTGTTTATTTCTAAATCCCAGTATGCGTACCCGGTTAAGCACCCAGATAGCAGCCCAGAACTTAGGGATGGAGCCCATTATTTTTAATGTAGGGAACGAAGGCTGGATGCTGGAGTTTGAAGAAGAAGCCATCATGAGCGGCACCACAGTAGAGCATGTAAAAGACGCTGCTCCCATTTTTGGAAAATATTTCGACATTCTTGCAATCAGAACTTTCCCTTCATTGAAGAACCGAGAAGATGATTACAGCGAATTGTACATAAAGCAATTTATAAAATATGCCGGCATACCCGTAGTGAGCCTGGAAAGTGCTACCCTGCATCCATTACAATCATTGACTGATGTCATCACGATAACAGAGGAGCTGCAGCAATCGAAAATCAGCAAGCCAAGACCTAAAATTGTATTAAGCTGGGCACCGCATGTAAAACCGCTGCCACAATGTGTAGCCAATAGCTTCTCACAATGGATCACTGCCTGGGGAAAGGCCGATTTTGTGATTACCCACCCGGAAGATTATGAATTGAGTGAAGAATTTACAAAAGGCGCTACTATTACGCATGATCAGAATGAAGCATTAAAAGATGCGGATTTTGTCTACGTAAAGAACTGGAGCACTTTTAACGACTATGGCAAAATATATGAAAGTGACCCCAGGTGGATGCTGACCAACAAAAAACTGGAACTGACCAATAACGCCAAAGTAATGCACTGCCTGCCGGTGAGAAGAAACGTGGAATTAAGTGACGAAATACTGGATGGCCCCAACAGTATCATTACACAAGAGGCGGGTAATAGGGTATGGGCAGCGCAAGCGGTACTGGCTGAAATACTACAGAGCAATGGATAAACTGTATGTCATAAAGATTGGTGGAAACATCATTGATGATGAAGTGAAACTGGCTTCCTTCCTGAAAGAATTTGCTGCGCTTGATGCAAAAAAAATATTAGTGCACGGGGGAGGCAAACTTGCCACCAGGCTGGCAGAAAAAATGGGTATTCAGCAGCAATTAGTGGATGGCCGTCGTATCACAGACGCTGAAACTTTGAAGATCGTCACCATGGTATATGCAGGCTACATCAATAAAAACATAGTGGCCGCATTGCAGGCCAGTCATTGTAATGCCATGGGGCTTTGCGGGGCCGATGGAGATGCCATACTGGCGCATAAAAGACAACACCCTGTTTTAGATTATGGTTTTGTTGGCGATGTTGATGCCATTAATAAAGAGCTGATCAGTATATTACTGGAGAAAAATATCTCAATCGTATTTGCTCCCATTACACATGACCAGCAGGGACAATTACTCAATACCAACGCCGATACCATAGCTCAGGAAATTGCAAAAGCGATGGGTGGTATTTACAATGTGCAATTGATCTACTCATTCGAAAAAAGTGGGGTACTGCTGAATGCCGATGATGACACCACTGTCATTGCAACATTAGCACCCACATATTATCAGCAACTGAAAGCAAAAAATAAAATATTTGCGGGCATGATACCAAAACTTGACAATGCCTTCGCCGCATTGAACAGCGGGGTAACAAAAGTCATTATTGGCAAAGCCGAAGATCTGGGAAAACTGATAGAAGGCACTGCCGGCACAACTATTACCAATGAGTAAAGAAATTTCTATATTGCAAGCAGAAGCAATTGAATTGCTGAAAGAATTGATTGCCACCCCTTCCTTCAGCAAAGAGGAAGAACAGACGGCTGGTATACTGTGTCGCTTTTTAGGCGTAAAAGACATTGTACATACAAGAGTAGGGAATAATGTCTTCGCACTTAATAAGTACTTTGACGAAAACAAACCAACCATCCTGTTGAACTCTCACCATGATACCGTAAAACCGAATCCACAATACACCAAAGATCCTTTCGTACCCATCACAGAAGAAGGTAAACTCTATGGATTGGGGAGTAATGATGCCGGCGGTTGCCTGGTGGCCTTAATAGCCACGTTTCTTTATTATTACGACAAGAAAGACCTCCGTTATGATATCATCATAGCCGCTACAGCAGAAGAAGAGATTTCCGGTAGCGGCGGTATAGAGTATACATTACCCTATTTACCAGCTATCAATTGTGCCATTGTGGGTGAACCTACACAAATGCAAATGGCGGTGGCTGAAAGAGGACTCATGGTATTAGATTGCATCAGCCATGGCAAAGCCGGGCATGCAGCCCGCAATGAAGGAGAGAATGCCCTTTATAAAGCTTTAAATGATATTGAGTGGTTCCGCAGTTTTCAATTAGATAAAGTCTCCGAATTACTGGGGCCATCCAAAATGAGTGTCACTGTTATTGAAACTGAAAATAAAGCACATAATGTCGTACCTGCTGTTTGTAAATTTGTGGTCGACACCCGCATCAATGAATTATATAGTTTTGACGAAGTATTAACTATCATTAAAGCCAATATACAAAGCGAAGTAAAACCGAGAAGCACCCGGTTACGGTCTACCTCCATTGCATTGGATCATCCGCTGGTAAAAGCAGGGCTTACCCTTCAAAGAACCTATTATGGCTCACCCACCACTTCTGATAAAGCATTAATGCCATTTCCCTCATTAAAAATGGGACCTGGTGATTCTGCAAGAAGCCACACGGCAGATGAATATGTTTATCTCGATGAAATTAAAGAAGGTATTGATTTATATATCCAGCTTTTAAATCAACTAGTATGAAACTCTGGCAAAAAGATAAAGCATCATTGAAAGAAGTTGAGCTCTTTACTGTAGGTAAAGACCGGGAAATGGATATGTACCTTGCCGCATTTGATGTACTGGGCTCTTTGGCACACACGGAGATGCTGGAATCAGTTGGATTGCTTACAAAAGCTGAGTTGTCTCAACTACAGCTCGAACTAAAAGCGATTTATCAGCAAATAAAAAATGGTGATTTTAAACTACAGGATGAGGTAGAGGATATTCATTCGCAGGTAGAATTATTGCTCACACAAAAACTGGGTGATACCGGTAAAAAAATCCATAGTGCCAGAAGCCGTAATGACCAGGTACTGGTAGATGTAAAACTTTTTTTGAGAAATGAGCTGGAAGAACTGGTGCATACTATTCAACCCTTCTTTGAATTACTTCAGTCGCAAAGCGAAAAATATAAAAACGATCTGCTGCCAGGCTATACGCATCTGCAATTAGCCATGCCTTCTTCTTTCGGCTTGTGGTTTGGCGCCTATGCAGAAAGCCTGGTAGATGATGTCACCACTATTAAAGCCGCTTATGAGGTAGTGAATAAAAATCCATTAGGATCTGCTGCAGGGTATGGCTCCTCCTTTCCTATTAACCGGCAAATGACTGCTCAGTTACTTGGTTTTGCTGATTTGAATTACAATGTAGTGTATGCCCAAATGGGAAGAGGGAAAGCAGAACGTATCGTAGCGCAATCATTAGCCAATGTGGCTGATACACTGGCCCGTTTAAGTATGGACGCCTGTTTATACCTGAATCAGAACTTTGGCTTTATCAGCTTCCCGGCTGAATTGACTACCGGTAGCAGCATTATGCCGCATAAAAAAAATCCTGATGTATTTGAATTGATCCGTTCCCATTGCAATCGTATAAAGGCATTGCCGAATGAGATCATGCTGATGACCACCAATTTGCCGTCCGGCTATCACCGGGATCTGCAATTGCTTAAAGAACATTTGTTTCCCGCATTTAAAACATTGAAAGATTGTATTGAAATAGCAGGGCTGATGTTATCCAATATCCAGATAAAGGAAAATATTCTGCAGGACGAGAAATATAAATATCTCTTTAGTGTGGAAGAAGTAAACAAGCTGGTGAACAGCGGAGTACCCTTCCGTGATGCATATAAAAAAGTAGGAGTAGATATCGAGGCTGGCAATTTTTCCTATACTACCGAGATTAAACATTCACATGAGGGGAGTATTGGCAATCTCTGCACAGAAGAAATAAAAGAGCAAATGAAGAAAGTAACTCAATCTTTCCCATTTGAGAAAGTAACAACCGCCATTTCAAAACTTGTGCACTAACCGGCCAAATATACGTCGGGAAAATGCCGTTGCATGAATCTCGTCCTTACCTCTTCCGGTATAACAGACCAACCAAATTGCTCATAAAGTCCATGTGCATCTTTGGTACCCAGCATCCATCTGCGTAAACCTTGTAATTCCGGATGCGCCTGGATGACTTCAAGTAGCCATTTTGAAAGGCCCTTCCCTCTTTGCTCTTCCACTACAAATACATCGGCGAGATATGCGAAAGTAGCTTTATCAGTAACCAACCGGGCAAAGCCCACTTGTTCAGCTTTATGATAGATACCAAAGCATAACGAATTAGCAATTGACTTCTCCACTACTGCTCTCGGAATATTCACGGCCCAATAGGATGTAGTTGACAGATAACGATGAATCATATCCACATCAAGCATTGCACTATTGGTAGTGATGAGAAAATCTTCCTTGCTGGCTTCGTAATTAGTATCCATATGGTTGGTCGGCTTATATGATAATTTATAACCCATATTTATCCACCAAATAGATCAAAGCGGCCATATTTACGGCGCCTAATTCTAATTCTCTTTTATTCACGGCTTCAAACACATCACTTCTTGCATGGTGGATGTCAAAATAACGCTGTGTATCCGGATTCAGGCTTCCTGTTGGAGTTTTTAATGCCCGGTTCAACGGACCGATATCTGCGCCTCCGCCCCCTTTTACAAACTCCGTGCACCCATAAGGTGAAATCAACCCCTTCCACGATAAAAATTTTTGAAATTGTTCTTCGCTTCCTGAAAAGCCTAATGCCCGGGGTGTAAAACCACCGGCATCACTTTCCAGGGCAAAAATGTGCTGCTCCCCCTTTTCTTTTGCTTCATCGGCATATTTGTTTCCACCCCGTAAACCGTTTTCTTCATTGGCAAACAATACAAACCGGATCGTTCTTTTTGGCTTGTAACCGATTGCTTTAAATACCCTTAAAATTTCCATAGTTTGCACACATCCTGCTCCATCATCATGTGCCCCTTCACAATTATCCCAACTGTCCAGGTGGCCTCCAATAGTGATGATCTGATCCGGAAATTCAGATCCTTTTAATTCACCAATGATATTATGCCCGATCGTATCCGGCAAAAAATAGCCATTCGTTTTTAAAGTAACACCCGTGCTGGTAGTGGCGAGTTGCGCAGCCAGCCAGTCTGCATCCTGAAGACCGATAGCGACTGCAGGAATTTTTGCATAATTACTATCATAGCGGGTAGCTCCGGTATGCGGATTATTATCTGCAGCATGACTCATGCTTCTTACAATTACAGCCTTAGCCCCGTATTTAGCTGCCCGGCTTGGGCCCTGCCCTCTGTATTGGCCAGCATCCCGGTAAGCAAGAAAAGTATTGACAAACGTATTATTGAACTTATAATTAAAGAAAACGATCTTATCCTTCACCTGATCCTTCTTTGCTTCCAACTCATCAAATGAATTGACGAGAACTACAGGAGCTTCTACGCCAGCCTTGCCGGTGCCTACAGAATTTCCCAGTGCTACAATATCCAATGACTTTGTACGCAGCGAGGCATCCATTAAGCCTGGAATTTTCTTTGAATGTACCCACCTGGCCGTGGCTTCATCTTTTCCTCCCCTTACCCAATGAGGGACCATACACTCCTGCATCCAGGCTTTATCCGCTCCGCTTTCTTTCATTACCTGCAAGCCCCATTGCTCAGATTTAACCATACCTTGTGAGCCTGCCAGCCTTGCTCCAATCTTCTTTGTCAGGTGACGCAGATTTTCATAGGCCTTACCGTTCGTCAGGATCTCATCCGAAATTTTCTTAATCATAACGGAATCATCTGTTTGTCCTGAAACCGTGGTGCCAACGACAGCAAACGACAAAAGCAACAGCAGTATTCTCATATTATCCATTTTGCTAAAGATAATTCAAAGCCGAAAAACGGACACAAAGAATTAAGATAAACGGCAAACCTTACTCCCCCAAAACTGTTACCTTCGAAGACTGATTTAAATAACTATGAGGATTGGAATTGTTTGCTACCCGACTTTTGGCGGCTCCGGAGTACTGGCTACAGAATTAGGCAAAGCCCTCGCACAAAAGGGACATATGGTGCATTTTATTACTTACCAGCAACCGGTACGGCTGAATGGATTTATTCCTAATATCTTTTATCATGAAGTACAGGTTCCCACTTACCCGTTATTTGACTACCCTCCCTACGAAACGGCTTTGGCCAGCACCATGGTGGATGTGATAAAAAATAATGATCTTGACCTGCTGCATGTACACTATGCTATCCCGCATGCCTCTGCCGCATATATGGCGAAGCAAATTTTAAAGAAAGAGGGTAAGAATATCCCGGTTATAACAACCCTGCATGGTACCGATATTACACTGGTGGGAAGAGATAAGACGTATGCGCCGGTGGTCACTTTTTCTATCAACGAAAGCGATGGTATAACAGCGGTATCCCAAAACCTGCGGGATGAAACATTCAAGCATTTTGAGATCGAGAAAGACATTGAAGTGATCGTCAACTTTGTGGATGTAAGTCGTTTCAGCCGGAAACCAATTGACGCTTTCCGGAAAGTGATTGCACCAAACGGAGAAAGGATACTGATGCATGCCTCCAACTTCAGAAAAATAAAAAGAGTGCAGGATGTGGTGAAAATTTTTGCCAATGTAAGTAAAAAAATCCCCTGCAAATTGCTGTTTGTTGGTGATGGGCCTGAACGTTCTACGGCCGAAGACCTGGCAAGAGAACTGGGCGTATGCGATGAAATACGCTTTGTGGGTAAACAGGAGCAAATGGAAGATATACTGGTAATAGCTGACTTATTTTTACTTACCTCCGAATACGAAAGTTTTGGTCTGGCTGCTCTGGAAGCTATGGCAGCCGGTGTTCCTGTTGTATCAACCAATGCCGGTGGATTAGGTGAAATAAATATTCCTGGTGAAACTGGTTATATGAGTGATGTGGGAGATGTGGAAAATATGAGCAAGCAGGCGCTATCCATTTTGCAGGATGATGAAACGCTGAAAGGATTTAAAGAACGGGCTGCCTTACATGCACAGAAGTTTGATATTCAAAATATCGTTCCCC
>Ga0247723_1001999_pt1 | contig 11337 bp, 24 predicted proteins | sample MSEWelMarce5H_FC_FD_189079 | JGI IMG/M metagenome (GOLD analysis project Ga0247723, IMG submission 189079) | Subsurface sediment microbial communities from gas well in West Virginia, United States - MSEEL Well Study Marcellus 5H_FC | ecosystem: Environmental > Terrestrial > Deep subsurface >...
AGATAATGGCAAAGAAAGTATTAAAAAGAAAAATTTATACTCTAGAAGTTATAGAATATGCTGATGGTAGTAGTACTATGAACCGAACTAATGATGGTTTTCATGGTGTAGAACTTATGGGGCAGTTAGAAATAATTCAATTTGAAATCTTACAACAGATAAAAGGTCTTATTAAACCACCTACAAAAGTAAATCGTAAAGTTATAAAAGATGAGGAATGAGCAGTTAATAGCAGAATTTGCTAAAAACCTTATATTAGGATATGTAAATGCTCAAGATATACGTAATATTCTAGTTACTGATGAAAAAATAATTGAATGGTCTGAAGCTTTTCCTTATTATTATAGTAGTGTATTTAGACAATTTAAATGTTTACATAATGTTTATTGTACTGCTATAGAAAACACAAAATATCAGCCACATGGGACTTTAAGTTATCAAATGAATCCTACAACACCTTTAACACCTGCACAAGAATTTATGCAAAAAGTTGTATTAGGTGGCGATTCTTATAATGATGCAACTTCAAGGTTTTCTAGGAATTCTGCTAAAATTATAGCTAAACATATATCTTATTATTATTCTACATATTCTAATAAAATAGTTGATAGATCTGAATTAGGTCTTGGAGAAAATAAAAAAGATCTTAATTTTCCTCTTAAAGGCTCTTTGGATAAGTATTTAGATTCTTCCTCAGTAAAACCTGTATTTTTTGTAGATAAAAATATTAAAGCTAAGTTTTATGAAATTTATTAAAGGATATACATATTTTGTAAAAGTTAACTGGAAAGATCCTAAAACATTTACTGTATTATGTAATGAAACTGCAAAAGGAAAATTAAAAGGTAAACATGAAGATGGTGGTTTTGATTTATATGATGACCAGTTTACTGTATTGAAAATTACTAAACTTAAAACTAAAGCTTATGAAATTTTCTGATATCAGCCCAAGAACTTATATTTATTATGTAATCATACAAGGCAGTCCTTACATAATAAGAATTCCAAAAGTAAATGATAAAATTTATAGTGTTTATATAGAAATAAAAGGTTATAAAAAAGATAATAATATTTTTGATTGGCGTGTAGGCTATTCAGGATGGAAAACCTTTAGTCATTTAAAATTTATCACTGAGCAAGAGTATTATAGTGGATCATGGGAACATAAAAAAAGCAGAACTTATGAAATATATTAAATTTGCAGCTAGCGGCAACAAATATAAGGTAAATGATAAAAATGTTATTGTAAGTAGGATATTTGACGACCCCAGTTTTTCTCCTTATAAATTAGGTAATAGAATTAATGATTATTCTCAGTTTGTAAATATATCTGCTAAAGAATATTATGAGGGTTGTAAGTTTGTGAAGATTAATGATTATTATGCTATCAAAAACAATATAATTGTAGATAGAGTAGCTATTACGGCTTATTTTGATTATAGACTAGAAGCTAAATTAATCCCAGTAAGTACTGATTTAGGCATTACTTTAGAAGAATATTTACAAGTAGGTGTACAACAAAAATTTAAAACCTATGAAATATTTTAGAGCACATTCAGGTAATTTATATGCAGCTACTGATTATGGTATAATTGTAAGGCGTAAAATAAAATATAAAGATCTTGCTGGAGTGATAGGAGAAAAACTTACATACTTTAGAGGCTCTTATATAACTGCAGAAGAGTATCATTTAAGCAAATTACCAGAACAAACATTAAACAGTGTCATAAGCACGAAGTCAACTTATGAAATTTATTAATTGTAAACTTTTAAAATCAAATAAAAATGAACACAACAGCAAAAACACCAGCAAAAAGAAACACAAAAGCTAACAATGCACCTGCAACTTTAGATGTATCTATCTTAGATCCTAAAAATGTACCAGGAGCTTTAGCAAGTATTAATGAAAAATTAGCTAGTTTAGCACACATTACAGGTAGTAAATTCAAAACAGGAGCTGATTTCACAGTGCCAGGATTTGAAAATCCTATTTCTACCGAGCGCACAGTATCTCAACTTATTGCTATGCATTCTTCAGTAGTAAACAGAAAAGCTGCATATGATGCATCTACAGTAGCTCTTGCAGCTGAATTAGGCTCTATAGCTCCATCTTTTGATGAAATTTTAGGTGCTAGTTATGAAGATGTAATTGCTGATATTAAATTAGCAGCAGATACAGCTACACATCAGCATAAAATTGACACTCTTAATTCTATTAAACAAGAATTAGAACAATTTTTATCTGCTGAAGATAAAAAAGCTATGGCTATGGCTAAAATTGCCGAAAAATTAGGTAGTTTATAAATATGTAGGGAGGTGATGAGCCTCCCATTTTTGTTATGCATAAGAAGAAATATTATAAATCTATATCTTCTGGGGCTATAATATATGGCGTTAAAGATAAACAAGGTACACTTAGAGGTAAAGTAATAAAACGAAGTAAAAATAGTGTATGGAGCGAAGGTTCTAATGTTACTGTATTTGGATTGTACTTTAAAACTATACAAGATTATAAACCTAAAACTAAAACTTTTTATGAAATTTATTGAAAATCAATTATATAAATCTAAACATGATAATTTAATTGTAAAATGTTTAAATGCAGAAGAAGAAGATACTTTTGTAGGTTTAGTTATATCTGGAGATGTGTTTGAAACAGGATTAATAATTAGTTATTTCGAAAAATCTATGTTTAAACTTTTTAAAAACTAAAACATACGAAATCTATTAAAATTAAAAAAATATGACAGCAGATATAAATTTAGCTGATTACATTACTGCGGGCGGTGATGTACAGAAAATACTTGTGCATAATTTAAGAGTAGATTTTGACAATAAATATGATGATTATACTATAGAAAGACTTACTTATATAGGTTATGATACTAAAGGTAGAATTTTATATAAAGTAAAGTTTGAAAGTGGTATGATACATAATCTTAGAGCTGAGCAAATTATAGTAAAAAATGTAAATATTCATTTAAATCCTATATATTTATGATACCTGTGTTACAACCTAAACAAGTACAATGTATAAGACCACAAGCTGGTAGTTTTTTATATGAATGTATCTATGATGTTAGTGATGGCGGTTGTGTAATATTTAGTAGTGGTAATTTAAGTACAATAAAATGGGACGATATTAATTTTTTTAAACCTATTTACACAGACAAAGAATTACTAGAGTATGCTAAAAAAATGTATCCTATAGGCACTAAACATAAATGCGCTTTTAAAACACAGGAAGATGAAATATTAGAATCAACCAAAGATCCTGGTATAACGCCTAATGGAAATATTGATGCTGGGCCTGGTTATATTTACTACAAAAAGACTAATACTTGGGCTGAGATTATTTCTGAACAAACTGAAGTTAAATTAGAAACTCCTTTAGAAAAATGTAATAAATTATTTACAATAGGTAAAACTGTATTATCTACTTTTGACACTCAATTTATTGTTAAAACAGATCATTTACCTTTTTCTGCATATCCAGGAGGAGATATTTTTACTAAAAAAGGCAATTATTGTTTATATGAAGCTGAAAAAGGCAAATATGCTACTATTGTAGAAGTTGAATCATTTGCAGTAAAATGTCCTGAAAATTATGCATCTAATGAAGTATGGAAAAAGTATATAAGTTGGCTGAATAAAAAATTTAATGCAAATGCAGAAGGAGGTGCTGTAGGTTATTATTATGGTATAAATAAAAGTGGAGCATTTGTAACAACTGATAGACCTGATAGGTTCAATGAGGTAAAAAAATTAAAGCATTTATATGATCTTTTATGTATTATGAAGCCAGAAATAACTAGTCAAACAGAATTAAAAGTAAAATATGCTAAAGAATTAGCTGAAGTAGAAAGATTGTTTCCTGAAGGCACCAACGGCAGAACTAAATCATGGACTAATCCACCAGGATATATAAGTGTTAAACGTAATGGTAAATTACTGTTTGATGAATATGATAATCATGTACGTATAACATCTGAGCAAAGGACTGGTATATTATGGTCTACCAAATATGGTTATTCTATACCTGATAATAAAAACCAGCTTAAAGTAGGAGATTGGATAAAGCTTATAGATAAACCTATTGATGGTAGTAGGCCTAGAAATTGGACTAGTAATATGTATATTCTTTATAGTACATGGCAAAAAGTAATAAAATTTGGTCATAATAATAAACCATGTGTATCAGCTCCTAATGCGGCCGGTGATTGGGTTATAGAGCACTGTAATTACACAGATGTAAAGACTCATGAGGAATACATGAGAGACGTTGCTTATGTTTATGAAACAGTATTGCCTCCTGATTTTACTAAAAATCTCTGCTCTGAAGTAACTATGCCTAGGACTGATATAGAAAATGTTAAAGTAACTGATGAAGAGTATAAAAAAGCTAAACCTTATAACAATACAGATGAGCTTAAACATACTTTTCAGCCTTTTGAAGATGCTCATAATAAAGCATATGATCTATTAATTTCTGAAGGACAAGTACTTATAGATGGAGGCCTTATTAAGCCAGAATGGGTTTCTAGACCTTTAAATGAATGTTATCCTGCAACTCCTGATGGTTGGATGCCAACAGGTTTATTCACAAAATCTACTGCTAATTTAGTAGCAACAAAGCCTGTAAAAATTACAGGTTATAAATATGTAACCCTTAAAAACAAATAAAAATGAGCACACAAAACACAACAACAAAATCAAAATTTACTTTAACGCAAAAAGTAATGGCATTTTTCAAAATCACTGAAGATGCAAAAGTAGATAGTTTCTTTATTGGTTTAGAAAAAGAGTGGCAACGTGAAATTAAAACTCGTGAGCATAACATCAAAACTATAGAGTTTGATTATGAAGAAAATTTGTCTAAATTACAAGATCAGTTACAAGACGCTGAACAAGCTTTGGAAGATGCTTGGGTAAATGTAAACCCTGAAAAATTAATTACTAAATCTGCTGAAAAAGATTACGCTGTACAATATGTAGCTCATATTGAAAATGCAGAATTAGCAGTAGTAAATATTAAAAATGCTATTGAGAAATTAGAGCAAAATCATTCTGAAAACATTCAATTTGTAAAAGATGAGATTGCTACTTTACAAGGTCGTTTAGCTAAATTAAATTCTCTGTAATGGATACAATTATGGTATTTTTAATTCTTGCTGCTTTATTCTTTTTTATAATGACCACGGACTAAATGTAAGTAGTGAGGGGCGACTAACATCTCACTAGGTCTCAAAAACAAGCGCGGTAGCTATGTAGCTTAATTGGTTAAAGCAAGGCGGCCTGGTGCTGTCATAAGACTGCAAGTTCGAAGCTTGCCATAGCTACACTAGTGCGTTGAAAACACAATAGTAGACGTAAACTTGTTGGGAGTGTGTTATCCGTGAACAAGGGTGTAAGGCAAGAAAAACTTACAATGCGGGAGTACCAATGGCAAATCTCCCGCACATGGCCTTGTAACTCAGTTGGTTAGAGTAGCTGACTCATAATCAGCAAGTCCTAGGTTCGAGCCCTAGCTGGGCCACACGGGAGTGAATAAGTAGCTCTAAGTTCTGCGGATTACAACAGAATATAGCAGGTGGGATTCCTGCATTTTTTAAATTTAGACTATGATATATGAACCTAAAAACAGAGTAGAAGTAAATACACCTAAAGGTAAAGGTATTGTGTGGCTAGTAACAGATTATGGACATGAAACTGACACTATGTACACCGTTATAATAGATGAAACAGGTGAAATATGGCAGTATACTCATAAAGATTTATTAGTCAGAAACAATATAACGTTTGGTAGAAATTCAAGATAAGACTGGTTCGAATCCAGAAATCCATATAGTACAAGAGTGTCGATAGCTCATTAAAGTTTTACGAGGTGCGTAAAATATCCATTGGTGGAGTGCTTTGTATGGGGTTATTTGCAAATAATCGGTTAGTCATGTAGTTCAGTTGGCAGAACAGTTGCTCAAGCAAAAGGTCAGAAGTTCGAATCTTCTTATGACTACTATTTTTTAATTTAATTTACAAAATATGAGGAAAATAATTTTAACATTAATTATCACTAAAAGTTTAATGAGCTGTGGTCAAGACACAGTTGCTGTAAAAACTGTTGTTTTACCAGCTGTAGAACCTGTTACTGTTGTAGAACCTACAATAGATAGTACAAAAATAAATAAAGAGTTACTAGTTAAGTATATATTGCATAAAGAAATAGAACATCCTGAAGTAGCTTATGCTATCATAAGGCAAGAATCTAATATGTGTAGTAGATTATTTCAATCTAATAATAATTTATTTGGTATGAGGCATCCAGGCGTTAGACCTACAAAAAGTAAGGGGCCTAAATACGGTTTTGCTTCTTTTGAAAAGTGGCAACATAGTGTAGATGATTATAAATTATATTTAGAATTTGTACAAGGTCATAAATTAACTAGAGATGGTTATTTAAGACATTTAGATAGAAGTTATGCCCACGCAGGTTATAGTAGGGTGTTAGTTCGTTATTTTGAAGAATTTAATTTAATATTGAAAAGCTTATGATTTTAAAGAAAATAGGTGATGAGTATAAACTCTATGGAGAAGATGGCAGTTGTAGAGCTACAACTCAAGAATCCCCATATAAAAAGTTGTCTAAACAAAACTGTGATGAGATATTTGGAATATATTGTCCTTCTGAATTATCTAAAATATTAACAAAAGGTGAGAGAGGCGCATTTGAATTTGGATACTGTCTTGCAAGAGAGCATAATAAAGATAAGTTGTTTACTGTTGAGGATGTTAGAAAGGCAATGAGTATAGGTTTATCTATTGGATATGGAAGACAATTTGAAATAGAAAATAAATCTGTAGAAATAGACAGTTATATCAAATCACTACAACAACCAACAGAAATAGAGGTTGAGATTGTTACACACGTTGATTTAGCAGCAACACCAACCGATTCAAGACATCCTGATGCTTATTTAGGAACAGATACAGGAATACCTTTTTTAAATGAAAATGGTTGTTTAATACTTAAAAAGAAATAAAATGAATGGGATAGAAACTTTAGAATTGTTTATTATACCAAATACAACAAAAACTGTTTTTTATGATATGAGTGGTTACTCGCATGATAGTTGGACAAATGTTTAATACTTAAAAAGAAATAAGATGAAAAATATATTAATAATTATATTATTATGTACTCTATATTCTTGTTCTACTGAACCTTTGGAACATATAGGTCAAGAGATAATAGATGGTAAAGTGTCAGCAATAGAACTTGGTAGACCGGGTCGATCAGCTATCCTACCTATAATTTATGTACAAACCGACAAAATAACACGAGCGGTGTCTATACCATTTGCTTATGAACATAGATGGAAAGTTGGTGATTCTTGCTTGTTAATTGTTGAAAAATATAAAATGATTTCAAAAAATAAATAGTATGGAAGAGCACTTTGTAAATTATAATCAAGCATTAGCTTTGAAGGAGTTAGGGTTTGATGAGCCTTGTTTTGGTGCGTATAGGAGTCACAGTCATTTTATTGGTCATTTAGATATACAATATTGTACTACTAATAATTTGAAACAATATGAATGGTTATTACATACATTAGCACCACTCAAATCACAAGTCTTCAAGTGGTTTCGTGATGAATATAATATTCAAGGTTACATTTATCCGCTTACAGTACAAGGCTATAAAAATGGAAGAATATTCACTAACTATATCTATACTATAAAAGACTTATATAATGATATTATAGAATCAAATCCTGTAAATGAAGAATTTGAAAATTATGAAGAAGCAGAATCAGCTTGTATAGATAGGTTAATATCAATTTTAAAAGAAAAGAAATTATGAGTTTAAAAGGAAAATTAAAACTAGCATTGGTATTCATGATCATTATGTGTGCATCATTTATACCGCAGTGGTTTCCTGATTTCTTTGGAGATTGGGTTTGTAAAGGTGGTAAAAATTGTAACATGGGAACATGTGCAGGTATGGATTTACCAAAAAAACACTATGGTTTTAGACATTGGGTGTTTATATTAATGGGAGTAACCTTTACAATAATATCCCTGTGTGAAATTTCAGAAAAAGAAAAGAAATCATGAAAAATATTTTTATACTCTTAACAGACCAACCAAGTAAGTTAGGTTATATATCAGAATCAAAAACATATCATTTGTATAATAATAATGTCTTTTTAGATGAATTAGCTAACGCTATCAATATTTACATCACATCTTCAGAAGAGATTAAAGAAGGTGTAAACCAATGGTATTTAGACAACTTTTTAAATAAACCAATGAATTCTAGTGGAGCTCAATATGGAGAAAAGCAAAATGTAATCATCCTAACGACAGACCCAACTCTAATTGCTGATGGTGTTCAAGCTATTGATGATGAGTTCTTAGAATGGTTTGTTAAGAATAGTTCTTGTAAGTTTATTGAAGTTAATAAAAAACTTGTTGAATTCCCCCTAACATTTAAGATGATGTACAAAATAATCATACCACAAGAAGAACCTAAACAAGAAAAAGAAGAATACTTTAAACATCTTGAAAAAGATAAAAAAGAATTTGCTGAAGAGTGGGAAGAGATTAGACAAGAATTTGGGCTTGGTAAACAAGATTCCAATGAAGATTGGAAAGAACTTGAAGATGCTAAACTATGTGAACCTTTGAAGTCTTGGGATGAACCTAAACAAGAAACATTAGAAGAAGCTGCTAAAGAATTTTATCCACCTACAACTACAGACTTAATATGCTCTCCAAAATTAGTTAGAGATGCATTTAAAGCAGGTGCTAAATGGCAAGCTGAAGGAATGTATAGTGAGGAAGAGGTTAAAGATATATTAATTAGGAGTAAAACAGCTTATTATAGTAGTATAATAGAATGGTTTGAACAAAATGAAAAGAAATAGTATGGCAAAAATACCAACAGTAGAAGAACTTCTAATAGAAGAAATTAAGAAGTTTTCTTCACCATTAACAGGCGAGGGTTTACAACTACTTGTTTGCAATGTAGCAATTGAATTTGCTAAACTTCATGTAGAAGCTGCATTGAAAAAAGCAAGTAAAAAGAGCAAAGCAAAAGAAGGTCAAATTACAGATTATAAATTGACAAATTCAATATTAAATAGTTATAAATTAGATAATATATATTAAGTAGTATGGAAAAATTATTATTAGTAGGCTTGATAGCCTCATTACCTATGGCAGTATTTGGTATGACTGCTAAAATTACAGGAAGTAAATCATTGATTTTCTTTTTGTTTAAATTACCCAGTATAATTGTACTAGTTGTAACAATTGTTTATTTTTTAAAAATCTTTAAAATTATATAATATGAAATTAAATCAAAATAGTGTATCAGCAAAATTGTATAAATGGGCTTATGATACTCACTTATTACCTGAATCATTGTGCCCATATTTTTGGAAACTTGTTTTTGCTTGGATATTAGCAATTATACTTTCACCATTTTGGTTGGCAACTACATTGTTTAGCAAAGTAACAAAAGAGTTTGAAGATGCACCAATGTGGTTTTCTATTGCTGTAGGGCTTTTTATATATGCAATGCTCTTTTTTATAATTGGCTTTGGCTTTTTTATATCTTCTTATTGGATAACATATTATACAGGCACTTTAGGTCATGGTCTTTTTATAGCAGGCGCTACTGTAACAGTAGTAAGTATTATTGGTTTATTTACTTGGGGTATAATAATTCTTAAAGATAAATTAAATGAAAAACACCATAGGTATGTTTGGGATGATAATACTAATGATTATATATTAAATCCTAATTATAAAGAGCCTAAAGCAAATATAATAGTAGAATTTATCAAAGCAAAGTATAATAAATATTGTCCTAAAATTGATTGGACAAATGAATAAATAGCTTTATTATATAAATATTTAACCCAAAGAAATAGTAGCAAGCCTCTATAAAAAGTAAAAGTCGGTTATATAATTTAATAATATAGCAACATTAAAATAAATAGTAATAACAATTAAAAACAAAAAATCATGGCATTAACAGCACCACAAAAGAAAGCTATTTTAACTAAATTAGCTAAAGGAGCAACAGGTTCACAATTAGCAAGAGAATATGGTGTATCTCCTTCTTACATTTCTAAATTGAAAAAAGATGCGTCTTTAACTGCTACAGCGGCTCCAGCTGCACCAAAGAAACCAGCTGCTATTAAAGTTGTAGCTGAAAAAGTTGTAGCTGAAACTACAGCAGAAAGTAATACATTTACTTGCATTGTGTCTTCTAACAAAACTACTAACAAGAAAATTGTATTAAAAGTAGGGGCTACATTTGGTGAATTAATTACTAAAGTAGATGAAAGCGGTTCTTTAGAAGGAGTATTTAAAGATGTAAAATCTTCTGAAAAGACTAGAGTAAAAGGTATTTCAGATGTTATTCCTGCAACAGCAAATAGTGAATACCACGTATATCTTATGCCATTAAAGGCTAACTCGGGGGTAGAATAATCTACTTAAAGTTTATCTTCATTGGCGCTTTAAAAATAATTATTTATATTTGCATATGGAAGAAAGAATTTTTGAAATATGTCATATTCCACATATTTATATGACATTTAACCGAATTACAGGTAAAGCTTATATAGGCCAACATAGTGGAAGGTTGGCTTATAGTTATTTAGGTAGCGGTACAGCTATAAAAAACTCAATTAAAAAATATGGAATTGGTAATTTTGATAAAATTATATTAGAATCTTGGGAAACAGTTCCATCTAATATTGATGATATTGAGATTAATTATATATTTTTATATGAAACCTATAAGCCTAATGGTTACAATATTTCTTTAAGAACTGGGTGCAATATACATAAATATGGTAAAACTCCACCTAACAAAGGTAAAAAAATGAGCCAAAGTACTGTAGAAAAATTAAGATTAGCTAAATTGAATAGTGATTATGTAGCAACTGATAGTCATAAAGAAAAACTTCGACAAGCAGGTTTAGGAGTCAAAAAATCTGAAGAAGCTATAATGAAAAGAAGAATGACTAGAAGTAGAGCTGTATTACAAGTACATAAAGAAACAGGTCAAATACTTAATAGGTATACAGGTTCATCTTTTGCAGCTGAGGCTTTAAATTTAAACGCTAATTTAAACACGGTAAAACGTGGTATACGTTCATGTTGTACTGGCAGATATACTGAATATGCTGGTTATATATGGAAGTATGAAGAATAATTGAAAATCAACACAATGGGAGGTAAAAGTTATCTCCCATTTTTAATTAAAATAAAAAAATATGGGCTTAAAAGAACCTATCAAACATTTTACTAGGAATTTTGTTT
>Ga0247723_1002000_pt1 | contig 11327 bp, 8 predicted proteins | sample MSEWelMarce5H_FC_FD_189079 | JGI IMG/M metagenome (GOLD analysis project Ga0247723, IMG submission 189079) | Subsurface sediment microbial communities from gas well in West Virginia, United States - MSEEL Well Study Marcellus 5H_FC | ecosystem: Environmental > Terrestrial > Deep subsurface > Rock...
AATTTGCTGTAACTAAAATCGGATTATGAAAATATTATATCTAATGTCGCATATCTCAACGGGTGGTATGCCTCAATTTGTACTAAAACGCATTCAAACATTACTTGACTATACTGAATCTTTTGAAATTTTTGTTGTGGAATATGAGGATTATGGTAAGCTGTTTCCGGTGCAAAGGAATCAAATAATCTCTCTATTGGGTAATAACTTTTATAGTCTAGATAGCAACAAGATGCGAGCTATGGATATAATTAGGGATAACGAGATAGACATTGTTCATTTGGATGAAATGCCAGAATCAATGGGGAATGATCCGCTTTTCAATGAATTATATTCCAACGATAGGACATGGCGTATAGTAGAAACTTGCCATAATTCTAATTTTAGACCTCTTGATAGTAAACGATACCATCCTGATATGTATGCATTCTGCACCCCTTGGCACGAGGATATTTTTGCAGGGATGGATGGTAAATTTGTAACTATACCTTATCCAATAGATACTATCTACGATAGTGAATTTAACCCAAACAGATGGGCATCAAAAACAAAATTAGGTTTTGAAAAGGACAAAACTCATGTTATAAATGTTGGGTTATGGACACCCGGCAAGAATCAAGCTGAAGGACTAGAAATTGCTCGTAAATACCCTGATATGATGTTTCATTTTATCGGCAATCAAGCGGGGAACTTTATGGACTATTGGGAGCCACTTATGAAGGATTTGCCTAGCAATGTAAAAGTATGGGGAGAAAGGACTGATGTATCTACCTTTATGTCTGCGGCTGATATTTTTATGTTTAATTCTACTTGGGAACTAAATCCATTGGTATTGCGTGAGGCTATTGGTTACAAACTACCTATAATTGCCCGTAATTTGCCACAATATGCAGGTATGTATGATGATTATATCAACCCAATTGATACTGATTTGAATACTTTAAAATGTGAGTACAAAGTACCTACCGATAACACTTCATTAACTTTTGCATTAAGACACGAAGAAGCCTATAAAAAACTACTAGAACTGCCTGTTAAGGAACAAAAGCCTATCATAATACAGCACTTTGTAGATAATCCATACATAGAAATAAAAGGTTTTAATATTAATAAAAAGGATAAAGACTCTGTATCAATCGTTTTAGCGCACCCTAATAACGATTTCAGGAAACAATTGCTCAAAAATTGCTTATCTAGCTTGAATACTAATATCATATTATCTGCTAATTTTCCAATTGAGGAAGATGCGCAAGAGCTTTGTGATTATGTTATTTATACAAAAGAAAATCCTTTGTTATTTAAGAATGAATTTGCTAAATATAATGTAGCATACTATCATTGGTTTACAAATGAAAAAGGAGAAAAAGAGTACCAATTATTTGAAAAAGAACATGGGTATTGCGTATATACTTTAATGCGTAATGGAGTAGAATTTGCCAAAAAGTTAGGCTATAAGAAGGTAAACATAATCAATTACGATTACCAGCTTACCAAAGCAACAATAAACAATAATTTAAAAGAATTAGATACAAGTGATTTTGTAGTCTATAAATATAGCAATCTGTCTTATGAAGAAGATTCATATTGCTCGGCTTTCTTTTCAGCTAAAACAGATGCTATCTTATCATTTGTAACCAAATTTAAAGACAAAAAAGATTACTATACAAATGGCACATCTTTCAATATACTTGAAGTTAAGTTCTATAACTTTCTAAAAGAAAACAACTACAAGATTAAAGAGTTGTTAATGGCTGATTTGAAAAAGGATAACAAAGTTGACATTGAAGGGATAGACTATACAAATGATGCGCAACGAGATAAAGTTATTGTAGATAAAAGATTTTATATTGAATTTTACGAAAATGGTAATTGTGTATACAATAATCATATAGATATTAATAATTGGGTAAAATTAAATAGACAATGGTTTACGGAATGGGAGGTTAAAATATGGGATCAAGGTAACTTGATATTTGAAAACAAGCTAAACCTTGAAGGCAAACGAATCTTTATATCGCTTGAAAGTAAATCATTAGGCGACACTTTAGCTTGGATGCCATATGCTTTAGAGTTTAAAAAGAAACATAATTGCCATGTAATTGTATCTACCTTTTGGAATCATATGTTTGATTACCCTGAATTAGAATTTGTAAGTCCGGGTGAAGTAGTTCAAAATATATACGCGCTATATAGAGTCGGTTGGTTTTATGATCAAAATAAAGAACCTGAAGTGCCTCATACAATTTCAATGCAAAAGGCTGCTACTAACATATTAGGATTAGAATACAAAGAAGTAAGACCTAGATTAAAGACAAAACCTGTTGAAAAGGTAAAACAAGTAGTCATTGCTATACACTCTACTGCGCAAGCTAAATATTGGAATAATCCAAAAGGATGGCAAGAAGTGGTTGACTATTTGATAAGTAAAGGCTATGTGGTTAAACTAATATCTAAAGAAGGTATTGATTATATGGGCAATATAGCTCCAAATGGCGTAGTTGTCCACCCAAATGGTAGTATTGAGTCAGTTATGGAAGAAATGCTTAAATCGGAGTTCTTTATAGGCATAGGGAGTGGTTTAAGTTGGCTATCTTGGTCTTTAAATGTCCCAACAGTTATTATCAGTGGATTTTCTGAACCTTTTGCAGAGATGGAAGATTGCATAAGAGTATCTGCACCTGAAGGGAAGTGTAGCGGTTGTTTCAATAGGCATAGATTAAATGCAGGAGATTGGAATTGGTGTCCTGATCATAAAGGAACTGAAAGACAATTTGAATGTACTAAATCAATTACTGCACAAATGGTTATAAATAAAATTAAAGATTTTATGGGCAAGACCCATCAAACATAGTAACGGATACCGTACCACCTGCTGATACAACTTGTCCGCTAAATGTTCTACTTGTTCCAGTTGCACTTACGCAAGTAAGATTAGAAGCAGTATCTATAACTTCAACAGAGTCATTGCTTACATTTGTATAAGATACAACAATTGTTTGAGATGCACCTGTTTGCGTTGTTGAAGCAGATGCTCCATCACCGGCAACTATTGGGAAAACTACACCATCTACTTGAACTCCATTTATTGTTATATTAGTTATTGATGTACCAGCAGTGCTATTAGTAATATCTACTGCTGCTGTTGGTGCTGCACATACAAGATAATCATATACTGTTGAAACATCTGTTTGAAATGAATACCCACCTAATGAAAAATAACCTCCTCCATCAAATTGATTAATACCATCTGCATCTAAATAAAGAACTGTTGTATTCCCAAATGCACCACTCCAATAAACAGTTACTGATCCGCCTGTAGTATGTGCGCAAGCAGCTGCGCGAGTACCAAATCCTATATAACTACCACCTGATGTGCTTAAATAGTAAAGAGTCCCTGAGTTTGTGGGGCCTGCTATTATGGTTTGATAAGGAGGACACCTTAAACTTGTATATGTATTATAAGGAGATGCAGATTGGTTTACATAATAATTTGAATTAATAAATGCTTTAGTAGCAATACGATTTCCCGTTGCAGGAGTTCCTTTAGCAACCAACCCCATAGTCGTTAAATCCGTATATGTAACTAATGCATTTGTAGTTTTCATTATTTTAATTTAGCCTCTAGTTCTGCAATACGTTTTTCTAATGCTGCTATTTTTAATGTATGAACATCCATGTAATTTACAGATAATTTTTCACCGCCTGAAACTGCGTCTGGCAAGTATGATTGTACTTGCTGAGCTGAATAACCATATCTAATTGCATTACTATCTTCATCTGTTCTAGTAAATTTAATTACATCTAATGGTAAATCTATGGATGGGTTTGTTTCAAGCACATTCTTATATCTGATATCAGATCCTTCAAAAAAAGCATTTGCTGTTACATTAAACGATCCCATGTTTAAGGCAGCCGTTGCTCCTGTATATGGCACATAGCCACCTAAATTAGATGTCAATGCTAAAGTGCCTGAAGCATTAGGGAATGTAAAAATTCTTATTACGTTATCTGATAAGTTACTTAAATCTAAATTAGCAGTTTTTGGATTGCTTACAAAAGTGGTTAAATATATACTATTTGAAGTGGAGTTTATTCCTGCATATCCGATTGAAGTCGGCAAAGCTGTATTACTCTTTAATAATAGAGTGCCTGCATTTGTGCCACTACCATCTAATAAAATATTTTGGGTAAATGTTTTTTGACCACTTATACTTTGTGCAGTAGCTAAAGTTACATAAGCGGACAAATCGCCAGATGTTCCTGAAGAACCTGACGAACCCGAAACACCACTTGTTCCATTACCCCCTTGCGCGCCACTTGTACCTGAAGTCCCAGCACCTCCATTTATACCTGAAGAACCTGACGATCCAGAAACTCCGCTTGTACCTGACGATCCATTTGCTCCAGACGTACCGCTAATGCCAGCCGTTCCGTTTACTCCGCTTGTGCCTGAAGAACCATTATTCCCATTTACACCGCTTGTTCCTGATGATCCGTTATTCCCGTTTATGCCGCTAGAGCCACTTGAGCCACTTGTCCCATTCACTCCGCTTGAACCACTAGATCCACTTGAACCGCTAGAACCGCTAGAGCCACTTGAGCCACTTGTCCCATTTGCGCCATTTGCACCAGAAGTACCATTTACTCCAGAAGTGCCTGAGCTACCATCGCCACCACTAGCACCGGCTAGGTTTACTAACCATGCATTGTATGTGCCTGAACCAACTGTTGTAATTGGCGCACCGAATACTAAACTACCCGTGCCATTGTTATAGGATGTTACAACTGATTCTTGATAGTTGCTAGGATTAAAAGATATGATAACTGTTTGGCTAGGGCTATAAGCTAATCCAACGCCAACAGTGATGGTTCCAGCATTGCCTAATGTGAATGAAGTAGCTGATGATGTTAAATATCTGTCCCCGCTAATACCGCTTGTACCTGAAGTGCCGGTAGTTCCTGAAGTTCCAGTAGTTCCGCTTGTACCGGTAGTTCCAGAAGAACCCGATGAGCCTGAAGAACCAGAAGATCCTGACGAGCCAGAAGATCCTGATGTTCCCGTAGTGCCACTTGAGCCTGACGAGCCAGAAGATCCACTACTACCACTTGATCCAGAAGATCCACTATTACCACTAGTACCCGAAGTACCCGTAGTACCACTTGATCCATAAATAGGTATATTCAATACATTGCTACTAAAAGTAGCCGGTCCAGTTGTGCCAAATGTGGTTAAACTAATTGGTAGTTGATAATCCACATTAGGGGTTGCAGTTGCAAAACCACTTGTACCAACCTGCTTTACTATGCCTGATACATTAGGTATTTCACTAAGGACTGTATTTTTACTCATTTTCTATTTTTTATTCTACTTTAGCTTGAGCTGCTTTATCTATATCTAAAGCTGCTTTTTCAATTACTTTTAAAATTTCACTTCCAAATTTTGTAGGCATATCAAGCGCAAGATTTACTAATACTTGAACTTGTTCAGCGTTCAATGATGGTACCGGTAGTTGTTTTGTTTCTTGGTTCATTTTTTTAGTTTTTATTTTATTCACAAATATACTTAAATACTTTAAATTTCCTATGGATTAGAGAATGGGAGTGGTAAAACCACAATCGGTGGATTAATTTGATTCTCTATTTGAGCATCTAAATTAAGGTCTAAAGCTGCAACATCTATACCATTATCAAGCCACAAACAAACTTGCTCATATGTAAGTTGGTCATATGGAGTAAAATTATCTGGACTTGGTTGAGTGCAAGAATAACTACCATATACATCTGCATAGTAAGTTTTATCATTAATTGTTTCATTGCAAGTCCTTCTCCAATCAACTATAATAACCACATCATCCATATTTTCTTCTTTTGGTTTACATTGTAAACTACTTATTACCCACTGTTTCATTTTATATTTATTTATTTGTTAATATACTCCCATTTGTAACCATATGATTGCTTTGATTCACCATTTATGCATCTACAAATGTTTGCTTGATTAAATCCTAATTCTCTTTGCACTTGTCTTGCTGAATCCCATATTTTTAAAATACTTCCTTCAATAGTTTTTTGATATAATGGATTTTTACGAGCATTACGCATATTAATCTTAGACTGTCCACTATGCTTGAAGTTTTTTAATCTTTCCCCATTTATTATACAAGCTAATTTAAATTTTTCACTATTTTTTAGACTATTAGATAATTTAATTTTAGATTCTTCTTTATGCTTTCTTCCTGTATGCCTTTCAGATATTCTTTTCCTATCTTCTTCAGTAAATACTCTTTTTTTATTTGAATCAGCAATTTTATTTCTATGTTCTTTTGATATAATTGCATTTATAGTTCCATCTCCACCATCAGTCATATTAACTAAACAACCATTATTTAAATCCTTACGACCATATAATGCTATAAATTCTTTTTCTTTTAATTTAGCATCATCCCAAGATATATTATCAAATAGTATTTCTGTTTCATAATCTGTATTTTTTGTAATATGTTTCCAATGTTTATTTCTACTTCTACTATCTTTTGCTCTATAATAAGTAGAATCTGAACCTATCCCAATATAAAATGGTTCATTCTTGTCTAACCTAATATGTCTATAAACATATGCCATACTACAAAATTAACATTATTTAGCTGCAATCATTGCTTTTAATTCTTCTATTTGTGCTTGTTGTTCTTGGATAGCTTTTACTAATAAAGGAAACCACTCAACTTTATAAGTCTTATAGTTTTCTCCAGTTTCTTCGTTTTTAATAACCCCATCAATCATTGAACCTTCTAAGGCTTCATCTATTTCTTGTGCAATAAATCCAATTTCTTGTTTTTCTAAATTGTCTTTATACTTATAATATCTTGGCTTCATTTGTAAAACTTCTGCAAGACCTTTATCGTAATCTTTTATATCTGTCTTTGATTCTCTATCGGATGTAATTAAAGTAATTGTAACTGAAGTAGAATTTATTGTACCATTGTTTTGAACAAAGAATTTTGCATTTGTACCATCGTCACCAAAAAAATGATAACCTATACCAGAAGAAGAAGATAAAAAGTTTGCATCACCAGCACCTGTTGCATTTGTTAATATTCCACCATTAATGCCTGAAACTTGTAGTTTATATGAAGGTGTAAGAGAGCTTGACCTATTTATTAATAATTCACCCCCCGATGTGATTCTCATTCGTTCGGTACCTCCAGTAATAAATGTTAATGGATTGCTTTGGTCAACTGATATGTAAGGAAAAAAAATAGAACTACCACCACTTATTTCTACTGCTGGAAGGCTACCACCTCTTGAATCTTGCGACCTAATTGGTCCTAATGCGTGTAAAGTAACCGCAGGACTCGTTCCGATTCCAACGTTACCACTGCTTGTAATTGCAACTCTTGTAGCTGAATTAGTAATATCTCTTATTATTAAATTATTAGCTCCTGAATAAATACTATATGAAGTACCTTCTGTGTCTACTAATGCTAAACCACCAAGTACTCCTGAAGATGCACCAGATATTGTAAATTTATAACTTGCATTTGGCGAACTCGTTCCAATTCCAACATTACCACCGCTTGTGATTCTTGCTCGTTCATTAGCACCTGTATAAAAAACTAAACTACCGCTACTATGATATATTTGTGTATTAAAATTTGCAGCACTATTAAAAACAATTGATGATGTTCCTGATGATAAAAACAAATCTCCTGTTGAAGTTAAAGAACTTGCCGTTACACTACTTGAGAATGTAGCAGCACCAGTAGAAGATATTGTAAGTCTATCAGCACCAGCAGAACCTAAAGTTAATGCATCTGTAGCGTGATTATAACCAACATATCCTCTATAATTATCAGCAGCAGAAGTACCATCACCAAATTGTAAAAAACTACTTTGATTAGTCGCTGCCCATAATTGTAAACCACCTGCAGTTGTGCCAGGAACTCCAACTGATAAAGTAAATGTTCCAGCATTACCAGCATTCGTTGAACCTCCAAATAAACCATTACCACTAAACGTAGCACTTGTACCACTTAAAGCTCTAGAAACTAAAGTAACAGTTGTACCATCATCCGTAATTGCACTATTCCCTATTGTACTTGTACCTGTAAACTTAGGTAGGTAGTTTGTTGTACCTGTTCCTGTAATTACATCTACGGGAGTGGTACCGCTAGTTCCTTGCGCACCAGAAGTACCTGAAAGACCACTAGTTCCACTTGAACCGCTTGTTGCAGATGTACCGCTTGAACCCGAAGTTCCTGTGGTACCCGAAGTTCCTGTGGTACCCGAAGAACCACTTGTCCCCGTTGTTCCAGAAGATCCACTGCTTCCACTTGAACCTGATGAACCTGATGATCCACTAGAGCCAGAAGAACCACTTGTACCTGTGGTACCAGAGCTGCCAGATGTTCCAGAAGTACCAGAAGTACCAGAAGTTGTACCAACAGCTATGCCAATTTGTTTGATATTGGTAATGATTGATGGTGCTGCTGGGATTGAACCACTTGCAGCTACTGCTGTAATTTGAACATGCTCATTGCTTGATTGGAAATAAACTTGGTAATAATCATTTGCAGTTGCACTATCTATGATAGAAACGAATGGTAATGATTTTGATGAGTTAGATACTAAGCCTAAGATAGAATCAGTTCTAATAATTTCTGTACCATTTTTAACTAACCAAATATTAACGTCAGCAGCTGTGCCTTGTGTTTTTTCTATTTGAAGTGAATATCCTATTTCATATATTCCAGTATGTTGAACTGTTATTTGAGAACCTGAGTAAGATATACCAAAAGCTAGCTCTTGATTCGTATATGTAATTGCTGTCGCTACATTTGCGCCAGTTACCACCTGAGTTGATGTACTTGTAAATGCACCATACCAGTTAGCAATAGAAGCTCCTGAAGATCCATCTATACCATTACGACCTGTGGTACCAGAAGTACCAGTGGTACCAGAAGTACCTGTGGTACCAGAAGTACCGCTTGAACCTGATGAACCAGAGCTACCAGAAGTGCCGCTTGAACCATCTCCACCACTAGCGCCATCTAAGTTCACTGTCCATGACGAATATGTTCCACTACCTACTGTTCTAGTAGGAGCCAAAAATGTTAAAGAACCTGTATTTGCATCATATGATACCACCTCACACTCTTGAAAGTTTGAGGTATCATAGACTATAATTATTGATTGAACAGGGCTATATCCCAATAGTGTTCCTACGGTAATAGTTCCTGCATTGCCTAAAGTAAATGTTGAAGTAGATGTTGTTCTATATCTATCTCCTGAAAGACCTGATGTACCTGTTGTACCTGCTGTGCCGCTAGTTCCTGTTGTCCCGCTAGTTCCAGATGTTCCTGAAGAACCCGATGTTCCACTAGACCCTGATGAACCACTGCTTCCTGATGAACCAGAAGTGCCATCTATACCAGAAGTACCACTGCTTCCACTAGTAGCAGATGTTCCAGATGAACCAGAAGAACCAGAGCTACCACTTGAGCCACTTGAACCCGATGAACCGCTAGAGCCACTTGATCCAGAGCTACCTGAACTACCAGAAGTACCAGTAGTACCGCTAGTTCCACTTGTTGCAGAGCTACCGCTTGATCCAGAGCTTCCACTTGTACCAGAAGAACCATCACCACCAGAAGCTCCATCTAAGTTCACAACCCAATTAGAAAATGTTCCACCTCCAACAACTCTGCTAGGATCGCCAAATACTAATTCTCCTGTAACAACATTATAAGAAACAACCTCACATTCTTGGAAGTGAGTATTATCATGTACTACAATAATTGATTGAGCAGGAGAGTATGATAAGCCCGGAGAAACCATAAGATAGCCACCCGTTCCTAATGTAAAGATTGAAACAGATATTGTATAATATTTATCACCTCCAATACCAGAAGTACCTGTTGTACCAGAAGTACCTGCGGTTCCTGCCGTTCCTGATGAACCAGAAGAAGAAACATAGCTAGATACAAAATTATCTATTTCTACATTATCGCCTACTTGCAAAGGATTATTAAGTATTACATTGTAACCATCTGTCGCTGTGTAATCGCTTGGGAATAATTTTACTCCATTAACGAAAACATCTATCATGCCATTATCATATCCACTTGGCACATTGAAAGTAGTTTGTCCTACTGTTGCTATATAATTATTTACAAGTCTACCTGCTGTTCCTGCAAATCCAGAAGTACCAGCAGATCCGGAAGTACCAGAAGTACCAGATGTACCAGAAGTACCTGCTGTTCCGGAAGTAATATTACCAACAGAATCAACAATACCATCGGTGGCAATTAACACACCATTTAATTCTCTTATTTTTACTTCGCCCGTAAAAAGACCTTGTATGCTCATTAAACGTATTTAAAGGTTGTTAAATTTTTATTTTGCCCATTTAATTTAGCTTTTAATGTTGTTGGCTTACACCCAATAACAAATGCTGCCTCATTAATTCCAGTATAGTAAATGCCATTTTGTGTATCTAAAATTAATTTAGATGTCTTTTCTCTAGCTTTTTTCCCATTAGCAGCGCCATTTTTTTTACCACCATTACTAAGGGCTTTCAGCATTTTTTGATTAACTACGCGCAATCCTGTATCGCAACAATGTTTTTGATTCTCAGAAGGTGTAGCCCATTCAAGATTAAATAATATATTATTATTCTTTACTCCATTGATATGATTAACTTGTGGTTTATTTTTTGGATTTGGCAAATATGCTTCAGCAACTAATCTGTGTATTAAATGCCACTTACTGCCATCTTCATTAAATAATTCAGCTCTTGGATAACCAGCTTTGGTTTTATTATGTAAACTTAAAAATCTCATAGATTTTAAACTAAATAATTTACCATCTAAGGTTATTAAATAATCTTCATATGATTTTATTTGTTTCATTTTAGTACACTAATATTTTAACATATTCACCTGTAACAAACGGAACAGCTGATGCTACCGTTAAAGTTGCAGTTGCACTATCCCATTTAACTTGATTTAATACCGGCGTACCTGATGTTATAATTTCTCCAACATCGATACCTCCTCTACTTGCATATAATAATGATTTATTTAATGCTTGACTAAATGAAATTACGACAGAACCACTGCTAGCAAATTTGCCAAATTGTTCTGGGAATCTTCCATTTCCACCACTTGAAGGATTTACAACAACACCAGCAACGCCCATCAATGCTTCAGCCTCAAACGCATACCCACCGCACATTCCATACACATAGTCTGTAAATCCATTTATATTTATTCCTGTATATCCTGTTGAATTTACCCACTCCAATGCATTTGCTTCAATGCGAATTTTAT
>Ga0247723_1002001_pt1 | contig 11324 bp, 23 predicted proteins | sample MSEWelMarce5H_FC_FD_189079 | JGI IMG/M metagenome (GOLD analysis project Ga0247723, IMG submission 189079) | Subsurface sediment microbial communities from gas well in West Virginia, United States - MSEEL Well Study Marcellus 5H_FC | ecosystem: Environmental > Terrestrial > Deep subsurface >...
AGAATCGCTGGCATTGATTGTATATCCATTGGCAACTTGTTGTGCAGTTATGTCAGGAGTACTTGCTGATTGTACGCATCCTGGCTTATCTGATGAAAGATCATATCCAAGGAAAGTTGTATAACTACTAATCATTGACTGAGGAACAGTTGTGGGTATTGTGTAGGATGTGGTATATGTTGTGCTTGGAGGACAATTTATTGTTCCAACACCACAGTTATATGTTACATTAAAGAATGTTTGAGTACTTGAGCCTTCGTATATATCTCCATACGCAATCCAAGAGTTTGTTCCAACTTTTAATAAAGTTGCACTGCCATACTGACTATCGATAAATAGTTGTGCATTCTTACTATTTATTGTAACTCCAGATGCTGCAACGAAAGTTGTTTTTCCTGATCCTATTTCAACTACAGTATATTTATATCCAACAGGTATTTCAACTGCAGAATTTAGAGGTATGGTCAAATTCATTGGAGATGATGTAGAAAGCAAAATTGTTTTATTTACATCCAGTGGATCTAAGGTAAATCCAGATGTTTTAGTTACTACAGTGTTATTGTTTAATAGTTTTGGCTCAAGATCAAACCTTAAATCAACAGAATTCCAATCAATGCCTTCTCCTGCAAGACCAGGGTATCCACCAGTAGCACCATTTATAGCGTCAAGCACATATGACTGTGTTGCTAAGTTTGCTGTGTTTAATATTCCGTGGACATTTGTAGTTGCTGAATTATGTGTTGTAATTGCAGTATTTCTATTTGTTGTCTCTACAGCGATTGCAGCATTTCTGGCTACTACCTCTGCTGCATCTGCAGCAGTTCTATTTACTACCTCTAAAGCATCTGCGTCTACAAGGTTTTGAAGGTGTTTTGCAATTGAGTTAGGCAAAATATTTGAGGTATTTGTATTTGCGCCATCGTAAGTATATGAGCCATAGTGGTAGAGTCTTAAGGCTGCCTGAACATCGGCTGGATCTGCAAGTCCTGGGATTTTGACATTGAAGAGACCTGTGCCGTTAGGCGTATCGTCAATATTCTCTGCTGCCACTATAAATCACCTCTTGTCATTATACCACTGTAATAAATAAATGAACACGCTTAAGACCAGCCATAGGCTGCCAAGCATTGTCAATATATTCTACACCCTTTATTTCAAGTGGTAGTGCTCTGATTGGGCTATTCACAACTTCCTTAACTACAAGGCTTGTTGCCAATGGACCTCCAATAGAAGATGAAACAGAATACTGAATACTAAAGTTTGCAGATGTAAGGTTTATATCATTTGCAATGTCTGTTAGATTAATTGGTGGAATTGTTAGTGTTCCAATTCCGTTACTTACAACAGCAGTTACATCTTTTACAGAAGAATAATAATTTGTTTTTAAATTAAGCATCTCTGTCCACTGGGTGCCACTAGTTGTTGCTATTCTTTGAAATACGGTTTTATATGTATCTGAATATGGGTTAATATCAATTGCTACATCTAGTGCTTCAATTCCTTCTGGCATATTCATCAAATCAGCATGAACATTAGCGTCTTGTGGATTACCGTTTGATGCCAAGATAATGCTTCCACGATCACCTTGTGGTCCTATATCTAGGTCAAGACTTATTTCTACTGGACCACCAAAAACTGTTAGGTCTTCATTTGATACTAGGATATCTGCCATGATTAATCTCCAGGAACTGGGTCTAGTGTGACTTGCTCGGTGACTGTTATTTTACCAGTCATGAGAGTAATTACTTTTTCATAAAATGGGTTGTCTGGTCCTCCAGAAGGAACTCTAACTTCAACATCGTAAAAATATTCAGTTCCAGCATTTAGTCTAACTGAGTCAGAGGGTCTAATTGCACATCTAACATGTGTTCCATCACCATGAATTCTTGCAAATCCTGGAATTATTGCTGCCGATGCGCTTCCTCTTGCTGGAGCAATTGAAAACCTTGCTTGCTCGTATGGGGCAGAACCAGTAACACCGTCTATAGTATTTGTGTTATAAAGAACATTGCTATCAAGATATCCAGACAGATCAAAAACCGTTCCATCATTTTTTTTCGGGTAGATACGAAACTCAAAGGTGTCACCCTTATAGTAGTTAAAGTCATAGGTTGCTGGAAATGCCATGGTTTTATTATACCACGCTGACGTAGACAGAATTGAATATTACGGAAGCATCAAAGTCTGTTCTAAGTTGAGGAACAGCACCATTACCCCACATAGCAGTATTTTCAATAAAGATCTTTTGGGTAACTGAAAGGTTGTATGTGTTTTGATACTTAAGGGAGCCTACGAACTGGACAAACTCCTGATCATTGCTTGCAAAATAGGTTCTTAGCCAAACCTCTGTATTAGAACTATATGTTGTTAGTTCAAAGTTGTATGTTACTGATACTTGGGAGCCTTCTTTTATACCGTGGAAGTTTAGGGCTCTCTGGTGGCTATTCCAAAGACTGGTACACCCATCTGGAAGATATTTTTCATTTTGGCTCTTGTCTTTTGTATCTAATAAAAGAGTTACCCAACCATCGTCTCCTTGAGAGATACCCAGTTTTGTTGGTTTGTCAATAGTGTTTGTATATGAGCCCCATCCTGCTTGCTGTCCTGAAGATGACAAAGAACTTTGCCCATTTACTCCTGCTGGACCACGATCTCCTTTGGGTCCAGGCTCGCCTTGTGGTCCCTGTAATCCTTGTTCGCCATTTCTACCATCTCTACCTGCAGGTCCTTGTGGTCCAACTGGGCCAGGGACTGGAAGAAATGAAAGAGCATTATCTACAGTAGGAGATGCTTGACTTTGTTCTACTTGTGCAGCATAAGAAGATTTTTTTGCACCTGGGAAATCCATAGATTTAGAAACGGCCATGGGATTATTATCTCACGCTATTATGCTGATCTATATGTTCCAGAAATTCTTAGACGGCTTGCATTGAGTCCAGTTTGGATATTTTCTGGCTGTGTAAAGTCTTTTGGGTAAGTAGAGGTTACGTTTCTAAGTTCTCCAGTAGCATAGCCAGCAAATTCTGAATTTACAATTGAATACAGATAAACATAAGATTGTCCACCAGCATTGACAATTTTTCCAAATATTGGATTGGACCCTTGGTCATTTGAAGTTCTTTCTGAAATTTCTTCTGCAACCGATGTGTCATAAATCACTCCAGTAAACATAACATTACCTGTACCAGTAACGCCTCTAGCATTATATGGCAGTTTAAAAGTCCAAGTGTGCCATAATGGTGGATCTACTTGAGTTTGTCCCCAATCTGTAACATATCCCAAATTAACGTTTAAATCAAAATATACTAACTCACCTATTTTATAGTAGTCTGCAACTGTGTCATATGTAGAAGTTGTTAAACCACTTTCTTCAAAAAAGTCGTGACCCCAAGATCCTGAAGTTGGAGTTGTTAAATCTCCAAGGGTTGCAACAACCTTGTCTTCGACTGCATAAGTTGAAGTCCTATTGCTATTGACTGAAGCGCCAAGATAAGTATTAATATTAAATGATGATGGCACTACATTTGAGACAATGTTGACTTCAGGTGCAACAATGTCTACTTTTCCATCTGCAGTTTGCAGAATTATATTTGCATCGTTAGCATATAGACCAAGATCATTATCACCTGAATTTATAAGTCCCAAAACTTTAAGGGCACCAAAATTAGTAGGTCCATACAAAGTTCCATCTTCAGCAAACACATCAGTTCCTGGCTCACCTTTTGCTGCAAGTAAATTCCAAAATCCTGGGGAAGGAGTATCTCCAACATTTCCGCCATTGGCACCAACACGATACCAAAGTTGTCCGTCATATGTTGCTAGATCTCCAACGGCATATGATGCTCCGCCATTGTATTCTCCCGTGTAATTCCAAAGTGCATCTGCACCATTTGTACCGTTTGTACCATCTGCACCTTTAGGAATCCAAACTTCCCATTGTGCAGTGTTTCCAACTGGATCTCCAAGTTGTCCACTTGCCTTAGCAAGATAGAGTTGTCCGTCTGATCCTCTAACTACTGCAATATCTGGAACATAACCAGAAGATGGATTATAGTTTCCTAAATAGAAAATTCCAAATCCTGCACCTGGTGCACCGTCAGAACCATTAGTTCCTGGTTGTCCATCTGCACCCTTTGATGCAATTAAATCAAACTTTGCAGTATTTGTTGGAAGTGTTCCAGCAGTTGTTACTGACTTTGTATAATAAAGTTGTCCTTGATAAACTACGACATCTCCAACTGCATAAGCAGCAGCAGAATTATATGCACCTTGATATGACCATAGAGCAGGGGTACCTGGCAAACCGTTTTGACCTGCTGGTCCTTGTGGACCTTGTGGTCCTGGAGCACCTTCGTCTCCCTTGTCTCCAACTGCGCCTGGCATTGGAACAATTTTAATAACTGCCATTATAGTGTACCCCCTGGTGTGATGTCGCCCAATACTTGTATAGTTCCAATTACAGGAGTCCAAACAGTATCTTCAATTAGTTCTGGAATTGTTACTTGTAGATCAAATGGTAATTGAGCCACAACTGATGAGTATTTTAGTCCCCAATTTTTTGTAACCGATGGGTAGGCTGTAATATCGACAAATCCTACTCCAGGCTCACATTCGAGGGCATCCAAAACGTTACCAGATTGATCATAAGCAGTTGCTCTAAAAGTCCATCCAGTAGTATCGTAATAGTCTATTTCATTATCCTCATAAAACTCTACACGGAGAGTTCCAGTATCTCCTCTAACAACGCTCCATTGCATACTGACTGGGTCAGCACCAAATGCAAGTTGAGAGTGAATAGGCATACTCAGATTATACCATAAATAAAGACTAATACCTTGATTGGTGGGTATAGGACAAACCAAGGTATTAGCCAGTAATAAAATTATACCATAATAGGACAATCTGGACATGATATTTAAAGTTATCAAATTGTTATAATAGACAATGTCCGTTTTGTTACCATAAGTCTATTTTGACCATGTATGGGATAGTGTATACTAAATATATATAAGAGAAAAGAACTATCTTTATAGTTTTAAAAACTATCTTTATATATAGTATATAGCAAATTATTTATTATCAACTTTAGCAATATGCTCAATTAAAATTTTATACATTTCGTCAAGTTTCTTTTCTTGGCGATCTCTGGATCTTTCTGAATCTATTCTCTGGTCGTCTAAAGCGGTTTCTAATCTCGAAATTTGGTCTTTCATCGATGATCCAGAATTGGGCTTAAGTTCGCTAAGATAATGTTTTACCATCCACTTGATTGCGAAGGCGATTGATGATACAATTGTAAGTATCGCTACGATTAGGGAAGCCCAGTCTTGCACAGTCATAACATTATTATAAGGGACGTTTATACAAAATGAAAACAGAGATACTTAATACACTGGAGCATTCTAAGAATCTTATTATATCCCCTGACATGGATGGTTTTATGACCGCAAAATTATTGGAGCGTTTTAACGGTTCGCAAATAGTAGGGTCATACGACAAAAATATTTTATGTCTCGCCGATGATATAGATCCGTCGCAATGTTTGTTCGTCGACTGCGATATGAATCGACAAGAGTTTGTATCTCTCGGCAATCATATGCGACTCTTAGAAGATAATATGTCCGTCGAGTCGTTTAATCCGAATGTACACTTCGGCGTGACGACATATAGCGACAAGTTTCCTTTCGCAACCGCTTTTTTGATAAGTTTCGCAACAGAGGTTCAAACCTCACCTGCAGACCTTATACGCATGGCCTTTGCTGATTCAACATTACGCAATATGGAAAAATACAGCAACAACATGCGAAATTGGTCTGATAGGATGGATCATCCTGCAGTACAGTACATAATGGACAATTCGGACATTGCAAAAAAAGATGATGCACAAGCAAGGTTTGATTATGTTGATCAATCATTTACATCAAAACGTTATGGCAAGACACGTTACATAGATACCCTTAACAACGCCCTACAAGGCCAGGGGATGAAGTTTAAATCACTTACCAGGGGTAAGAAGTACATATGCGACAAAGTAGGTGTAGAAACCCTTATAAGGTATAATAGAGATATCATATCTTATGCAGAGATATTTACAGGAGAGTATTCTGTTACATACGACCAAGAAAAGGAATGGGCATGAAAAGACACGAAGTAATTGAGATTATGATCGAAACAGTAAATGAGTACAATAGAAATTTAATGGCACAGTCGAATTTGAGCCAAGAAGAAATCAAAAAAGGAATTGACGGACAGTATCCAGCATTACAGCATATGATGGGTTTGATATATGACGATCTTGAAGTTCAAGGTGTTTTTAAGTAAAATCTGAAAAATTTTATACCATGTTGCGGATGAATTCCGCTATATCGTGTGATGCGTTATGATAACTACCGTGAAATTTTTTCTCTACTTGGTTTGCAATAACAAACCTTAGTTTCTGTTCAATCTGAAATAGCAAAACCGCTTGTGCCTGCTCTGGAGTTAACTTTTGTTGATCGCTATCCATTTTTACACTCACATTCTGTGCAGCAGTTTTCTGAAAATAATTTTACAGCCAGGTTAGGCTCTTCTTGCCAAAACTGATCTCTTCCCATATTGTCTGTTACTGGGAAAGGACTTGATTCAAATTGTGGATTACTTGGCTCTGGTCTGACTTCTAGGTCCCAGGAATTTTCTAGATTATCTAATATGCCCATAAGAATATTATACCCTATTCCGTCGAAATCTGAAAAATTTTGTAAAACCCAAATAGCCTAAAATCTGAATATTTTGTCCAGATGTATGATACACGTATTTAAAAAGAAACACCAAAAAAGATAGTGAGCACATAACTCACTACCTCTCTTAGTATAGACTAAATTAGTTAACTAGTCAAACTATGCTATCTAACTAGTATTGGCAGACACTAAACGATTAGTACCCCTGCCACCTAACTAGATTTAACTAGTATGGGTACCACCTTGCGATCTAAATAGGACTTCATTTTTTGAGTGTCTTTTGACTGTTTCAAATCTATGCTAGTAATACCTAAATCTCTAACTATTTTAGATGTTTCTAATACAATAGTTTTAGCAAATGCAACACCTAATAGTTTTAATCCTAAAGGAATTGCAACTACTGCACCTATTGTTAAAACTAACATCATAATAGCCATAAAGATAAGTGAGTACTGTACTACATTGGCAAACCATTCAAATGGTGCAGAAATAAAATCAAACATAGGCCTCCTAGATAACTTCTACATTGGTAATGTCTGTGACATGGTCTATTCTCCATGTGCCGTTGATAATTTCAACAACCTTTTCCCATGAGTGCACCTCATAAACAGGTTGTGATGTCTTTCCGTCTTTTCCTACTACTGTAAGTATAAGGCTATTCATTTATTTATCTCTTTTCTGTTGTGCATAAGCAGGGGTTGATTGTTATTTGTTTATTTTTTTGTGTAACGATTGCAAGGGTATTGCAAGATGAGCAGATGTATAGGTGCATTAGAATTCACTATCCTTATCTAGTATAGTAGGGATAAGTACTAGTATAGTGGATAGCACTGACAAGGCTAGGATAATAAGGGGTAGGCTCATTAGTTACCCCCTAAAATAAAGGCTAGGGCTATGGCTATACCTAAACCAATAAAAGCACCTATAGGGGCATAATCAGCATTTTCATCTAGCCAATCTTGTACATATGTAAAAGGGTTCATTAGTTACACTCCTCACAAGGGCATAGTGGGAATTCTAATTCTTGCTTAATTCTATTAGCAAGTAGCATAACCTTGTTATAGGTATCTGCACTAGCACCTCTAAAAGATACTGTTTTTCCATCTACTACCATTTGAGCAGCAATGGCTATTTTTTGGTCTAGTGATAGACCCTTGTATGTATTTAATGTAGTCATTTAATGACCACCTTTCTTTTTATTAGTTAATAGGGGCTAAGTTTTATTTGCTTTAGATTTATTTGCTCTATTTCTAGAGGCTCACCCTAAAGGCTCAAACTTTTTTATTTAATTGTTATAGTAGTAATACTATCATAGAGGACTGACATTTTTACCCTTTTTAGGGGGTGTGTCTGTGTGATTTAGATCACTTATTTGCTAGGCTCATATAACATTTTGTTATCTTATTTGCTAGGCTCATTGACCTTTATTTATCTCTATTTAATTTTTCTTATACTAGTATAATAACATAGTTAGTCTTAAAAGTCAAGTCCTAACACGGCGTGTCGTGTGTGATCTCTATCACATCGGGCCGCCCCTACATATAGGCGTATACACCTAAGACCAGTCATAGGGAGCGCCCCCTGTGGTGTACATCACATGTGTTCTACATCACAATGTCCGAATTGCCCTATTTATACCCCTCCATTTGTCAGACCCCCCTGCTATACTTACTAGTATAAAGAAAGTTAAATAAAGGTTATTTAACAAGAAAGGAGTCAGAAATGACAAACTCAATCTTTGCAAGAGTCGCAACACTTAGCGACTACCCACAGGGGTTAATGAACCTCTGTCAATGTGGTCAGGTTGTTTTAGCACCTGCTACAATTCACGACATCTGCAAAACAGATGGCACTTGCTACCACTCACAATGTGGTCGTTCTCTCTAAGCAATTAGAGAAAACAAAAAACTTAATAAAATAAAATTAACTAATAAAAAAAAGAAAGGTTGTCAAAAATGATAACACTAGAAAATAAAAAGTGCGTAGAGCACAATCCAATGAAATCTGCTATCTCAGAAATTGGAGATGAGCAATTTACTTTCTGCCAAGATTGTGAAAATAACATTGAGCGTTGGTATGATGATACTGACCCAGAAAGACTACCTATGTGGTCAGATTGGAAAGTGTCAAAATAATGACTAAACTAATTTGTTGCTTTTGTGAAAAAGTCTATTCTAGCGAAACTAAGTTTTGCTTTTCTTGTAATGAATACAAAGGTCTAATGACCATAACTGAATTTGACCAATACTATGGAGAAAGGATTTACTCATAATGAAAACTAATTTTGAGATTGCACAAGAAATAAACACTCTTGCAAAAAAACACTATGGCGAAATGGATTTGGCTTTTGCTTGGGGTTGTGCCCAAGCACTATTAACTGTTAAACAGTTAGAGTTAATTCTTGGAATTCTAAAAGAAAAGGAGGAAAACTAATGCCAGTATTTAATTTTGAGTTATTCGTTGATGTAGAAGCAGATGATTTTGAGTCTGCTTATTCTTGGCTAAAGGCTATGCCACTAGAAAGACAATTAGACTTTCATGTTATTGACTATAGAGAAATTGAGGTTGAATAAATGATTGACTTTTTTGTAAATGGTAATGCTTTGTTTTGGTTCTCGATGATCTGCTTAGGCTATGGGTTTTATTTATTTGTAACTGAATAAATAAATTCCGTGCAAAAGTGGGGGCGCCCCGTGTGACGCATCTCACACCGAAAATGTCCGTTTTGTCCGTGTCTAAATTTGACTTTTGGGGCTTGGCCTGCTATACTTCTAGTATAAGAAAAATTAAATAAGGACAAATTGGCTAATGAGCCTAAGCAAATAAATGTGACCAGTATCACAGTGAGCCTTAGCGAATAAGTAGCCAAAATGTCAGCCCCTAATGATAGGATAGTCTTATCAACTTAACGAAAGGAAGTCTATAAATGACTTACACTATAACACTAGAAACCTTTAATGGTTCTACTAAAAAAATCGCTATGCCCTCAAAAGGTGCAGTAGCACAATTCATCTCAACTTATCCAACACAATTACCTGTTGGCGTATCTGTCAAGGTTGCTTGCGATACTCTCGGAATTAGTGGCACACTTCGTGGCACTCTTACACCATCAAACTCAAACTAAGAATAGGAAAACTAAAATAATGGTAAAAGTAAATCACTCTCTAAATTTCGTTACAGAATTTGACGAAACACACCCAATCGGAAAGCAAGCACTTTCTTTGCCTCACGCAGATTTGGTTGCTATGCTTGAAGGTATGCTAAAAGATTTAGTAGTGCCTGCCCTTGCTTCAACACTTGATGAAATAAATGCCAATGGGTCCTATGCAATTCTAAAGGTGGCCGAATAATGATGACTCGTAAAGACTATGTAAAGGTTGCCGAAATTCTTAGCAACTATTTTGCTACATCTGTTTTTGATGAGCAAGGAGAAATGCTATTCGCTGATTTAGTGGATGAATTTTCTTTAATGTTTGAAACAGATAATCCAAGATTTGACGCAAATAGATTTGCGATTGCTTGCTATAAAGAATTAGCAAACTCATAAAATAAAAATCCTGAGCAAGATCTAAAACTGCTCCCAATTTTTTTGGGGCGCCCCGTTCGGGCGTGTCGCCACGCTGTGAGATTTATCACACCATTTAAGCGTCTCACTATTTGGACTTACTGCCTAGTAACTTGATAATTTATGTCTAATAGGCTAGACTTACAGAGTAAGAAAAATAAATAACAAAGATTTGTCAGACCCCTATGGTAGGATAGATTTAATAACAAAAAGAAAGAGGTTGGCAAATGTCAGCAAATGTCTATACAATAGAAAACCTACTTGTAGGAAAAATGTATTTCTCACGCACCTTGCAGGGAGAAATTATTTCAGCAGAAAAACACCCTAACGCAGTTTGGTATGAGGATTGCGAAAGTTATCTTGTTGAGGTACGACCTAGCAATTTTGGAAAAGTTACTTGCCGTACAGTAGCAGTAAAGGTACAGGATAACTAATGGGAGTAATGAAAGAATTGCACTTAGAAATAACTACTTGCGACCTATGCTATGGCACAGGTTGGCTACACTTTGGAAATGAAATAGACTTTGATACAGAGTCTTGCGATTGTAACCCTCACCAATTATTTATCACTAAGGAGAATAACTAATGAATGACTATCTATACTCAGTAACTACTACCAACGATAGTGAGGCTAAGCCTACTTGGGTTGGTCGTTACTCAGATGCTTTATCTGCCGTTGAAGTTTATCAACGATTTACAGACCACGGATTTGCTAACGAATACCGAACAGTTAATCTTTCAGAGCCTAGTGGCAAGATGCACACTAAGATACTTTATCGTAATGGAAATGTAGGGGGTAAGTAAATGGGAAGTGTAACAGCAATTGGATTAGCAGACTCAGTGTTAGATTTAGAAACGCAGTTAGCGTATCACCTACAGGGTAATCACTATCCACCAGTACCACTATCTATGGTGCAACCTTGCATAGATGCTATTGACGCATACTATGATGAGGACTTTGATAGATTTATTGCTATGCCTGAAGGAGTATTCTATAAAGGAATGAGCCACGCACCTGCACACGCAATTGTAGACCAACACCA
>Ga0247723_1002002_pt1 | contig 11320 bp, 4 predicted proteins | sample MSEWelMarce5H_FC_FD_189079 | JGI IMG/M metagenome (GOLD analysis project Ga0247723, IMG submission 189079) | Subsurface sediment microbial communities from gas well in West Virginia, United States - MSEEL Well Study Marcellus 5H_FC | ecosystem: Environmental > Terrestrial > Deep subsurface > Rock...
TGTACGCAGTAGGATATGTTGAAGGAAGTTTGATACTAAAAACCACCCAAGCCCTTTCGGCATCTTCAGGTAACCCAGGAGTGAGCACTTTTTTGATTGCTGGTCCAACTCCAGATCCATTGTCAACTGAGCTCTATCCCAATTTTAAAAACTTACAAAACGTTGATTCTGATCCAATTGCTCAAACATATCCTAATATAATAGGATTTGAAAGAAATAGATTCATTATATTTTATGTAGCTCAAGGAAACAAATCAATTAAATATAAAATATTAGATGGAAATGTTTTAACTGAGGAACGTACAGTCATAGACTTGAATACAATATTAGGTTCTAGCTCTAGCTCAATCTCTATTTCTGGTTTAACAACTGTGCTTCAAAAATCAAATAATATAATACATCTTGCTTTTTGGTGCAACAGTAAAATATTTTATTTGAGCTTTTCTTCATTTGTAGACTCTCCAGTAAATATGATGCCACTACTTCAGTTGGTTGCTGGAAATTTTATTCCTGACAAAGCAAATAACCAGCTAATATATGATTTGAGTCAAATTAAATATGTAGTTTTAAATAATGATGATCCTGATGACAACTCAGATGTTCCTCAGCAAAGACTTGGTTTGACAATGACTTCAGATTACATCAATGAGTATTTGATTGCTTGGTATAAAGACACTAATAATAAAATTGTATCTAAAACGATACATCCATACACAACAGTATTCGATAAAAAGGTTTACGAGGTTTTTTCACAATGATAGTAGATAAGACAAGAGAACTTGTAATAAAAGCAAAGCTTTATGTTTTATATAATGAGACGCCTCCTATTGCTGCAGCATATTACAGCGCACAATATTCATCTCGAGACCAAGAAAATCAGACTGCTGTTAACAGAAATAATCCACAGGATAGATTTGTAACATTGGGTGGTAAAAAATACAATACAAAACCTGCATTTTTTCAAAATATTACACCAATTATGAATAGCCATATGCCCCCAATTAATACTGAGGTTGGTGCTCCACGGTGTACTTTCTCATATGGGAGTTTAGAACCCGGAGTCGCCCACCCAAGTTATAATCTTTTAAAAGGCCCGACTGAGGGGTATGCTCCAAATTTTTTAGAGGGAGCAGGACTACAAAGCAATGAAGGCCCTACGTATGTACAGCCAACAAATCCAGAACTTTCAGTACCTTATATGCCCTATTCAACTAGCAATGCTTTTGGAGCTTCTAAAGTTTTAACTTCTTATAACATATGGGCTTTGGTTGATGAAAATGGAAATTTGAAAAAAACAGATAGTATTAAATACAGCGGTCAATATTTTGAAGGAAATAATGATCCTTCTCTCACTGTTAAGGGGGATCCAAACGGTGGCGAAGCTTATATTATTTTTAATTCTCCAGCTGCTAAATCTACAATAAAAAGAATTTTTCCATTAAGCAAAGATGTTATTTACGACAACGACAGTACATTATATGTAGCTAAATCAACAAAAGATTCTACTGGTAAAGCAACTTCAACAATTATTCAACAGAAAGTTACTGAAAGGGGTGGAGAAAATAATAGCTTTCATCTTACTATCGCTCCTACTTCATTTTCAAATAATCAAAATGGCTATGAGTCCAAAATCATAGTGACAGTAGGGAATGCCTCTAAAAAATATAATAATGTAGCTTATCAATTTGAAATTAAAAATTCATCTCAAGTAGAGCTTTATATAATAACCGCTGGTGGTCAAAAACTAAAACAAAATTTAAATTATTATCCAGCTCAATCAGATAACGTAAACACAAAAACTAATACTGTAGATATCTATATGCATTTTTTAAAAGATATCGTATTACTTGGATTTACTCCTAATCCTCAGCAATGGCAAAACCTATCTCCAATTTCTCAAGAGAAAAATTTAGATTCAGTTAAAAATAAGTTTATTCATTACTTACCTTCAGATGCAACAATTACAGTTCAATGTAATTATGCTTCTTGTGCATTACAATATAGTGCTCTTATTTTTAACAATTATGACCCAAGGTCGGAAGATTCTACACCTCACGTTACTTTTACGCATGAAACAAGTTCTCCTTCTTTCACTTTCGACCCATATGATGGATACAAGAAAGTAAAAGATTCTGGAGTTTCGCACTATGCAGATTCCAGAGCACCTAATTCACAGTTAGAATTTGTTGATAGTTATGTTAATAATGGATATGGCCAAGTTAAATATAACACTGTTATTGGCGGCCCTGTGTTATCAAAAATAGAAAATAAACTTCTTGATAATAAAGGTAAACCAACTTATTCAATGGCTCCTGATAACAGCTTACTTTTACCTATTGGAGGGCAAGATCCAAATAAATTACCAGCTTATGATATTTCTGAATATGTAGAAACTTGGAGTGTAGATTATCAAAATGGTGCAAATAATTTAATTTTTTCCACTGCTAAGGTAACACTTAAGAATTTTGATGCTGGGTATTCACAAGACACCAAATACAATGGTATGAATATTTTAAGTCTTATCGAAAAAAATATGATTGTTATTGAGCTTTCAGCTGGTTACAATGATGAATTATATATTTTTTTCCAGGGATTTATTAAAGGTACAGTAACTAATAGAAGCGCTTCAGGTTCCAACACAATACTTGACTGCTCTGATGTGGGTAAAGAAGTACTAGAAAACACACGTTTTCAAAACTTTGTTTTATTCTCAGGTTCTAAAATTAAATATGCTATATATAGATGTTTTGAGCATTCTGGTTTCTATCCTTATTTTAGATTATATGAAAATCCAGGGTATATCAAAAGTATCGATGCTTTTATGTCATACACTCAATTGGATAATCAGCTGGTTCAAGCCAAAGAGGGACAACCTATTATTGAATCTTTGTCAATATTTTTAAACGAGTACATGACTAAGCAAGCAGAAATGCCTTTCTTAAGATTTGATTATTCTAGACAAGTTTTTGAAATGGATTGGAGATATACAAATAAATATCGTGATGAATTGAAACTGTTTGGGATTGATTTAACCGATGCAAATACAAGGGAAGCTTATTTTAAAGAAAATCTAGAAGATTGGCATGGGTTGTTGTCTGGAGGTTTTACAGTTTCCACAGATAATGGACAATTTTACAAATCATATGAAGCTAGAGGTTTTGGTTATGAAGGTTTTTCAGTTGCATCAGCTTCATATTCCCAGAAATCTGGGAAGGATGCAATCGTTAGTGGTGATTATAACGTTCAAGGATTTGTTGGATTTGATAAAAAGTATTACAAATCTTTGAATCAATTATTTCCTGACAGACTCGCTGTTGAAACTTATTTAAAAAATATTATAGACATTGCTAAAAAACCAAATTATAATGTCCAATTTTCTTGTTATGTTAAAAGACCCTTGAATGCGCATGGTTCTTTTATTATTAAATCCATGATGAAAGATAATGCAAAAGCCACAGATGCATATTTATATACAAGCCTTAGTTATGAATGTGATAAGAAGAACAACTTAATCAAAGCAACTGTAACAGGTACTCAAGCTACTAAACCAGTAAAATAATTTACTAAGAGGTGTTCCTATGCCAGAATTTTTCAGCTTATCAGATGTTATCAAAAAGCAAATTCAAGATTCTAATAATAAGAGGGATAATCTCTTAAATGTCCAATCTAATCTTGCTCTTGTACTAGGAGCAGCTCCTTCTCAGAGAGATAGAATTGATAAAGATAATGATTCTTTGACTTGGGGAGTTTCAAGATGGGGCATAGCAAAAGTTACATCAAAAGAGCAACCAGATAGATAATGGGAAAGACACCTGTATATGGGTTGGGATATTTAGAACCAAACCAAGACTTATCAGAAAACCTTGATCTTGATGAATTACGTTTCAGAGCAATTGATACTCAGACATATTCTCTTTATCAAATATTCGGAAATGGGATTATTGAAGACGAGACAAATAATTATGCGTCTTGGGTTATTAGTGTCATTCCTAATGATTTTCAAAATATTAGGATTTCAAGTGGTAAGGGGTTTGTTTCTTGGAAGTCTGCAGAAACCACTTCGTTTGTAGATGTTGCTTTGCCTATTTTGCCAACAGGTGTAACTAGTGTAACAGTTTGGGCATATGCTGTAGCTAACGACAATACACCAGTTACCAAAGAAGTGGATTTTATAACATCTTTGTTTCAAATCAATGACTCTGATAATTATGTTTCTTTAGGTGGCGTAGTAGTAACTTTTGGAGCAAATACTTCTATTGTTCCATTTACCACTGGAAGAGCAAGAATTAGTTTATTTGCATCTCTTTCAAACATTATTAATCAGCACAAACATATTGGTGGGTCTAACAATCCAAGCCCTATTAATCTTGGAAGCCACGTACAAGGTAAGCTTTCTGGTGAGTATATTGAAAACTTAGACATTTCTACAGTCACCAAGGGTACATTAGATGCCGAAAGATTACCTACAATAGACCACAAAAACCTTACTAATATTGGTACTTTAAGTCATTCACAGATAGATTCATTATTAGGAGCCTTAACTCTTCCTGATAGCTCTTACAGATTGTCTGATTTATCTATGGCTAATAGACTTCAAATTGTTTTAGCAATGAAAAAACAATTTGCAGAAGATTCAGATTCAACACAAATTAATGCTCTTTTTTACATACCTGCGATATATCCAAATAGGTCCACAGATACAGCATTAACTTTTAGAGATTTAGATTTACCTGTTTATGTCACTGAAGCAAATGTTTATGACACTGTTGGTTCAGGGTACGATCCAGCAGTTAACTTTATAGAAGCTGCAGCATCAGACTCTAATACTGCTTTTTCAGTGACATATGATACTAAAACACAATTTCAGACAATGTATGATTATATTACTGGAAAAGATTTGGGTTTGTATGCTGATGAAAATGTAAAGATTAATGGCACTTCAGCAGATTCAGTTGACGGTAACTTTACTATAGACACCCCTTTAAACTTTACTATCCTCTCTAATGCTGCTGGTCCTGATTTTGAAAATGCAGCATTCGGATGGAATTACTTTACTAAGAAGTTAAGAAATACTGACGATACTTACACTGATACTCAATACACTGTCTACACAATACCAACAGCCAAAAGAGATTGGAGTGATAAAACACATATTGGTTTTGGAATTAATTTAGCAGAAACAGATTCGGCTTGTAGTATTTATATGACCCTGCTTGTTGACACTGCTGACAACCGTATTAAAGATACAACATTAGTTTCTGAAACCATTGAAGATAGAGCAAATTCAACCGTTCAAACACTAGAAATTAAACGCAGTATTTTTAAGAAAATCTTCATAAATGGTACTGATGATTATGATACTGATATTTTTGTCAATGTAGATTTATCAGAACTTATTGCTCTTCCGTCTAACAGGGTTAATATTGTTGGTTTTGCATTTTATGTAACGACTAATGATTCTGTTGGCGAGAAATGGGACGGAAATGCTTCTCCAGAATTAACTCTAGTCGCCCCTTCAACTGAACTAATTGTTGACATAAATGGTGATGAGCTTACAAATGTTATTGCAGAAAGACAAAATCAAGAAAATGGATATCTTTCAGCAATGTTCTTATGGAATGAATATTTGTATGCTGCGAATGCTAGGTACATTTTTAGATTAAATACAGGTAGTTCATCAGCAACGTTGAACTTGTATGCATACAAGATTACAGTTCCATCAAATACATCGTATACAATTTCTGCTAGAATCACAGACTCTTCAACTGAAGATGACTTAAACTCAAAAACAGCGTTGGACATAACTGCTGAAGCTTCATTGGTTGGAGATACATATGAAATTACTCCACCAAGCTCCTATACAATCAGTGTTCCTGGTGCTGGTGACGTAACAGAGTCTAAGTTTAACATTGGAAGATATGTTGATATTATTATTGATTTGTATTCAGATTTTGAGGGTATTTCTACTCCTGAATTCCAAAAATTAAATATTGTCTATACTTCTGTAGGTGGTACACAAAGCAGAATTTGGAACAAAGACAATGATGACTTCTCTACCGGTCAATCTGGTTGGTATGAGAGTGAATACCAAAGATATAACATAGCTATTGGTGCTACATATTCTGATGGTGGATTTGACAAGAACTCTTTATTACTCGAAAATGTTTCAGACATTGGCAACTGGATTTATATGCAAAAGAATGCAGTTGTTTCAGCCAATCAAACTGGAACTACAAGTACTTATGAAGATGGACAAGACAATAGTACTGCGGAGTTTAATCTTAAGTTTTATTTAACCCCTTGGCAGATATTCAATAAATCAACAACTTACGGTTTCTATAAACCAAAAGATTTTAGAATAATGTGGGATAACACTTCAGTTTATGCAGATACAGCTAATGACAGAATAGTTCATTTTGAATCAGATGGTAAAGTTAAAAGAATTATTCAAGGAAATCTCAGGCTTAAAAAATCAGAAAGAGATTTTATGCTTTTAGCTGTTCACTACAACCCTGACACTGGAATTATTTATTTACCATTTTCTCAATGTGTAAATATTGTTGACACTACCAGCATCAAGATTGTTTATGATGGTTTTGACATTTCAGCAAATGAAACTCAATATGTTTCATCTGTCGAATTACTTACACCACTAGTATCACAAAAATCTTCAACAGTGCTAATTAAACTTACTTCACAGTTTAATAAAATTCTAAAAGCTGCTGCAACCAAGAAGATTATTGTTCTTACTGGGGCCTTTACTTCAAATGGCCAAGCTGATAACGCAAGTGAAACATCCAATAATACAAACAATATTGGTGGCTCAGGATCAAACACTGGAAATTCTATTCTTACACCACCATCAGGGGCAGGGTCAGGAGATAGCAGCGGAGATGGTTCTGGTGGTTTTGTAGTTCAATCTGTATCTTCAAATGAAAGCAGGCTGTTAAAAAGTCCATCTTTAAAATATTTTGACTTAAGAAACAGAATTAATTTTAATGGTTCTGTAGAAATATCAGGATCGGTTAATCTTGCGTCTACTGAAGGTTCATTTACAAAAATGGATTTTAAGGCATTTGCAGATGGAGATATTACTGAAATATTTGATTACAATGGAGATGGTATTTCAACTACATTAATAGGTCCACCAATGACAGGTTTAACAACAGCTCAAAGCGGAGTTATTGATTTGCCTATGATGCAGGGACCTATTTATTACGCAAATATCTACAACCCTATTTCTATTAACATGACAAACTCTTATCAATATGTAATAGCTCAACCATATGCTAATTCTGTAGTTTGTTTTGATTCAGATACAGCGAACACTCTTTTATGGAGTATATCTTCAAGTTTAGTTTCATATACTGAAGGATTACTTGGGTCTGCGTATGTTTTAAATAATAATAATGTTCTTTGTGCTGTACCTTCTAAATCATCAACAGAAAAAGGCAAAGTTATTATTATCAAAAGAACAAATGCAAAAGATTTTCCAATCACAACATTGCCTCAAGATGGAGATTGTGTGTACGCCTTGCCTTCTGAAAAGTCTGGCGAATATTACGTTATAGTTGACGACACTTTCACAAATGGAACAAAGTCAAAATTGCTGAGAGTTAATTCTTCCAATAAGGTAATCAAATCTTGGAATAATAACAATCTTTTAACCCATCCTAAGGGTTTGGCAGTTTTACAGAATGGGGACTTGTTAGTATCAGAGTAAAATAATGAACTTAAATTTTTTATCAAATTCAATTATTTCTTTCGTTCTTGGAGAGGATGATTTTACACTAGAGTTTATTTCTGCTCCTCATAATTTAGTAGCCGAAAAAACTGACACTAAACTAACATTAAACGTAAGAAAAGACATCACTGCAGATGTAATGTCAAATGATAAATCTTTTGTGCTTAACCTTCACAAAACTTTATCATATACTGTTTCTTTTGCCATTAAGTTTTTTGGCGCATCATTTACAAAAATATCAGATAAAAAACTTAAAGTTAATGATAAGTATATTTTAGAAATTGATTTTGGTACTTTTAATTTTAATGACAACGGTACTGTCTTAATTAAAGTTTCAGGTAATGACGCAAAGCTTAAATTAAACACTGAAGGTCAAGAAGAAGAAATCAAAAGTCTTAGTTTTGATGCTTTAACATCTCCGTCAGGGCTTCCTACTATTGGTTTTGGAGTTAGAGAGCCAGAATTTGCCATTGGTACATTTGATTACTTTAATTCGTCTGGCGATATAGACACTACACAAGACACAGTGTTTAAATATCCTCGACTAATAAGAAATGGTGTACCGATTATTTCAACTGTCCCGTCAGAGTTCAATACAACTGATTACTCAATTTCTGACCAAAACAATTATTTACTAGGAAAAGGCGAAATATCTAGAACTATTTATTTTAAGATTGTTTGCAGCTCTGCTATTGAAAATATTAATGTTGGTGTAATATCAAAATGTCAACTTAAGATTTACTTACCAAATGGACTTGATACAGTAAAATCAGCAGTGTATGTTCCGATGACGATGAGATACTATAGCGCTCCTAAGAATATTGCTATTTATTCTGCTGAGTATACTTTTTATTCTTCGGGCATCCATAACAAAATCGAATATGTTGATGGCTATATGTACTTCGATGTTTATGCCCCCGTATCTGTACAAAGAGATATACCATTGCAGTTTAATTTCTTAACCTAATTAAATTCAAGGGCTGGGACTTATCTACTAAGAATATTTTATAAAAGTCCCCAAAAAATCAAACGGTGTAATAATGGCTTATCTTACAAAAATCATCCTGCCCAATAATTTAAGAAGCGAATCACTCAGAGCTGAATTTTTAGAGCTTGGCCAAAACTATAATAATCTTCATTCTTCAGAAGATCCTTTGTATGATAAAAACTCAACAACATTAAAGTTCAAGTTCGAAGTTAGAGATGCAGAGACCCGTTCTACCATTTATGAAATTACAAGTATCAAAGAACTTTTAATTTCTAATGATCCAGAATTTACAGAATCATCCACATTTAAAATCACGGACTTTCCATCGGGTACATATAACCCAGCTGTTGATTACACTCTTGAGTTAAATAAAGAATATTTTTATGATGCATCCCTTTCTCAAATCGCTTCTACAGACAGCACATCAGGGTCAGGATATTTTATTATTGAAAAATGGCCTTTAAGTGGAAATGGTGGTTTGTGCACGGTTTACATTAAAGCTATTCTTTATGTAAATGACGAAGAAGTAACGTATCCAAATACTGGTGGTATTTTTGACCAGATTTATTGGGCAGGAGAGCTACCAGCAACACCATCTTTCAATGAATATTCTGCATTAAAATCTGGCTGGACTGGTTCTGATTCTCTTGTGACATTTAAAGAATCTAATGATCTGCAAACTTCAAATAGTAATGCAATATCAACTTATTTAGGCACCTTTATTGAAATTTATAATTACAATGACACTTTAAATTATGTTGCTGAATTTGCTAATACTGCTGATAATTTTTTAAGCCTGGGTTATGGAAATGTTTCTGTAATAAATAATTTAAGCACTACACCTCATAGATTTTATAGGGATGGATTTGTAACTCCTGTAGATCCTGATGCTGTATCTCACTACGATTCACCTTGTAGTGCAGTAGTGGGTACTTCATATAATATTGCTCACGATGGATCTGGATATACTCAAGGTTTTACTATTGATGGAACAACAGGTTTAACATTAAATTCAACTAATAATTCATATTATTTTCAATCACAAGTTAATATGGATAATCTGAGTTTAGGTGATTCATATGTAGTTTCTGTATTTTTAAATATTAGAACATCCACAACGCATAATCAAGATCAAATTATCACTCGGATTGATGTTAGCGATTTAGCTGTACCTGTAGCTTATATTTACTATACCAATGCAAGCGGAGAAGAGTCTACAGAATATCAAACTACATATCTACCGGCTTTTCTGACATCTGAAATCTTAACTGGTGGCATTTTTGAGGCATATTTACAGTTAACAGAAGATGAAGATAATTATATAGTAGAAAGTTATTTTACTCCAAATATTGATTCAACATTACCCGAAAATTTGAAACAAAAAAGTTACCTCTTAGGTAGAACCATGATGCCAATTATGGATTCAATAACAGGTTATTATCCATCCATTGGTGTTTTTTACGATGGAACTGATACAACTGGAATAGATGTAACTGTTAAAGGAATTCTTGCTGCTAGTGGGCCAGGAATTATTGCAGCAGATTTAGGTGATTGTAAAAAAGAAGATTTCAACAGCCTCAATTATCCTATTTCATTGATAGACGGGTCATGGGATGTTTATTTTGATGATGAGATGTCTGATGTAGTTTGGAAATCGGCATTACCTGTACAAAAAGATTCCACAAAATTAACATTCACAAAGCTTAACAAATATATAACTTCAAATATACTTACAGGAAAGCAATACCATGAAGTTCAATTGTTTAAGCCAAGTTTATCAAACAGAGCAAGCTTAACTTTCGAGTTTCAACACAATTGTGACGAGATGTATGTTGCCTTTGCTCCAAATCCTCTTTACACAGCAGGTACAATTTTACCACTCGGTTTAAACTGCGACCCAGATTTTGCATTGACAGACCAAAGCCTTAATCATGAGTGCATAACTGTTAATTTTAATGCATTAAGAAATGAAATTAGCGTTACTCAAAGAAATGCGGATAACACTTTATCTTACTATGTTTTAAGAAGTTATAAACCTTTATCTTCTGGCCGTGACTCCTATACAATTGAAATAACTGATTTTCACCCAGAAGGATTAGCAGGAACAAAACAAAGAACATCTGCTAATGCAACTTGGGTTAATATTAAAAGAAATAATAATATTATTGGTTTTATTCAACTCTCAAGAAAGTTAAATTCTGCTGCAGATGGATTAGGTTATTATTGTGGAATAGGCTACAGAACAGCAGACTATGGCACTTCTTCCAGTTTAAACTATATCTATAAAGTGGATTTTAGATCACTTCCTGGAATTGAAACTAATTATTTTACAGCCCCTCAAAGTATTAGAACATTTTTACTATCTGATAAAGGCGCTTCTAAAAATAAACCATATATTGGCCAAGCCATATTAAACTCAAGTACAGATTTCGTTGGTTTTAATTATGAAACCCCATTACCTTTTGACAGCACCCCCATAAATGTTAAGTGTACTACAGCAGGTGGTAGTTATTCTAGTTTTACGAGTAATGGGAATTTGCTTTATGTTCCAAGTTCAACAATTATTGATGGAATTGATATTTCTACTT
>Ga0247723_1002003_pt1 | contig 11319 bp, 17 predicted proteins | sample MSEWelMarce5H_FC_FD_189079 | JGI IMG/M metagenome (GOLD analysis project Ga0247723, IMG submission 189079) | Subsurface sediment microbial communities from gas well in West Virginia, United States - MSEEL Well Study Marcellus 5H_FC | ecosystem: Environmental > Terrestrial > Deep subsurface >...
GAGTTGCTCAATGCGTTGCGAAGCTTCTTTGTAATGAGAGTGGCGTTGTGCTATGTCGATTGGACTGTCACACCATAGGTTAGGAGGCATATTTAATACGCCATGTAACATCAAATCACTCATGGCTCCCTCCTTTTGTGGCTGCTAGGGCTTTTGGTGCAATTACGTCCACGCATGTTTTCCAGCCATACGCCCCACTTGCAATTTCACGCAACGCCTCAGCCAACGCATCGCGATGCTTGGTCATGTCGGCAAGCTCGCTCTTAGTTTCAGAGTGCAGTTCGCGCTCTTTTTCTAGCTTGCAAAACATGTCATTGTTGTGCGCGTCAGAGCTTTTCAGCATAGACGCATGTTGCCTCAGTTTTTCATTTACTTCGGCAAGCTCGCGCTCTAGTTGTCGGCATACGTCTTCATGAACTACATTGCATGGTCTGCTTGCAATCGTGTCTATCCGATCAATCGGCATTGCAGCGGCATCCGTTCTTGGTGTATTACTCATGACTACCTCCTTTCGTGGCTGCTAGGGCTTTGTTAATAAAGCAACGCAATCGCTCTTTTGTTGAGTGATGACCCCAAGCTCTGATCTCAGTCAAAGCCTCCGCCAGCGCATCGCGTTGCTTGGTTAGGGCATCGACTAACTTAGCCCTTTCGCCCAAGTCGGGTCTGTCTCTGAGAGTGCGATTGATGGCAACTTGATTGTCATGGTTAGCCTTCCATTCGTCCCGCTGCTTGGTGACCTCGGCAAGCTCGCTCTCTAGTTTATCGCAAGCCCGCATTAGTCCCGCATTTGCCTCTTTGGACTGTGTAATTGCGGTTAGTGCTTCCTTTAGCTCTTGTTCTAGCTTTTTGATTCGTCCTACGAAATTAAGGCGACATTGCTCTAGGTTTATGTCGGCATTCTCAAGCTGCATCTCTGCGATTTTTGCTTTTTCCAAAGCGTCAGCCAGCGTGTCGCGTTGTTTCTGTGCCTCGGCAAGCTCTCGCTCTAGTTGGCGTGAGTGCGCTTCCATGACTACGATATGCTCATAAATGGTGCGCTTATGCACTTGGTCTGGCATTAGCGCATCCGTCCTCGGCGTGTCAGATTGTCTTGTTTTTTTGATTAGGTCGTTCATAATGTTTATTGATTGTTGATTTGTTTTCGTTTGTGCCGCTTCGCCATTTCGTCCCACGATACTTCGTAGGCTCTCTCCCATGCTGCTTCGTCTTTTTCCAGCAACGCATACCAAATGCTCTTGCGCTTGCGGAAAAGATAAGAGACTCGTGCTTGCTTTTGTTTGTTAGTCATTGTCCTTTCTCCTTTCGCTCATAGTATCTTTTCTTTTATTTTTTTGATTACTTGTTTTGCCGCTTCAATTTCTTTTGGCGCATAAAGCTCTATATCAATTCCGCGAATATCTGTAATTTTGTCGAGCAGAGCTTCTAATGCTGTAGTGGTTTCGTCCAACTCTCCTGCAAACATAAGACTTAAACCAAGGAAACTATCTATTGCATGTTTATTACTGCATGGGTAAATGTGACGTTCCAGCTCATAGACTCTTGTTATGCGAAATTGCGAAGCCACGCCTCGACGTTGGAGGCACACATCTCAAATGATTGAGCTTCACGGCGGCAGGCGATTGCCTCGTTTTCATCATCGGCCATTTCCGCGTCGTGCATCTTCCAGAGTGCGGAGGATCGCCACGACATGGCGAGAGCTGCGAGCCTATGACGGGCCGCCAAGTGCGGGCGAGGTTCACGCGCCGAAGACGCATAACAAGCCGTGGATGGATCAACCGCTGGGCTGTCCGTTGTTTGAGCGGTTTCCGCCGCCTCGGGGTCTGTGTTATTTTCCATGATCTTTTGTACTGTTCCCAGCGGTGCCATCACTTTTTTCGTTATATTGCTCATAGTTTCTCGCCTCCTTTCTCTGCCATAGCTTTCCATGCAAGTGCATCTCGCCATGCGATTTCGTAAACCTGTGCTTCGGTTCGCCGCCCTGCATACTCGGCTATCATTTTGCGATAACCAAGCTTGCGAGCGTCATCGCTAACCATTTTACTGTCGTCAGCAACATGCTCACCATGCCGCGCAAGAACGTCCGCTAGTGGCTCGTCGTCATGCGGTATAAACACAGTTGGCAACATCTCTTGCGGCTCAACCCACTCAATCAAACTGTCACGCCAGTAATCGGCGTAGGGCGGGTGGTTAAGAAATCGCACACATGTTCCACTTGCATCATAGTCAGCCCACATACCACTCGACCCAAGTTTTTTGGGCTGAAAGCCGTAATGGCAAACGCTTCCGTCTGCATCTTGCGCGATGTATTTTGGCTCTGTAATGTTAGCCATGCGGCAAGCCGCAAGCAAGGAGTCTGATAGTTCTTTTGTAATGTTCATGGTTGTTTATTTTCTTCGTTGTCTGAATGACATTCTGGTTTTTCTACGAACATTGCTATCGGTGCATTGTCGCTTCCCCACCAATTAGCAGCTGCGGCTTTTACCTCTGGAGTTAATGCACGACCGCATTCATTTCTTTTGTCGCACGTTTCGTAGAACGTGCAATATGTTCTATCCCTATAGCAAATCATAGTTTATTTTCTTTTGTTAGATTAATTTATTTTATTGGGTTGCCCACCGAGATCTACCTCGGCGGGCTGGAAATAGTAGCGACCTATGCAGGCTCGTCAAGCAAATCAGCACGGAAATAAATACGTTCTGGAGCTTTGTCGAAATACTTGTAGAGCGCAGGGCATAACCATCCGATCATACCATTCTGTGGACAGGTGTATACGTTACCTCCTGCCTCAGCATGTGACCAGTGGATGGCATACACATGACTCGGGAATGGAATGGGTGAGTAGGTCAGACGGAATCCGTTGCGCACCTTCTTAGGATCGATACCTGAATCACGCAGCAGCTGGTCGAGGATCTCGCTCATGCCACAGACGAATGCCTCAGCTTGTAGACCAACGGACTTGTCATCGAATACCCACTGTCCGTGTAAGCGGTAGGGCATGATGGAACGGACGCATGTCTGACCTCCTAGAGCAGGAGCATGAGGCCTCGGCATAACCTCTTCGAGTAGGCGCTCGATGATACGGGATTCATAGTCGCATTCGTCATAGTTTTCGTGACGGGTATGGATCACAGGTTGGTTACCTTTTTTATCTAGGATGCTGAGTAATTTGATTAGGTTCATATGTAGTATATTCATTTGGTTGTTAATGATTAAGAGTTAAGGGTTAAGGGTTAGGAGAGAATGAGGTAAGCACAGAAGGTGACAAGTGCACCAGAGGCACAGCCCATGACATAGATTGCCAAGATACCACACAGTGGTGGAGCTCCATTGTCAGAGTAGTCATAGTCTACAGGTTCTTTATCGGACATAGTATTATAATTTGGATAGGAATATGGTTAAGAGGATGAAAACAATTGCTGGGATTAAAGCCCCCAGCAGGCCTGTTATGACTGCCCTCATTTCGACATGACTTTGATGACCTCACCGAAGGGATATTGGACGGTGCGGTATGGATTCCAGTCGAGCCAGAGCACAGGTGCTTGGGGTTCAACCACACGAACCCAGTCTGCAGCTTCGCCATCCGTGAGGAACAGGATGCCGTCGACGTTCGGTGCATTGGCAGCAAGGAACTCAAAAGCCTTTGTGAACAATGTGCCACCACCACCCTTGAGCGACTGGGGCACGGTGTCACCAGCAGTGAGCTCGTGATACTCTTGCACCTTGTGGTCGAAGCTGAGCAGGTGAATCGCACGGGGGTTCAGCGTGTTGAGCGCATCTTGTGTGGCGTCGAGCATCTCGCGGACAACCGAGGCAGGGACGCTGATGGATGTGTCGATCACTACAGCGAGCTCGCCTAGATTGTTGATGCTACGATCATCATCGACCAGACCAGTAGTGGCGAAGGTGTTGATGTTGAGCGGCTTGTTCCACCCGTTGTCAATGCAGTCGGTCATCCACTGGCGGACATACTCAACCCAGTCGAGTCCCGCCCAGCGTCTACGTTGAGCGGATAGCTCACGCAGTGCACCATCACCTAGCCCAGCACTAGCGCTGAGCTTATCCTGCAATTCGATAGACTCGTTAGCTTGGTCTACTGAGTTCTCGAAGTCGGCGAGGGTCTCACCATCTTTGAGCTGGGGCTCGGCGAGGTCACCCTCGCTGGTCGCAGTGCCTACCCAGTCACCGAGGATCTCGCCATCGGTAGCGGGCTTGCCCTTGCCCTTGCCCTTGCCCTTGCCCTCGCTGTCACCACCAGTGCCAGTGCCGCCGCTGTCACCATCGCTGTCACCACCAGTGCCAGTGCCATCGCTGTCACCACCAGTGCCATCGCTGTCACCACCAGTGCCATCGCTGTCACCACCAGTGCCATCGCTGTCACCATCCGCATCTGCAGCAGCATCGTCGGCATCTGCAGCATCGTCAGCACCATCGTTGTCATCCTGCTGCGGCTGCGGCTGTGGCTGCGACTGTGGCTGCTTAGCGGCTTCCGCCTTGAGTATGTTGTAGAGCTCGACCACATGGCGATCTTGGCTCAGGGATTCATCGATGAGCACACGGTCGATGAGTGGGAATGGTGCAGTCTTAGCGCCAGCATGTAGGGCAGAGCGGTTCATCTCCACGATCATCGCATTGATGACGTAGTCCGCTGCCTTGTTAGCAGTCTGATGGTCGGACAGGTGACGCAACCGAGTGGAGTGTGACAGCTGTGCATGGAGCGCCTCGTGCACTAGCAAGAAGGCACAGTAGCCGACAGGGTCGGAGGTCTGCTCGAGCTTACGCAGCCCATCAGGATTGAGATACAGGGTGCGTCCGTCCGTTGCCCCGTAGGGTGTGTCATTGCTAGCCATGAGGCGAAGGGATAGGAGCTTGCCATAGGCGAGCTGACCGTAGCGGGAGACTCGGCGCATGGCACGAGTGTAGATGTCAATGGTGTTGAAGTCGAAGGAGTAGGATTTCATATTCAGTTTCAGGGTAGGTGGTTCAGGTTACAGGCCAAGCTCAGCGAGGGTAGCAGCAGCTTGTTGTTGGGCAGCGGCGATCTGCTTTGCATGGGTCTTGCGGTCGTCCTCGGTGGGGAGCTCGTCTGCTTGAACGTGCAGGCTGCGGAGCTTGGTTGCTAGGTCGGCAATCGCTGGCATCTTCAGCCAGTTCTTGCGGGTCAGGTCATCGGACAGCTTGGCAAGGCGGTCGAGGCGCTCTTGACGTAGGCGCTTGCCCTCGGTGAGAGCAGCGACCACATCGCCCATCTCCTCGACCGCAGTCGAGATGAGGTTAAGGTGTGCCTCGGTGAGCATGTTGTCAGCGTTCTGGGCAGAGGTTGCACGGATACGGGCAGCGGTCTCACGGGAGACAGCACCGAGCACCGTGCCGTCGATGCCAGCAGGCTGACCAAGCCAGCGCAACTCGAAGCGGAAGTCAGCGAGGAAGTGCTCGACCGCAGGATACTCGACCTCCATGCGGAGGAAGCCAAGCGACTGCTTGCCACTCGCTACGAGGGACTCGTATTGGTTGCGGATCTGAGCGATCAGCACATCGAGTTGGTCGCGGCGAGTATCAAACTCACGTTGGATTTCTTCGATGTCAGAGGCGAGCTGATAGGTAGTGCCTGCCATGTCAGGCACACTGTTGCCCTTCTTGCGGAGGTAGACGCCCATGCCGTTGACGATGTTGAATGCGTCCGATACCAGACCACCCTTGGCGAAGAGGCGGGCACTCGGTGCACGGACAGCACCAGACTCAGCACCAGACGCTGCGATGATGTTGTGATGTTGGCGCTCAAGCTTCGAGCTGATAGCAGGTTTGCCAGTGATGAGGCGAGCGGATACGATGGAGTTGATGGTGTTGAGGTCAGTTGTCATATGTATATTGATGTTGATGTTGTGTTGATGTTGTGTTGGAGAATGTTGGGGTGTCCATACTACCGTAGTATGAACACCCCGTAGGGATCAGATCCCTTGCAGGAGGTGTCGTTGATGATGCATCTGCAGTGGGATGCCGCAGGTGGGTGACACCGCAGTGCGGTATGCCCATTCGCGGATCTCACCACGGACGGTGAGCATCATGTTGACGAGCCAGTCGAGCGAGCCACCTACCACAGCAGCTTCGACATCGGTTTTTGACTCCCGCTTTGCTTGTCTCAATGCGCAGTGCATGAGGGCAAATTGTTCGGACGGGTCGGTCGGCATCGTGCCAGTGCCCTGCCGTATCGCGGCGAGGGTAGGCAAGAGACGAGCTACCGTCTGGGTGAAAGCGTAGGCAGCCTTGCTGGCAGCCTCGCCAACCAAGCCCCAGAGGGCAAGAGCGAATACGGGGGAGCTGTCGTCGAGCTGACAGGCAGCCTCCCATTGTCGGGGGCAGGGGTGTGCATCACCCTGCCATGGTTGCGGCACAGGTGGGCAGAAGAAGTCACCCTCTTTGCCACGCTGGTCGAGACCGTTGAACTTGAGGAAGGTGTAGACGGGGCTAGCACCGAGCCCCTTGGCAGCTGCCCAGTCGAGCCACTGGTCGAGTGCGGGTTGCCATACGATGCTCAAGCAGCGCTCTACGAACGGGGCGCTTGGTATGGCAGAGCGGCTGCCATCGATGCGGCGATTGCCAGTAACCACGATCACCGTGTTGGCGCTCAGCTCATGAGTGCCAATCTTGGGACGGCTGCCAGTAGGCTGGAACAGCGAGCGGCACAGCGACTGCACTGCACCGTCCCACTCGGGATACTCGTCGAGCACTAGCAGTGCAGGGGCATCGCCGATGCGTTCGAAGAGTGGGAAGCCAAGCGGCTTGCCGAACCACATCTCACGAGTGGTCATGTCAGGAACGCCAGTGCCCTTGACCTCGCTGGGTGCAGACCCAGAGTGGTTGACCACATAGACATGGTCGGGTTGGATGCCCAGCGCAGGAGCAATCACGGTCTCGGCTACGGTGGTCTTACCCACACCGCCTTGTCCATACAGGGCGAGTATGCGGTTGGTGTCACGTGCCATGAGAGCAAAGGAAGCGAGGTCGTTGGTGTTGTTGATGTGTGGGTAGTTCATATTCAGTTTCAGTTGGTGTTGGTTGGTGTTGGTTGCGAGTTGAGTTATTAAGTTATCAGGTTTGCAGTTACTGTCAAATTCTTTTTTAATATTTTTTTAAGGGTTCAGGGATAAACGGGCGGTTGATTCGATGATCTGCGCTGATGACTGTGTTCATGTCATACCTAGTCCATTCAACCATTAGTGTGTTGCGGAGTTGGTGGGCAGCCTCCTTCTCATAGGGGCGTAGTTCACAATGCTTGATGGCATCAAGACTGCGCTGGGCAGCTAGGCGAAATCTTTCAATCGTGGTCATATGGTTCAGGGTTCAGGGTTCAGGTTTATGCGAGATCCTTACGATCAAGGATCGAACGGGAGATGAGTTTCATTATTGTCCCATCGATCTCGGAGATGGCGGAGATGATACCCTCAGTGCCTCTCGCCTCGCCTGCTGGCACATTCCTGCAGGTTTCAGCTGCATCTGTGCGGTGGGTGTCGGGGTGGGAGAACATGGATAGCAGCGCCCGCTTGCGGGCTTGCAATTCGGACACGGCGATGGCGATTTTGGGGTGTAGGTATACGGCAGTTGGAACAAGCATAATGATTTAGGTTACAGGGTTCAGGGTTCGGGTTACAGTGGGCGGTTGGTGATACGTGCCATCGCTACAGCAGGCACTTTGCATGGCATACGCAGCAGGGTAAGGGGTTCGGGTTTCAGGGCGCTCGTGCCTACAGGGCGACCACAGGTGGCATCTACCCCGACAAGGTAGGCGAGGGCTCGCTTCTCACGGTCAAAGATTTCTTGCGGGGTATAGGCTGGGGCGAATTCGTGTATTGGTGTATTCATGATGTAGTGTATTGATGTTGGAGAATGTCGGGGAGCTCATACTACCGTAGTATGAACTCCCCTTTAGGGGGTTAGTGGATACCGATGGCGATCTCGATTCCACGGAAGCGCTCACTGCCACAGGCATGAGTGCCATCGGGGAGGCAATCGCCGCAGCGACCAGCGCAGACAAACACACGCTTGCCAGCAGCCTTGCGGACATCGGCAGCGTAGGCGGCGTGACCCTCGTTACGCTTGCTTTGGTAAGCCTTGCTTACCATGTGCTTACGATCCACTTGGTAGGCGGCGAAGACTCCCCGTGTGATGGGCAGTGACTCCATGATGGAGCGCATGGCGGGCATGGAATCCCACTTGCTACCACCTGACAGATTCAGCATGTAGTTCGAGGGGAACTCATACCGCTGCAGGTGCAAGGCGATGAATTCTGACCATGATTTCGAATAGCCATAAACCTTGAGCTCAGGACGTGCCTTGCACAAGTCCATCCAGAAGCGCAGGTTGTCGGTGCTGTGGAAATCGCCATCGACATATAGGCGGAGGACATCACCCTTGATGCGTCCGAATTCGGCGGCGATGAATGCCCGCCCCGCCTCGCTACGTAGTAGCATGGAGTTGGCGATCTGCCGTCCTGCGGCGTTAGGGTTACGCCATGCGGACTTGCTATAGCACCACGACTCGCAAGCGCCCCACCCGCCGCAGTCGAGGACTGCCATGGAACTGAATGCGGTGAATGGCAACTTGCTATTGCCGTCCTCTTTGAAGACGGAGAATGCAGACTTGATCAGGGGTTGACCCGATTGCAAGGCGTGGGCTAGGGTGACGAGCTTACGCATCACGCCAGCCCATGTGGCATTGCTGCCGTGTGGATTGGCATCGATGAGGACTTGCGCCGATGTGGTGTTGCCAGCGATGAGATCGGCGGCGATGGCGAGTAGACTTTGATGGGATACGGTTGGTTGGTAGGACATGGTAGGTGGTAGGTGGTAGGTTGGTTGTTTGCCGTTGTCGGCTAAGTGGTAACTACATTATCAGGTTTGTGGATAAGGTCAAATACTTTTTTCATTTATTTTTACCCTAAAGGGTAGCGCCATACTACCGTAGTATGGACTTCAGACGTGCATCCTGCTTCCAGATCCTGCGCCATTCTTTCATGTCACGGGAGTGGAAGAGCGGGTGCTGCTCTCCGTGGTTCTGGATACGGGTAGCGGATGCAGGGCTCATGATTGGGGCACACAGTTGAGTTCGCAGGTAGGTGACCCACTTGCTGAAGGTATACCCTAGAAGGCTGTTGCAGTAGTGGACTTCAGCATCCGCAGGGACTCGAACGTAGTTTGATCCGTCGATCTTCGGTATACCTACAGTATACCAGAGGGTGAGGTCACGGGAATGTGGGTCATCGGAGTTCTTTTTGCCAAGGTATAGGGATTTTCCTTGGTAGTTTTTGCCGAGGTAGTAGCAGGAACGGGCAGGTAGTGTGGTTGTGGACATGGTAGGTTGGTTGGTTGGTTGTGGTTGGTTCGGTTGTTGCGGTGAACTGGTAACTACATTATCAGCTTTCCGCTTAAGGTCAAATACTTTTTTCATTTATTTTTACCCTAAAGGGTAGCGCCATACTACCGTAGTATGGACTACCCTAAAGGGTAAGGGATTCAGGGTTCGGGTTACAGGGAGTTCTTCAGGATTGCACGGTCGAGGATACGGGCAAGCGAACTCACTGCGCGGTTGTGTTCTCTGGTGCTAGGGGCATCGATGAATGCCATTACAGAGTTGATATTGATCTCCCATGTGATGGGGTATGGGCGGCGATTAGCCCAAGCACGGACGAGCTTGGCTACGGGCGGCAGCGGGTTAGTGTTATCCGTATAGGTGAATGTGGGTGAGGTAGGTGATGTCATATGATTCATGATGTGATGTGATGTGCAGTTAGTTTTTGACAATTTTTGGAATGATTCCGTTAGTATGCACCCAAGTTTTCAGATGGTAACGAGCTTGTGAATAGCACCATTCAGTGCGTCCGCGATAGGACATATATGCAATGAATCCACTTGGATAGGTGACTTCGATAGAATAGCGTGGGTGTGTTTTCATGATGTGATGTGATGTGATGTTTGAGGTTACCCCTAAAGGGGTAGCGCCATACTACCGTAGTATGGAACTACCCTTTAGGGTAAGGGATTCAGGCTAGGATCATGCGGAGGTTTGCGATGGCGAGCTCGGTTTGCTCCTTTGGAGCAATGATTTCGGCTTCTACGGTATCACGGTAGATGCTAAAGGTTACAGAGTAACCTTTGCGGACTCGGCGGTGCTTGTCAGCCCAAGTGATTACAAGTGATGCGAGGTTCTTCTTCGAAGACTTAAGTGTAATGGTAGTCAGTTTCATGATGTGATGTGATGTTTGAGTGTGTGAGTGTGTGAGTGTGTTGGTTTGATTTACCCCTTAAGGGGTAGCTCCATACTACCGTAGTATGAAACTACCCTTTAGGGTAAGGGGAATTTAGCCAATCAGCTTGGCGAGGGCGCTGATGGCGGCGTCCTTGTCTTTCCCCTCAAGGAGGGGAAGAAGCTTGGTGAGAGAAGCAATTGCTTTAGCAACTGCCAAGCGTGGGCTGTCTTCGACAGCCGTGGGCTTGCTGTCTTCGACAGTAGCGGCAGGCTTGCTGTCTTCGACAGTAGCGGCAGGCTTGCTGTCTTCGACAGTAGCGGGAACTTCCTTCGGAAGGAACGACTTGAGATTTAACTTACCGTCCTTCAGACGGAGTCGGTTGAACTGGCGGACGAACTCGTCACCCTGCTTTAGCAGGGCAGCCACTTGGCGGCTGTCTCTTACAGAGACAGCGTAGAAGCGGGAGGCATCGATTGACACACCTCCATCTTCTCTTAGAAGATAGAGGGCGAGTTCGGAGTGACCTTTGCCGTTGTTAACGGCAGACTTCGAACGGTTCTCGTCCATCCCTCCAGCCTTAAGGCTGTTCACGATAAGGTTGAATGAATCAGCAGAGCTGACATTCAATTGATGGAGTCTGGCTCTTAAGAGCCCAAGATACTTGCAGCCCTTTTCTTGGAATGACGCGAATTCCTTCGCGGCTTCCACAGTGTGGGTGGTGAGCTCACCAAGGGTGAGACTAAGGATTGCGGATGTTGAAACGGCGGATATAACGGTGTTTGTTGTCATGTTGGTAGGTTGTGTTAATTGCGACATCATCGTCGACATCAAAACATGGAGGAGACCGTCGACTTCACTCCGTTCCTGCGCACTGCGCGTATGATGAGGGGCTCAGGGAAAGGGAATCAGGAATCAGGAATCAGGGTTCAGTCACTCCCGCTACACGCAGTCTAAACTTTACGTTTAGACCGTGCGTAGCGTGCACCCTGAACCCCGTATCCTGTATCACGAATCAGGACACATGGGAGATCAATATCAACTCTGTAATGGCATTCATCGATGCCCCTAGCACCAGAGAA
>Ga0247723_1002004_pt1 | contig 11315 bp, 20 predicted proteins | sample MSEWelMarce5H_FC_FD_189079 | JGI IMG/M metagenome (GOLD analysis project Ga0247723, IMG submission 189079) | Subsurface sediment microbial communities from gas well in West Virginia, United States - MSEEL Well Study Marcellus 5H_FC | ecosystem: Environmental > Terrestrial > Deep subsurface >...
ATGCCTCGCTTAGTATTTGCGATTGCGTCCACAAATTGATCCTATGCCAGTTTGCAATTAAGCAACGGACAATTGCGAACGCGCCGCCCGTGTTTCTGTTGTGGCAGTATCTCGCTGCAAATGTCATTGCGGTGTTTTCTGCTAGTGTGTATGGTTCTGTGTTCATTGTTCTTTCGTTGGTTTCTTGGTTCGGTAGCTCTTAAAACGATTGCTCATCTGTGTCGGTCTTGGTCGGATCGAAGCCAAGGTAACTGCGAAAGTCCAGACCATCACCCAGGTGTCCGAGCTTAGCTCTGGTTTGCTCTTTGATCTGCGCATGTAGTGCGTCAACTTCCTGCCGCCCTGCGTAGTATGCCGTTTGCTGAGCCTCAGCGTGCTTTTCCTCGCGTTCTGCGTTGCGGATGGATAGATTATACCCGCGCGCCACTAAATCGCGAATTTCGGCACTTGTGAAGCCCATGCAGAAGCCTGAAATCTGCTCGCCGAGGATCATGAGCTTTTTCACCTTTCGAGCTTCGCCATCTCTCCAGATTGCTTTTGGCGTGAAAAGGTTGCTCTTTCGCAGGTCGGCAATGAAGTTTTGCCTGTTTTTTGGATCCTTATGGAAATTGTCGAGACGTTCGGCAATGAGCCAGACGGCATCGCAGGATCTGCAGAACATGCCGCGTGAGCTTGGACGAGTGCAATTGATGCAAGGTCGAGTGTGTAGTACGATTTGTGTTTTCATGCTGGTTTGTAGTGGGTTATGTGGCTTTCTGAAAAATTCAAATCTAAAGAATTTTGAGGCACGGAATACCTTACTTCTTGAGTAAATCTGCCATCTTTAACTTTTATCCCTATAATTAAGCATTGCGGATTTACCCCCGTGTTCTCAATCCATCCGTCTGCGTCTGAAGTTGTTGTTACTTTGCCAGTCTCAGTGTCAAGCGTCATCATTGGCGGCAGTTGCGCCATCATCTGCCCCTTGATCTCAGCGGCTAGCATTTGCAAGTCGTGAGCTTCTTTGAAAGTAGTAAATGGCAGCGCGTAAACAGCGTCGATCAGTTGGTTTAGTAGTTCGGTGTGTGTTTTCATGATCCGTAGTAGAGTGAGTCTCGTGAGTTTGGCGCGCGGTAGCCTGTGGCTTTCTTCCAGCGTTCACAAGCTGTCCATATGCCGCTAAGCGATTCGCAGAACTTGCTGCGGTTGTCTGGTCGGAAATATCCTTCGGCGTTCGATTCGAAATATGCTTTCAAAATTTGCAAGTCATCATCGGTGAGTGCGGCGAGCTGTTCTTTGTATTTCGTCAGCGCGGCTCGATCCTCATGGCTCCATGGTATCTTTTGCCATGACGTTCTGATGCTGTCGATTGCGCCCATCAGCAAAACGGCTTCGTCGTCTGGAATTGATGTGGGTGTCATCCCTTGTGATTCTGGTAAGTTCTCCCATTGTCGATTCTTGACCCATTTCTCTATTCCCTCGCAAAATCCAGTTTGCCATTTATTGCTCGCGTTCCAAGCTGTCAAAGCGTTTTCAATTATGGCTTTTGTCGGTTTGTCTTTTGCTGGTATTTTTCGCCAAGCATCAGCAAGCTTTTGTTTCCCGCTTCTTTCCCTGCCCTCTTTAGGGCAACCAGACCAGATCATTTTCAAAATCTCACTTTCGTCCGATGAAATCGGGCAAGAGATCAATTCCATTCCTTTACCTGTTCCCTTGCTCCCTGTTCCTTTCCTTTCCAGACGGTATTCATCCCGTATTGATACGGTAGTGCTACCGTAGTCGAAAAACTCCTTTATCTTGCTTGTTTTTGGCTTATTGATGACCTGATGCAAAAGGAAACTAGGTATCCTGCCGATGTCTCCATGGCTTTCATGTTTTCGCAGTTCGACATACCCTATTTCGGATAGCTCCCGTATTGATACGGTAGTAATACGGGAATCGTCATCCAATGGTCTGATGAGATTTCGTATCATTCTCGCATCTGCGAAAAAATAGCCTTCATCATCTGCTACGTTCAATAATCCAATCGCAAGCAACTTGGTGCTGTCTGATTGTCTGGACATAACGGGATGCGCCCAAAACTCTGGTTTAATTGTTCTGATCCTCATTATCGTGCTGGTTTATTTTTTCGAGCTTTTGTCTGATATTTGTAATTGATTCTAAGCAATCATAAAGAAATTTGCTCATTTCAAGACCGCTTTCCCTCGCTAAATATATTTGATTTATAATTTCAAGAATGTAAGGATTGAAAAACTGATCGTCAACCAGGCTCTCTATTGTTTCTTCAAATGTGTTGAATTTATTTTCATGCTCTTCAGCGTGGCACTCATTGCAAATGCATATCAATGCAAAATCTGGATAATCCCAAGGATCACGCTTGCTCATATAGTAAAGGTGATGCACGTTAAGTGTATTGTTCTCATTGTAACATTTTTCACATAAAAAATGTGCACGATTCATAACTTCCAGTCTCTTACGCTGCCATCTTGGGTCTTTTAGTTTTTCGTAATACGTTTGTTTGTTCATAATTTTGGACAATAAAAATCCCGCCATGTTGTCAGCCCTCACCTAGTTTGCCGAAGCTCCCTAGAACTGACCCCATGGCGGGGAAAACGTTTGATGTTGTAATCACGGTGAGGATGTGATTTTGCCACTTTCGTGACACGGAAATTTACCCTATGTCTGCCGGTTGTAAAGCATTTTTTCTTTGTTTGTCGATCAGCCGTTGCAGATTGCCCTCGATCTCCAGCGCCTCAGCGCGTCCTCGATCGGTGAGAATGTAGTTGTAAACCGTCTGCGGCGAATTGCCGGCGCGTTGCTGGCAGTCTTGTATGATGAATTCCGCGGCGTCCTCCCAGCGCTTCGTGAACCGGTAGTTGACGATCATCTGAGATTGCGGGTCGATTTCTGAGGTTTTCACCGGTCGGTCGAACTTCAGCAGCTCCAGCAGCAGAATCGCGCGGGAGATTTTGTGGTGGAGAATGAAAGGTGGCAGTTCCTTCCGTGCTTGGTCCTCGCAATTCATCTTGCGGAGAATGTGTAGTAGTTTCAGTGGTTTCATAGTTTGCGTCTGTAAAATTCTGCGATGAGCGCGGCGTCGACCAGCCCTTCGTGAGCCTTCTTGCTGCGCGGCGTTGCCAGCCATGTTTCAGTCGCCCATAGCTCTTTAGCCTTTGCCCTAGCGAATGGCTTAGTCTCACCCTTTGGCACCTTGCCGAGCATTTCCTTCTGCCATGTCTGAGGTGCGATTCTGATGTGTCGGATGTTGTATGCTTCGAGAATGCCGCGGATCACGCCGTAGCAGTCCCACATTGAGCAGAGAGCGAGTGTGCCTGGTGAGTGCTTGCTCGGCGTCTCAAGTGCCACCGCGACCTCGTCGGAGTATTGAAACTTCTCGATCCATTCGCAGACCGCGATAGCGTCGCACTCCCTGCTGCTGCCGTTGGTTCTTGTCGGCATGAGTATGCTGTCGAGAACCATGCCGCTGTATGCTGACAGTGCTACAAGAGCACCGCTGATCCCGTTGTCGATTCCGATAATAATGTCTGGTTTTTCTTTCATTTCGTTTATTTCGTTTGTTTGTCTATTGTTCCCACGGTAGCGCCGCAGTCGATGCAGACGAGCCGACCGTTGCGTTCCATCGGTGTCCCGAATTTGCACACAGGGCAGTCTGGCAGATCCGCAAAGCTCGGTGGTGCGTAAAATGCTTGCCCGTCTGGTGAGTGCGCGTCCTTGATAATTGGGATGCTTTGCATGTCGAATTGTCGCTTCATTTTGTGTAATCCTTCTTCGTAAATCGTTTCCAGTGTGCCTCGATTCTCCGCTGCACGATGTCCCTGTCCCGTTCGTCGTTGACCTTCACAGCTGCCGCGGTGATTCTGATGGCAAGCCGCTCGTCTTTCGGAGCAGCCTGCCACCATTGGCGGAGTTTCTCAAGTGTCTCCGTCTCACCCATTACAGTCTGATCGCGTTAAGGATCTTCGGCATTTCTTGCTCATATTCCGATGCGAATGCGAGTGCGGCGAGCTTGATTTTGTCGGTGTAGTCATCCCAATACACTGGCAGAATGAGCGGTCGAAGCCCGGGGAAGTAGGACATGAAAAACCACGTCTGAATGCCGGTGATTGCCATGCTGAAATGAACCTGCGGTCGATACTTGGCGGGAAGTTCACCATCGAGCAAGTAGTCAACGTGCGTATCAACGCTCGGACACTTGATCTCCAGCCCATGTATCACTTCGTCGATCATCATCAGCCCGTCTGGTGAGCAAGCCAAGCATGGATGAAGCATTGATTGCAGAAGCCCCACTGTGTCCACAGCGTGACCTGTGATCTCGGTGAACTCATCGCGAGCGATTGGCTCATGGTCATGTCCCCACTGCGTCGCTGCGTTACCGGCGAAGGCGTGAGGATCGTCCAGGAGGCATTCGCGCGCCAGTTTGCGCATGAGTCCCTTCGATGCCGCTGCGAGCTTTCCGGTCGGTGTGATGATGCCATCCGCCTGCGATGCGGTGAGCTTGCCCTTGCGAGCGTTGAGCCATTCCTCGGTCCCTTGCTCAAGGTTGACGATGTGGTAATGGTTCACGCTTCGCCTCCTTCCTGTGCAGGCTCCATCTCGATCGCTGGCACCATGGCTGCGAACGGATTGATTGCCTCGGCGCGAACTGTCGGTGTGACATTGCGAGCCTGTGCGAACTCGCGATCTTCGTCGGTGCGTATCGCCTCTTGGATCTCAGGTGAGAGCGGGAGCCACTTCGATGCGCGGCGAAATACGGTTTTCTTCGCCATCTCATCGAAGTCGGAGATCCACGGTCCAGACTGACCGGCGCGTGAGCGCTTGCGAATGCCTTCGACCTCGTCACGCGTCATGACCTCGCACTTCTCGCTGCCGTCCTTGAATGTCACGATGACATAGAAAGCGTAGGCGTTACCGCGTGGCGCTTTGTAGTCAACGACATGCTGTTTGATCTTGCCGCGGTTGACCACGAACTGATCTTGTTCACAGACCTTGTCGGCGTGGATGCTCGTCACGGTGCCGCTGCGCATTACCAGCTCAGCGATGCCCTTGTAGTCGAGAATGAGCGTGCATTCTTTTCCGTAGGGGATCAAGTGAGCGCGGCGACCGTCTGGCTCGATGCCGAGCGCACTGAGGTCGAGCAAGCAACGCATGAAGCTTTCCGGTGTGCAGTCCTGTAGCTTCGGTGTGCGTGTCAGTGCTGTGATGGCGACCCGTGCGAAGCGATCGACGCTCAGGTGCTTTGGTAGAGCCAGAGCGAACTGGTTCTTGACGTTCTCCTCGGAGAGCAGACCTTTGAGGGTCCGTGGCTTGTTGGCGATTTGTGTGTTTTCTGTTGTCATATGGTAGTTTGGTTTGGTAGTTAGAATGCGAATGCGTAAAAAAGTGCCGCGATCCCGAAGCCTGTTGCGACTCCGAAAGAGTAAAGTGCAATGATGCCTAGTATTGGTGGGTTGTCGTTCATGGTATCTGTATTGTTTTGTAGATCAGAACGGGATTTCAGAATCGTCATCATCCTGAGCTTGCGGTGCTTGCCGTGGTGCTGCGCTAGGTGCCGAGCTGCTGCCAAATGTCAGTGTCTTGGCATTGCCCACAATCGGCGTGCGCTCCTTGGCAGCACGTTGTGCAGCAGTTGGAGAGATCGTCAACATGTGAGTGTTTTCATACTGGTCAGGACCATCTCGGTTTTCGCGCATGTCGAGATCTAAGTATGATGCTTTCGGTGCCATGTATAGCGAGCTGGCAGGGATCGCGATATGCTCGCTTCCGTCCTTGGCTGTGAATTTGCGTGCGCCCGTGACCTTGAGAAGGTCGATCTTTAGTTTGTGTAGTGTATTGCTCATTTTGTCAGTGTTGGTTTAGTTTGTATTTTGAGTTCGCCGTTTAGCACTTTGTCAATGCCTGAAAAAATCAGAGCCTTGGCAACGCTAGCCGGTTTTGTGTTTGCACGCTTGGCAGCAGCGCGTAGCTGTGCAAGCCCATCTTTGCCCAGCGCGATTGTGACCGCGCCTCGTTTGTTTGTTGGTATCATGTGACGCGCAAAGAATAGTCGATTCCCTTGTAAATTGTAAAGCATAAATTGCAATTATTTTCACTTTGTCGATTTTCCTTTATTCTACAATGGTTGCAGAGCGGGAAATCTGGAATTCCCGAACGGGAAATCTGCGGGAAATCCTATGCAAACCCTATGTAAACCCTATGTTGCCATACGTCTGCCATACGTCTGCCATACGTCCGATGATACCGGTCATGCTCGATATATCATCTTGAATTTACCCGATTCTCTGGTATTATTCTCGCGAACTTGCGAAACGCAGCATTGCGCGTAGTAAGTGGGATTCCTGCCCCGATTGAAAGTTGACTCCATGTCATCGCGAAAGCTAGGTCGGGTGCGGGTATCCAATCACAGCAGATCTCCCACGCCTCTCCACGATGCGCACCTTGGGAGATATTTACTTTATGGCTTCCCGGTAGCGTCCGAGTAAGCGTTTGCCGATTTGCCGTTGTGGCTGATTTTGCGCACCTTGAGCATACCTTTTTTCACCTGCTTTGATAGGAAATCCTGCGCCGTTCTCGGATTCATTTTGTATTTCGCGGAAAACTCCTCCGAGGTGAACTCGTCTGGTCGAATCTTCGTTGTCATCAGTTCGCCCATCTGCGCCATGAGCTTTTCAGCGTTTCCTATTTTCTTCATATCAATCTGCGGTGTAAACTCTCGAATGAACAATCGGCAGCTCAGTTCTGTCTTGGTTCCGAGCATCGAAAATGATTGCGCTTGGCTGTGGTATCGCGTCTGGAACGACCTTGAATCCGTAGCGTGTCAGCCCCTGCCATGCGCCGGTGATCGCGCTGATCTGATTGCCGTCCTGCCAGATGCCGTGCCGGTGCCGGTGTGCGCGTATCATCACGTCTGGCACTCTTTTCTTGGCTCGCGCCCGTGCATGGGTCAAGTTGCCCAGCATGATGCTGTGAGCCGAAGCCTCCAGGTATGTGCGCGCGGTCGCTGAGATGTGGTGCGCGAAGTTGTAGAGCTTGCCGTTCATTTCCAAGTCCAGAACGTCCCATGCGTGCTGCCCGTTCGATTTGTTCTTGCTCGCACCGAGCGCACGACCTACCGCTATCTCCTGATTGAGCGTATGGGATTCCGTGCCTTTGATAATGTGAATGGTTGATGAGCGTTCCATGAGGGCGCCGAGGATTTGCTTCACCGCCGTGACTTGGTCGCCAAGGTCGGGTGTCATGACCTGAAGCGTTTTGTGATGGATGCCGTCCACGATGTCGCCGTTGATGACAATGTCGTAGGGCTGCCCATCGGTGATTTTTGCCACCCAGCCGTTCATGTCGATCCAGCACTTCCACAGCCATTTTTGGAAATGATTCTGCCCTATCGGGTTGCCTTCGTTGGAGATGAAATCAGCAGGCCACAAGCCCACGGTTGACCCCACATGGAGATCGCTGAGAACCAGAATGAGCCTGTTTGTAGTTTTCATAGTTATACTGTGAATGTTACCCAGTCGCGAACGTCCTTGATGTTCCGAGTTCTTATCATGACACAGCCGCCATCTCGCGAGCCTTTGGCGTTTGTATTGCCTTCGATTGTCTGAAAGTTTCCAGCCTTTGTCGGTGCTGAAATAGCGATTCCGCAATGGCTCGTAGAGTGCAATGAGAAAATTCCGATTGCCTCGCCTGTGTGGCTCCTGCGCGTCTTTGTGCTGCGATCCTGAGTGAGACTCCATTCGTCGAAGCCGTAAGCCGCTGCGGTCGTCGGGCGAGCAAATGTGAGCTTTGATCCATGCTCCTTTTCCCATCGTGCCATTGCCTCGCGAACTACAAAACAAATAAACGCTGCGCACCATGGCCAGCCAGTGCCATCGAGCGAGGTAGCCGCTTGGTATTGTTGCACCCGTTTGCCCGTGTTACTATAGCCGATTTCCTTCGTGCCGATTTCCTCGGTTGCCACCTCCCTGATTTGTTCGCTGAGCGTTTTCATGGTATTTTTTTGTTATGTGAAACCATTTGTATTGCGATGTTTTATTGATGTTGGCGAAACGGATTTCGTTGACATGCTCATAATGACTTTGAATGCACGATCTTGTCCTTCTTCCAGAAGTCCTCCCCGAAACTCATCACCGCCTGATAGTATGGCTCCGAGAGCGGGAAGCGATCCTTGCGCATGATCGAACGGAAAATGCTGTTGACTTGGCAGAATGTGAGCTTGAAATGCTTCGTTGCGGAGAACTGAAACAAAACGTCATGCACCAGCGATGCGTGGACGTTGCTGGCTGTGTCGGGAGTCCCGATCCACACTCCCAGCACCTTGCGCTTCGGACTGCATCCGTTCCAAGCGTAGTCAGGTGAGATGTAGAGGATGCCCTCCTCGATTGTCGCCCAGACTCTGCCGCTGCTATCGCAGAATGCTGCATTGCGGTGAAAAAACGGGAGCGGTGTCGCGATGATCCGCTTGGTCACAAAGCGATACAGTTTGCTCCCTTTCGTTTTTTCGTAGTCTGTGCCTAGGTGTATCATTTTTTGTTCACCGCCTCGGTGAGTTTGTCGAGAGCTGTTGAGAGTTTCTCACGCGATTGAGCCGACATTGCCGCCGCTTCTACTTCTCGGTCGTGCATCGCATCCAGCCGCTTCTGCCGCTCGTCACGCTCTGCGCGTAACGCTCTGACTGCCAAGACCAGAAAGACCAAGCACAAGCCCGTGCCGCCTCGTTCTAGCCAAACGTCAAGACCGTCTGGCATAACCTGAGCGAGTGAGATGCCGCCAAACTGTGAGGCGATGGCAGCGAGGGAAAATCCCATTATTTTAGCTTCAAGTTCGATCATACTTCGGGTTCTGGTTCGATGGTTGGCTCGTCAACAATGACCACGGGAGCGGTATAGGTAAATTTACCATTCTCGAAAGCATAACCTTCTGGCATGGTAACAATTACTTTTAGATCGCTTCCAGCATCTTCCAACTGCTGATTCAAAAGATTGCCGATGGTCGAGTTTGCTTCAAATCTTTTCAATGCAAGCGGTATGTTCTCATTAAGCGATTCGAGAATCTCTGCGGTGTCGCGATTCCAGAATTTGCCGTAACACTCGTTCAGGGTGATTGCCAAGTGTTTGACTGCTTTTAGCGCGATGATTGCAAGATTGTTGCTGTATTGCTGCGGTGTGATTGGTTCGATCATAAATTATAAAGATGTGATGACTTCCCAAGCTGTTCCATTGTAGACGTCTAGCTTGTTTGAAGTAGTATTGTATATCATTAGCCCCGCTGGAGGCGATGCAATAGCATTGCGCTGGACTAAAGTCATCCGAGGCGGCAAGAATCCTTTAGTGGTGCTTGTCATGTCGATGAGTGCGCGTGAGTTCGGCGATGCTGTTCCCATCGCTAGTGTTGCGCCTGTTATGATTCGGCTGTTAGTATAGAATGATGCGCCATCATAAGCTATGCATAAATCCTTTCCGCCTTGTGCTTGGATATACATGTCAGCCCATGCAGACAATGCGCCATTATGCGCTCCTAGCCATGCCCCTGAGTTGTATTCACCCATTAAGAAAACGGCATTGTCGCCGCCAGCAACGATTCTGCCGCGCCATGTTGCGGTGCTTGAGCCTTGACCTCTTACTTGCAATTTTGCACCGCCGAATGAGTTGTTATCAGTGACAGTGCCAATACATACATTGCCAGACGACTGCACGTTGAAATCTGCCGCTGTTCTACCTTGAACGTGAGCGTAAGCGTATGACGCACCATGCCCAAAAATAGCTGCGTTGTTGGTTGTTAACGCTCTGCCAATCGCTATCGACGTTGTGCCTGTTGCGCTTGCTGCTAGTGCTGTTTCAAGAACGATTGCAGAGCTTGTGCTTGTGGTGCTTAGTGCTAGTGCCGCTGTTGCGCCCGTTGTCGCTATGGATTGCGCTCCCGTAAATGAGTTGCCACCTGCGATGTTAGCTTTATCGGAAAAAGTTCCGTTTTGCGTTGCTAGCGTTCCAAGTTCTAACGCCGTTCTGTGCGCTGCTGCCGCTCCTGTGCCGTAAGTGTAAGCCGTGGCATTAAATACGGGAGTGCCGACCAGAGTCGGACTTGTCAAAGTCGCACCCTCCGCTCGCACAAAGCCGCCGCCTGTTCCGTTCTCGTCGGTGAGTGCCGATGCTAGGTTTGCGCTTGTTGGTGTCGCGAGGAAGTTGGCTACGTTTGCCGCTGGTGTCGTCGTTGCGAGCGTTGTAAGCCCTAGCGAGTCTCTGTGTGCTGCCGCTGCCCCTGTCCCGTAGGTGTAGGAGGTGGTGTTGAATGTGGTTGCCGTTCCGCTTGGGATGGTTAGATTGCGCCCTCCCGCGCTCCAAGTGAGGCATGGTTGAAAGCTGCCATCGACAAGCGATGCGCCGCCGCTTTCGACTGCTGCGAAGTTGGTGCTTTTCACCGCTGCGTTTGCGTGCGATGTCTGGATATGTGCCGCTGAACCTGCGGTTGAAATTGTAGCGTTGGTGCCTTGAGTGTAGATCGTTGCATTTGCTCCTTGCGTGCCGATTGTCGCTCCCGCTCCTGCTGTTGAGATTGTAGCATTTGCTCCCTGCGTGGCGATTGTTGCCACCTCCCCTACTGTGAAAATTTCAGCCCCCGCTCCAAGCGTAAAAATATGCGCATCTGTCCCCTGCGTGTAAATTTGTGAATAATCACCGTCTGTGTAAATCTCGCCGCCTACTACTTCCAAGTCGGCAATTGATAAATTTGCCGTTCCGTCCGATGTCGTTGCGCTGGTTACGGAGTTCGGGCCAGCAGGGCCAGTGCTACCTGTCGCGCCGGTGTCGCCTTTCGGTCCGATGTTCATCACGATGAGATCTGGCTCGGTATTGCTACCGACTTGCACTTGATCCGGACCGCTAAATACGCGGACTTCTACTTTGTCAAAGCTCATAAGTTAGGGGTATATTTTGGTCTGATTTTCTGCGTCCACTGATGGATCACGACCGGCACCGTGCTAGTCGAGATTTGCACGTCTGCGCCGTAAATTCCTGCCGGTATTGCAGAGGTCGAAACGTTGATTAGAATCACTCCGTTCGCCGGTGTCGGAATCGTCGGAGAAAGGTTGAGAATCACTTCACCATTGACTGATGACCGCATGACTCCCTGCACGGTTTTTCCCGTCAGGTCGTAAGGATCGCCATCGAGCGTAGCGGTAAAACTCATGGAGATGTTTTCCCCTTTATATACTTCGTAAATTGGCAACATGACTTTGACGGGTTATATTTTATTTCTGAGAATTTGCAAGCGTAAAGTTGAAGTCGTTGAGGCGCTTCATCGCCAGCGTGATTTCGAGAGCGCGG
>Ga0247723_1002005_pt1 | contig 11314 bp, 1 predicted proteins | sample MSEWelMarce5H_FC_FD_189079 | JGI IMG/M metagenome (GOLD analysis project Ga0247723, IMG submission 189079) | Subsurface sediment microbial communities from gas well in West Virginia, United States - MSEEL Well Study Marcellus 5H_FC | ecosystem: Environmental > Terrestrial > Deep subsurface > Rock...
AATTATAGTTTATTTAGATTTAAATTTAGTTTAATTATCGCTACAGTACTTATGTACTCGGCTTATTAGCCCGTAGTACAAAAGTAAACTATTAAAAAAATAAGTCAAGAGAATTACCTACGTAATACCTCTTTCTGAAAATCAGACAACTCTGATCTTTTTTCTTTTATTTTTTCCTTCTTTGCTTCTAATTCTTCTATCTGAGAATTCAATGACTGCTTAGTATCAGAGTCTTCTAAGTAATCCATTTGTCTTCTCATAGACTTAATCTGTTTATCTATAGAACTGATGTCTGATTTAGTTCCCTTCAACTCAGAATCTAGAGTCTCAATAAACCAACGAGGGTTCCTTGATTCATACTTACGATAGATAAACTCAGGATTAGTTACATAGTTTGCAGACACACTTAAACCAAACATTTTCTCTAATCTAGCAAACAACTCGTACTGACCTTTCAATGTAGGATCTGGCTTATATCTCTTTGGGTTAAGAATCTTACCTGTTCTACTTCTTTCGATGTACTCATCAAACATGTTTATATCATCCATAGGATTTATAAAGTTTCCAATAAGCTTCATAGCTTCAAAAGATCCCTGAAGAGGAAGGATTAAGTTTCTCTCTAAGTAATACTCTCCTATGCTCTTACCATCTACGTTGTTAAGAACACGAGAGTGTATGATAGATGCTGTTCCGAATACTGGGTTAAGCGTAGTTAACTCGTCCTCAATCAACAACAAATTATAAAGTAAGAAGTAAGCACCCCAAACATTTTCATCGTCATCATCATCTGAGTAAACCAAAGAATTCAAAGCCATCATAATACCTGTACTTACAGTCAATACAAGCATATCATAGACAGCAGACATTGCCTCTGATTTTTCTTGTGGAGTCATAAGATTATTTAAAGCAGCCAAAGAGAATCTGTTTTGAAACAATATCTTTACTGCTTGAGCTAAGGTCTTGAAGTAACCTTGGTGTTCCATACCTGCTCCATAAGACATTCTGCGTGTTCCGAATCTTCTTATAAACTGGTAAGTAAACCATCCCTTCATATAACCAATTAAGCGACCAAATGTATAGCGAGAGTATTCTCCTTTATCCATTGCAGAGTAAGCTCCATGAATTAAAGAGTTGACTGCATTTACTTTTTGTCTGAAAGCTGTCTCAGTACCTACGAAAGACTCTATGTCTTTGATGTTAGGATCAGGTCTCATTACACCATCCTCTACTACGTAAGCCTCCATAATAGGTTTGAATGTACCATCATTCATCTCAATAGAGAACTGCTTAGACATAGCCTCAGCTACACCACTACGCATTTCAAATTCACCAAAGGTTCTAATGAATGAAAGCATGTAGAAAGGATTGTATCTTCTGCTTGCTTTTTCTAGCTCACTTGCATACACTCGCTTACCTGATTCAGTTAAGTGATCTTCAACCATAATGTTAAAGTATCTCATCTTCTGAATGTAGGGAGAGTCTACACCGTCTTCTACGTAAGATCTAAATAAGTCCTGTAAGTGCTTAGCGTTTTTAGCCATAGCAACCGTTACATCTTTCTTATCAATGTCGTAGGTTTTAAGTTGTTCAAAGATGTTAATAGTACCTGCACCAAAGTTCTTTAAGCTTGAAGGCAGACGAAGACTAAGAGCTAACTCTGCGCCTATTCCCAAAGACTTATCTACTGCCCACTCTACTGCTCTACCAGCTTTGTTATTAGTTAAAGTCTTTCTTCCTTTACCTTGTAACTTACGTTCAAACAAGTTAGTAACCATCTTTTGTACACGGCTACCTGGCATCTTCTCGTTTAGTACGTCCTGGATACCGTATAGATAAGGAGCATTAGCATAGGCTTTCTTAAATCTAATTAAGTCTGTACCATACATAGCTAAGCTGTTAATGAAGTTTACACTCATCTTATCTGCAGCCATAGGAGAATTATAACGCAAGAATAGTCTACGATTAACTTTGTTCATCATAGAACCTTCATCATCTCTTACTAACTCTTCGTCATTTGTAAAAGTGATGTTATCCATTATGTTACTTGCAACACCTCTAATCTGCGCTCCTATTGTACCAAACTTCTTATTACCTAAAGACTCAAGTCCTTCTTTCATTACTGAAGGAAGTTCGATTCCTTTCTTAAGGTTTCTAGGTGTACCTTTTTGCATTTCAGTATAGGTAGCTAGGATATCTTTAAGAAGTTCTTTCTCTTCTGAGTTTAATTTAGCGTACTCAGGGTTTTGATACTTACTCTTAGTGGGGTTCAAAGCAACCCTCTTAGAACGCTTAGTCTGAGTTACTACATCTTTTCTGTAGGCTGGGTTAATGGTAATAGTCTTCCAACGGAAAGAAGGCTCATTATAACTAATGTACTCTTTGTTTGTAGGTTCAGTAGTCATCCAATAAAACAAAGGCTCCTCTACCTCTAGGTAGGTCTGAGCAGCTTCATTGTAACGATAAACCTTTTTGTGGTTCATCTTATACCAATCAGTACTAAGTAATGCTTCTCTAGCATCTTCTGTTAATACTTTTCCAGTAGGGTCTTGTGAGTACTTAGTAGGATTAGAAGCAGAAAGTTTAGCACGAAGCTCTGCTACTTTAGATGTGTAAGCTTCTTGGTATGCAGGAGTGTAAACTTTCTCCTGCATGTTTGATAACTCAGAAAACAAATCTCTAAGTCTTGCACGATCTTTTCTATCTAACTCTTCTGAGACTAACTCTTTGTATGCTTCCTTTGCATCTTCTAACTCTGATTCAAGTTCTGCAATACGAATAGGGATGTTAACTTCCCTTACTACTCCATTCTCTTCTACTGTAACTGTATCTGTAGGAATCTTAGTTCCGTCATAAATGTTATCTGCATTCTTAAATCCTTTAAGCAAACTAAACATTTCATCCCAGATCTCAGTAACAGGTCTAATAGAACTATCACTGATCTTAGCTTGGATTGCTGCAATAGATTCTAGTATAGCTCTTCTTTCTGTATAGAACTCAGGACTAATCTTTCTAACTGCATTATTAGCTCTCCAAACATCATAGTCTTTCTGTACAGCATCTAATACAGTTTTCTTAGCCTCTACAACCTCTTGTGTTTGTTGTGTAGCTACAGCATCGTCGTATTCTAATTTAGCTCTATCTAAGATAGATTTCTTTTTTCTCAATTGAGCATTGAATAAGTTTTTGTTATTCTCAGTCAACTCATACTTGTAAAGTTCTGCAGCATTCTTTTCTTTCTTCCACTCTCTAATACTTGCAGCGATTCTTAAACCTTTCTCATCTTTAAGGACACCCATTATATCTGTGTCAGACTCTAAGCGATCTAATTGCAGTTTAAGATCTTCTAGTTTATCTAGTTCCTCTTCGTTGTTTTCTTCGTCCAGTGATGATGCTTGTATCTTACGCATCTCTTCGATTATCTCTTCACGTGCATTCTTAGCCTCTTCTGTAAGCAAATCTTGGATACGGTAGTATTCGTCTATGAAAGGTCTTTCTTCAAACTCATTCTGTAAGTTAACTAATTCGTCCTCTTTCTTTTTAATTTGATCTTTAACCTCAGGAGTTTGATTCTTTTGATTCTTAAGAGTCTGGATTGCATGAATTAAAGTTGTTCTGTCATTCTGATAACCTATCTCATCCATCTCTGTATTAAATACTAGAGTCTCTCTTTCAGTCAACTCTCCTTTCTTAATCTCTACTATCTTTACTTTACGTATGTAGGGACCAAAAGTAGATTCAAAGTCTAAACCTGTTAAGTTTCTTCCTCCCTTAAGTTTAGTAATCTTCTCTAAGCGATCACCTAACTGACGCATCTTTCTCTCTAAGCCAATAGATTCAGCGTTAGCTTCGTCAAACATCTTAGTTAAGAATGAACCTACTGTACCTGTAATAATGTTACCAGTCAATGCAGCCGACTCTGTGTAGAGACTAAATATGTTAATGTCTTTTAACTTACCTGAGAAAGCTTTAGCAAGATTTTCCTCAGTAGCTAAGTCATTCATCTTCTTCTTTTCAGAAGCAATCTTATTCTTAATGTTCTGAGCTAAGGTATTGTTACCTGCAGATACAGCAGCCTCATAATTCTTTTCGAACTGATCTATGTTAGCTTGTACTGATGCTCTAATAGATTCTGTTTGAGGAGCAATCTCTTGAGCTAACTTCTTAGAAATAGCTCTAGTTGCTTTGTTAAAGTAATCTTGAGTAAGCGAGTTAGCCAGAGCTTCTATATTTCTGATTTGAGTATTAAGAACAGTTCCTGTTCCTGTGTTACCCATAATGTCTGTGTACTCCCGCATTATCTGCTTGAAGTGTTCTCCTAACTCACGAGCATGGTAAGCTTGTCTAAAGATCTCTTCATCTGTGTGTATTCCACTTGCAGACATATTATCCATAGACAACTGTAGGGAACGGAGATACTTAGCTGTATCATGAAAATAAGTAACCAAAGATCTAAAAGCTTCCTTAGCTTCTCCTACAGAGATATTCTGTAAGGACTCTTCAGACTTATAAAGCAGAGGCAAGTTGATCTTAATGTTGTTAGCCTCCATAAAGATCTTACGCCAGTCAATAAAGTCTCCGTCTAAAAAAGTAGACAGTCTATTCTCAAAGTCTGAGTTGTTTCTTAGGTACTCATCTGCCTCAGCAATCTGCATAGGACTCATCTGATAGTTAGCACCTTCCTCTTCTTGGAAAGGTCTAGTTAGATTTAAATCTTGTGCAAATACAATCTGATCAAAGTAGTTATCTAAGAGTGTTTCTACATCTTCTTGTGTAGGAGCAACAGAAGCCTTAACTTTATTTAAGCCCAATTTCTCTAGTAAGAACTCCCATATTCTTTCAAAGATAGTTTTAGCATACTCAGGTTCTGCTTTCTCAAGCAAGTCCCTAAATTCTGGGTTACTCAAGAACTCACTTGCAAACTCATCTACTCCACTAAGACCGTAGTAAAGATCTGTAAACTGTTGGTTAGAGTATTTGTCTCTGTAGTATTTAAACGCTTCAGTAAGTCCTTCTAGTAGTTTACGATCTGTTGGATTCTGAGGATCTTTTAAAGCGCCTAATGTAGCTGCATGGACAAGTTCATGTATAAACAAACGTCTAAACATGTCTAAGTCAAGACTAGCTAAAGCCAAAGGATTCAATAATACTTTCTGTTGAAATCTAGAATAGCGAGCAACACCAAGACCATCTTTGTAAGGATCAGTCTTCTCTGTGTAAGTAGCTCCTTTAAAGAAACTTAAGCCTAAGTCTGGATTCAACTCTAATACACCAACAAGCTTCTTTAAAATTTCTTTTTGATAAACAGGAGTGTTAGGGTCATTAGAGATCTTAGCTATCGTATCAAATACATCAGGGTTTACAAAATCAAGATAAGGTCTAAGATGTTCTAGTTTACTAGTTTTAGTAGGGGCTTGAAATGCTAACATCTCCAGCTCGTAAGACTGTAACATGTTTGTAGTATAACCCTTACTATAAGTAATAGGGGTTAACCTGTATGTACGTTGTCCTATTGGCAAACTAGGATCTACAACTTCTATCTCAAAAGCAAATGAATTATAATCTTTAATGTCTTGAATAAACTGGTCTAACTGAGTTACGTTGTACTCTTCATCCAAAGTCATTCCATGATCGTCATAGAATCTCTGAACTTCTTTCATGTAAGAAAGCTGTCTAGGACCTAGTTGGATTCCAGACAAACCTAAAAACTTTTCTGCATCAGGTTCAGGGTTAGGACTTATACTCTTTCTAGACTTAAGTACTCCCCAAGAATTATCTTTCGCATTATCGTAGATCGCATCTAAGGTATCCTCTATATATTTTTCATCATAGTTTAATTGAGTTAACATATAACCCAACAAAGAAGGATGCCTATCTTTTGATATAGGATTGTTTACGTGTATAATACAAGCTTTGCTCATTTCAAGTTTTTAGTATTTCAAATATAAGTTAATTTCCAGTTTTGCAGCGAACAGTTTCTGAGTCTGTCTTAGAAGGCGTAGTAGACTTAGGCTTTCTAGCAATAGTCATTTCAGTAGATTCCATTACAGGAGCATTTAAACTATCCTCCTCATAGAACTCATTGTCTTCATAGATGTCGGCATCACCAGTAAACTCGTCTTCTTCTCCTGGTAGAAGATCTGTAGCATTAGTAGGCTGTAGTTTAGCAACCTCTTCTTTAGTGTATAGAGGGAAAAACTTATCTACTTCGTTCTTTGGCTTTCTTTCGTTTAATTTAATAGAAGTTTTTATATGTTCCTCTAGTAAACTAGTGATAGGAGAACTAAGCTTATTTTCTGCTTCATTGTAAGAAGTCTTCATTGCCTTAAGAGTCTCAGATAAACCTGCTGCTACATCAATATAAGATTGGATAGGTAAGTAAGGTTGGATACTTCTGTAACGAATATTAAATCCTTGACTTACGATAGTTGCATTAGCTACGTTACTGAAGAACTGTACTACCTCTGGATTAGGGTGATTCAATCCATCCATAAAAGCCTTCTGAACTGCATCTACTGTATCAGGATCTTTCTCGTTACTCTTCATAGTAATGTAGAAGCGATCACTGTTTTTGATGTCTGTAGTAGTAAAGTTACTTAAGAATAAGTTATTACGACTAAAGTCTTTTAGTTCTTGATTCTTATTGTCTCTGAATAGACGAATGAATTCATTCTTTAAGTTGTTCTTTGAACTCTTTCTAAAGAACCCTGCATCTCTACCATACTCTGTATAAAGTGCTTTAGTCTTATCTGTTCCATACTGTTGGATAAGCAAGTGCATGAAGCCGTTAAATACAGTGTTAACTTCTTTAAGCTTTTTCTCTGTACCCCAGAAAGTCTTACTCTTCAACCATTCTTGTATGTTATCTTGAATTACAGGAAGACTAACTACATCAAACAATTGATTAGAGATAGTCAGAGCTTCATCAACAATGTTGAATGGAGATACTACACTATTGTTTAGTATTTTATCTACTGCATCATCATTGAACATTTGTCTTGCTTCTTGTACTCCGTATTGATTACTAAAGAAGTCTGTGATACTTCTGTAAGAGTTTGTGTTAAAGTCAACATTCGCAGTAAGTTTAAGCAAACTATCATTCTGCTCTTTAACAATCATATACTGAGTCAAGAAAGCTATCTGAGCTGCTAATTGAGACTGAGCTTCTCTATCTCCTTTCTTTGCAATCTCATTAATAGCATCGAATCCTTTACGATCATTTCTTACATATGGAGGATAATTCTTTTCAGTAAAGTTTACTAGGTGTTTACTGAAGTAATCCGTATTAAGAATCATAGTAATGGTCTGAGGCATATCCACCTTACTAGGAAAATCTTCCTGCATGATAGGTTTGATACCGAGAGTCTTCAATCCATCTAGGATATAAGAGTTAGCTTTTTTACCTTTCTGACCTAGACTAGCTCCTACATCACCTACCTTAGAACTTCTTAAGTAGTGTTGAATGATAGGTTGGTTAACAAGAAGAATAGCATCCTCAACAGGAGTACCATTAAGTACCATCTGAAGAATAATAGGGGTACGTGCTTTATCTGAGTTAAAGTAGTTAATCCAGTCTTCTTTCTCGATATCTACGTGCCCGTTAATAAACTCGTTAATTACATCAGAGATAAGATTATTATTATCTGCATCAAAGTATCCTCCTAGAATAATAGATCCGTTATCGTCTTTGTTTGATTTTAAGAAGTAGTTGTTAGTCAAGAAGGTGTCTGTAAAACGTAAGCCTGTTTGTTGGAACAACTTATGCAAAGCATTTACTTTAGCATCTACACCCAAAGATTTCTTACCTAATGTATTCTCGTTAAAGATCTGTACAGAAGTCATAGGTGAGAACATTGAACTTCCGCTTATCTTGCCTCCAGTACCTCTCATCTGTAAGTATCTGTCTGCAATAGCTGGAAGGATAGTATTAGCGTTAGGCTTAGTAAATCTAGAATAAAGTGCAGGCTCAGACAATACATCAGAGATAACACCAATCATTCTATTAGAAGAGATGTTCTTAATGTTCTGAGGAGTGTATGCCTGTAGACTATTAAGATCTTCGTTAATTGCTTTTAGATTACTAAGAGTACTTACAAGAGTAGGATTCTGTTTCTTAAGGTCCTCAATACGTGCAATTAACATTTTTATACGTAGGTGTGCACCTTCTACCAATGGGTCATCGTAAGAAGCTTTTCTAGTGGACAGGTCGTAAAGAACTCCTTTTAGGTTTTTGATGTCCTGTTCGTACAACCCCTTTACAAGGTAAGCACCTGTATTGTTAAGCAACTCTTTAATCTCTTTCTTTGCTTGAAGATTGATAACACGTTCTCTGATGTTATTTAACATGTCATTAGTAAAGTCAGAAGAGTCTACTATCGAGTCATCTATCAAGTTACCGTTATCATCCAGCTTTGGCTCGTACATAAACAATTTATCTATGTCAAAGTCAGATCCAGACTTAGTTACAATTGAAGGAGGAACAATGATTACAGGACCTGCACTAGTAGGCAAGAACTGTCTTACTCTAAAGTACTCCATAGAGTTAAATCCTTGTACAGGAATACGTACACCTACAATAGTTATTTTATTAGAATGTTGTGCTACCCAAGCATCATCCATCAAAGCTAAGTTTAATCTATCTAGGGTTCCAATACGTTGTCCCTCAAACTCTAAGTTAAGTAAAGCCTGGTGTTTTTTAGGATTAAAAGAAATTTTAATATCTGCAGGCTGAGTCTTTCCATTTTGTACACGGTAGTCTCTCAAACCTGAAGTTCCATACTTAGCTACAGACTCAGCAGTAGGCTTAGTAAAGCGAGTTCCTAAGTTATTAAATCCAGAAGAAGCTAACTGAATATAAGCCTCACCAAACATCTTAGGTCTCAATACACGCTTAGACAAAGCAGAAGTAATTACACTCTCTACCAAGTTACGTTGTGCAGAACCATCTAAGGACCTAGCAAAACTATTCTCATCTAAACTATCAATATAAAGATAAACAGAGTTAGGGATATCTTTCTTATCGAACTCCTTAAACAACCAGTTCTTAAATGAAGGAACAGAGAATGTAGTAATGTTTCCTTCGCTATCAGTCTCTGCTTCAATCTGTGTGTAGATCTTAGCTTTCTCTGCGTTTACAATATTCTGAACCATTGTAATGAACGTACTCTGTAGTGCATTCATCTTGTCTTGAATGCCTGCAAACTGAGGATTAATCTGTCCATCAACGTAGAAGTCTCCAAACAACAATTTAACTAACTGAGTAGACAAGGTTGCTTCTCCCTTAAACTTAGGAGCTATATACTGTTGTCTACGAAGTCCTTTTATTGGGAAAGTCAAAACACTCTCAGAAGGTATCTTAGTGACACTCAGAGACTCTCCTTCTTTGTAGAAAGGCAAAGACTCTACAGGACTAGACATTTTGTTACCTGAATCAAATGTAGCAAAGTCTACACCCTTATCAAACATATCCAACATAAAGCCTTCTAAGTCTGTATCAAAGACAGCAGAAGGAAGTAAGTTAAATACAGAGTACTTTCCTAATGATACGTATTTAGTATTCTCTAGGGGAGAACCATAGTAACCCAACTTCAAAGAGGTAAGAATGCCTTTGTTTGATTGGTTAATAAGATTCAGTACTTCTTGCTTAGTTCCTTTGTTACTTCTGTAAGCTTGGATTGCTTTGAGTACTTTTACTTCATGGTTGTAAGCATCTTCTAGTTCTGATGGCCATTCTCCAATAGAGTTAAGATAGAAACGGATGAAGTCAAGGTTAGCATAAGCCTGAGCATCTGCTTCTTTCTTCTGACTAAACATCTCATCCAAGTTTAACTTAATCTCTTCAACAGCAGCCTTTGTTACTTCTGCCTTTCTAACCTTACTTGCGTTTTTAGGAAGAAGACTAAGTTTCCATTCTACAAAACCATCTTCAATTTCTTTTCTTAGAACAGTTGACTGTTCAGGAGTGAACGAAGGTAGATCTTTAAACTGTACGTATTTAAAGTTTTCATCGTAATTCCTAGATGAACCTTTTCTTTCTTTCTCGAGTAAGCGAGCGTATTTAGGATTTGTGTTCCAAGACAAGAAAGTCTGGTCATCTAAGTGAGGTTGTTTACCTGGAGATATAGATGCACCCAAACGCTTAAACAATTCACGCCAGTTATTATTTTCTGGATTTACGTTAAAGTTAGAAGGATCTCCTACTATAGTATGAACGTATTCTATTTGGTGAACATTATAGTTAGCCAAATAATGCAAGATCATTGCATTAATGTTTTCGTTAGTATACTTTATATTAGGATCATAGTTAAGCTTACTAAACTCTATAGCAAAACTAGCTTGCTTACCTTGAGATATAATCTCTGAGAGACTATTACGAAAAGTAGTAAGTTGACCATTGTAAAAGTCTTCTACTGATGATTCGAATATACTGTACTTTGTATTACGTCCAGGAGCAAACAAAACAGCCACTGCATCGAGCAGAGATTCTTTAGATTCTGCTACCTCTACTAATGCTTTAACTTCATTCTGAAGATCCTCAGGTAGAATGTCTTTAAATATAATAAAGTTAAATCCTCTTACTTCCTTAGCAGTAGACCTTGCTCTATCATCAAACATCCTAGATACTTCAAAGTCTAGGTAATCTCTCATCTGAGTTATTACACTACCTGCCAACATAGCTTTACCACTTTCTTTATTGGTAAAGTCATCTCTTTTAAAGTAAGTACGTTCAGATTTATTTCCTTTGATTCTAGTAGCAAATGAACTACTCTTAGCTCCTACCCTTATGTTTTCAAAGGTGGCGTCTTTTAAGAATCCTAAGAAGTCTTGAATCAGTTTACTGTCAGCTGAAAGGTTTGTAGTCTTCTTACCATCCTTATCACCTACCTGCATACCAGAGAAGTTAATTACTTCTAAGCTAACAGGTTCTCCTGCTTCATTATTCTTACGGCTACCGTCTGAGTTAAATATTTTTTTAAACCAAGCACTCTTCTTAATGAAGTTGTTTTTCTCTGGATCTAGATGTCCTTGTAACTCACTCCAGTTGTTTACATTATTAATTTCTTCTACAGTACTAAGCATGTGGTTCCATTCACGAATAGACCACTCTAAGTTATTCTCAATACTTAAGTAAGAAGCAGAGTTAGATATATTATTAAACGACTCTACAGTGTTGTAGAAGTTTCTTCTTTCGTTCTTAAATGTAGTAATTCCTTTATATGACTCATATATTTTTCTTATTTTACTAGTACTTGGAAGACTTGGAAGTACCTCTTTTATTTTTTTATTTAGTTTTTCTGATAAATCAGAAGTCCAAGTT
>Ga0247723_1002006_pt1 | contig 11314 bp, 12 predicted proteins | sample MSEWelMarce5H_FC_FD_189079 | JGI IMG/M metagenome (GOLD analysis project Ga0247723, IMG submission 189079) | Subsurface sediment microbial communities from gas well in West Virginia, United States - MSEEL Well Study Marcellus 5H_FC | ecosystem: Environmental > Terrestrial > Deep subsurface >...
GTTCCATAATCATGCTCCGTGGTTACGTCAATGGTAAAGTCATTGGTTTCAAAATCGTTAACACTAATATCTAGAGAGAATATCTTTAAGCGTAGGAATTTCTTAAATACAGTAGGAGTTTGTAAGGACTCCCAATGAGTCTTATAAACAAATTCTATTGGATCAGTATGATCTGCATAATCAGTCTCATCCCCTGTGTTTAACACTTGGCACATGGCATACGAGGCATTTGTTGTAATGGGGTTATTACGTCTTTGACAGAAGTATAAACTACCCATATGCTCGGCTATTCCACCCGCAAACGGCATGGATGACCACTCTAACCAAGCACCCCAGTAGGTGTCGTATATGAATATTTTAGAGTCGCTTGTAGCGTAGACGTTATTCGAGCCATCGGTGGTCTCTACTGGTATAAACAAAATATACTTGTTCTCGTCATTCCAAAAAAAGCCTACTGAGCGTTGATATGAGTATGTTGCATCAGCTAGTTCAAAGGTCTGCTTTATATTGGCACTCTCTTCTTTGAGTCCCTCTGGACCAATAGAGTAAATGCCCCATTGAGACATGAACCATAACCGACCACCAACCTCAGCTATTGAAGCGTGGGACTCACAACCAACACCCTGTCTGGAGGCTATATCGACTTGGATTGATGCCGATGGCAAATCACCAGTAATAACCATTATCGACTCTTTCTTAAACACGTATAGAGCATTGTCTAAGGCTCTTAAGCCAGAGTTCTTATCTCCGCGGGGAGATTCGGTTAGGAACGTATTGTCAGTAGGAAAGTATTCATTCCCTTCGGAGTCCGAATAAGCCACTGTGTTCACACTGTCTGCAATACCAGTACATATCAACTGTCCACGCCATACATCGACATAACGAGCAATTGGCGGGGTTGTATGTGGTTTTACTGGAGTTACGTATTCCGCGCCAAGGGCGGTATCGGCTAAGTTGTCATTAAAGGTTATTGAAGAGTTTAGAGAGTCATTAGGAACGGACGCAACCAAGTAGTAGATACTACCGGTGGTTTTAGTTCTATAAATATTTATTTTCAAGTTCTGACTAATTACAGCATTATCCGCTACGTTTACGTTTGCGCCAGATATGGTAATGGTCGTAGCAGCAATTGCAGATACCGTACGGGTAACGTAGGAGGCAGAGACACCATCATAGAAATAGACTGAATCACCAACCTTAATCTTATGTCCCGCATCAACAGTAATTGTTGTAACACCGGCTTGTAAGCCATTTACTACTGCCTGATCTGTAACATAGCCACTAGAAGGTTGCAAAGTAGGTATGACTAGGTCGAAGCTCTGAACACCACCAGTAGTAAGTGTTTTTAGATCAGACTCCACACCCTCAACTACGCCTTCTTTAGCATCGACATGTTCGTAGGTAATGATCCATTTGTACGTACCTGCAGCAACGGCTCCTGCAACGGCAGTAACCGATGTAAATGCTCCTACGGTCATACCTGCCCTATAACACCTCTGACCATCATACTTAGCAAGAGCATCTGCTCCTGTGGCAATGTAGAGAATATTGTTTAGAGATGCGAATGACGCGTTTTCAAAGGCTTCGGTATTTCTATTGGCATAAAAAGTTGTGAAGGGCGTGTATGTTCCGGGGCTTGTTATTACCGAGAGATATGAAAAAGCTACGGCAGTACCGGGTGCAGTGGCAATAGTGCCCACTAATTTTGGTAATAGGGCAAAGGCAGCAGGGGATGATCCTCCAGCACTCACAACAGAGGCAAAGTTCGCGGTAGCGTCAATATTAGTCTCTAAGTTGGAAATTGTAACAGGGGAAGCCTCGTATCCAGTACCTAGATCATAATGTAATACACGAGTATTATCGTCATACAAATCAAAGTAGAACACGCTATCGGTCTCGTCTACATACATTTCATAATATGCAGTGGCAGAGCCGGAATAAGTTATTGTAATGGTTGCATCGGTCTTTTTATATAAGCTACTACCAACAGTAATTAGTTCTTCCGATGGTATGCCAGTAGTAGATGATATGTTGAAGAAGGATGTAGTGCCTAACCCCCCACCATCACCCACAGACACTTTATGTCCTTTCTTCTTGGACAATGAGCCTGATCTGCGGAGAGTTGCGTTCTTAATCTCAGTAGCTGCACCAGCTTCCCGTAGAAGGTCTGAGGTTCTGAGATCAATACCTTTGAAATTCTGAAAGAATTGTCTTATCACTTACCACTCCCAGTCGTCGGATGAAGGAGAAGCCTTTATTTCTGGGATTGGGGTTATGTCATCGTCTATGTCTGCGTACGAGGCAATTATCTCACTCTCCATTTCCAAGAGTTCTTGAGTCTGCTCAATGGAATCGGTGGAACTATCACGTTTCATGATCTTCCATGCACAGTAAGCGATTAAGTAACGCTCTACCGAATCTGGAAAGTCTAAATGAGTGGATGCGTGAGGACCTGCTAAGACGTAGTCTCCAACAGCAATGGTCTCTCCAGTAGAGTATACGAAGCCGGAGGCGACGGTAACAACGCCCGTGGCACCATCAATATCATCAACCTCGATATTTTCCATTTGAATCTCGCCATTCTTATCAACAATAGTGATATGGCGGTACTTGTCCAGTACATCGGTATCAACTGCGTCTGTTGAAACGTCTAAGGTTAGTGTCGTAATGGTCCTAGCGGTAGTGTTTAGCGTTGCTACGGCAACGGAACCCCTCTTAATATCTAGTGTGTGAGGTGCCCGAATATAATGTATGCGAACAGTTCCACTAATTGATGGTTTAGGCGAGAGTAGAATTTTGCCAGTGTGGCGTATATAAAAACGGGGAGTTGCATTATTGCCTCTTTGTCTATGGCGTAGAGTACCGGGATATAGCACGTAATAATCAGTATTGGACTCTTTATACTCTACCATCGTGACTTTATTACCGAGCATTATGTCTGCGGGAAGGGTAATCTCCTCATCTCCAGCACTAACAGATACTTCATATTCTTTAATAAATACGGAAGGATGTTGCTGGACGATACGACTATGAAGCCTAAAGGTGGCGTCATTCATGAACCGTAAAAACTCAGAATCCTCAATACCAGTATTATCGCTTTCATTAACGACAGCGTTTTCGGTATGGTCACGAATATCAGTGATTATATGCTGTACGGCTCTTGCCATTTTAAGGTCCTTTATTTACTATACTTAGCTGCTTCTTCTTCTTTCTTCTTTTTCTCTGCCTCAATCTGAGCTAGTTTCTGACTATTTGGATTGATAGAATCTGGTTGTCCTCTTCCAAGGAACTTGCGGAGAGATTCAGTAATAACACTCATCTTTTCTTGCTTCTTCATAATAATTCCTATAATTTATTCTTCTTTCGGAAGTTTTTAATAAACTCGTCTTTTTCTTTTTCCATCGCGTCTACTCGACGCACTCTCTGAGCTTTCTTTTGCTCGTTCTCAGCATCTTCCAAATGCTTCTCTTCATCCTTATCTTTAAACATCTTTTGAGTAGCTCCTGCCAATAAGCCTACTTGTATTAATTTCTGCCACATATCTATCTCCTTAGAGCAGCACCCATTCCTGCTGCCATGCCTGCAATAGCTGTTTGTAGTCTCTGAGCCTTATCACTCTCAATACCAGCTAGGCGATTTTGATGTTCTGCCTCAGCTTTTCTATTAGCAGCTTTTTGTGCTGAACGAGCCTGCATACCGCCCATTAAACCACCGCCAGCGGCTCCAACGGCAGTTCCAATAGGACCGAAGGCAGAACCCGTCATAGCCCCTGAAAGAGCGCCTCCTGCGGCACCACCTGCAGTAGAATCAGTTCCCTCTCCACCAGCACCCTTATATAGCTCAAGACCCATTTTAGCCGCAGCTAGTTTCTGATCTGTGGACATGCCTTGAGATGAAGTTCCAGAGGATTGCTCTCCAAACTGCATCGACCCGCCTTCCCTCTGCCCCATGCGAGTCCTATCTGTTCTGTTGAAATCTGCCATTCCTGCCATAAATGTTCCTTACTCTTTGATTAGTGTATAAGTTACTGTAGCGTTACTACCAGTAGATGTTGTTGTGTATTTTAAAATGTCTGAGCCTAGTGAGAACACTACACCGCAACTATCGCCTGAATAGGAATCGATAATATTGGCATTACTCTGATCTAATTCAATCTCACCTGTTCTTTGATCCGTATTACGAATAATCTTATAGAAGATTTTGCAGGATTGGTTAGCAGAGAGAGTTATGATGCCTGCGGTAGCGGCAACGGCAGTGTTATCAGTCAATGTAACGGAGCCTGAGGCAGTTATGGAAGGTGTTGTAAGGGCTGAGATTGTAGCGGATGCAACAGTAGCTCCCAATTCAATCTGATCGGACCCATTGACCTTAATCATATTGATATTAGCACTGTCTGCAGCATTACGAGCAGTGGCGTACGTATTATTTGTTAACGATAGCGCAGCTATCTGTGCGCCAAACTCGATTCTGTCGGAGGCATTGACTTTCATCGCGGCTACGTACGCACTATTCGCGGCATTACGAAATTGTATGGAGACGTTATTGATAATGTCCAAATTGGCAATGTCTGCGCCAAAGGCTAGTTTGTCGGACACATTGACCTTTACAATACTTATATTAGCATTGTTCGCAGCATTTCTGCCCTTAAGGTACTCGTTATTGTCTAATCTTATTTTGGCTCCTGTAATGGAGTCGGTAGCAATGGCACCTGTGGAGATTTGAACACCCTTACCAGACCCTGTATGGTCATGCTCGGCAATTTTTAAAAACGTGTCCGTACGCATAGTATCTGCCCAGCCTGTGAAGCCTTTTACGGGGACTTTAATGGTCAGCTGCGAAGCCGAGCCTAGATTAATGTATGCCATATTACGCTACCCCACCCTTTTTCTCGATCTTTAAGTAGTTCTGTCCAGCATTTCCACTTAAGTTTACGGCTGGAATGTCTTCGTTAAAAACTAGTTTTAAAGTATCGCCTTTAATACAGTTAAATACTGCAGTACCTACTGAGCTATATCCTCTGGCAGAAACGTTCTGACAAGTATCGAAACTTCCTGATACGTTCTTGGCTACCGAACCTGCTTGTGTCATATAACAACTAAATACGTTTCCTACCGAGGCTGCTACAGAGGCTGTGAATAAAGCATACGAAAACTCGTAAATACCGCTAATGGGACATGTAAAAATGCCAGTAGATAGGTTATAGGCGTTGTGCGTGTCTACTATCTTATCTTCTAGGACTACTGTATTGCCATTGGTCACAGCAGAGGCTGTGTTGGACTCTACTGATGCCAATATCAACTCACTCGCAGCAATTTGTTGATTGCCACCAACCTTAAATCCAATGAATGAAGAGTCTGTAGTGATGTTATAATTATTATCTGTTTCAGAATCTATCGAAACAGTTATCAATTCATTTTTTGTTAAGTATTTATAAGCACTGGCTACTACTGTCTGTCCTGTACTTGACGATCTACCACCAGACTGCCCTATTGTAGTAGAGCCTCTCTTAATCTTTACCGTAGTAAAGTCAGCATCTGTGTATGATGCTACGTTTATAGGTGCAACAAAATGGTAATATCCAGATTCTGGGACTGTAAATGTTCCCGTAGATGTGTTAAATGAGGCTGTACTATCACTTCCTTCATATGCATCTGCTGTAGTATTGAAGAGAATTGTTGTTTCGGTAGTAGCGACTACGTTTTGGTTACCTGTAAGAGTTGCTCTAAATGAAACTATTCTATTACCATGATCTTCACTAATGGCTTGATTTGATGACCAACCAGCAATAGGAATACCCCATGTTTCAAATGAGTATGCGTCACCAGATGAAAGTAATGAACTTCCATTGGTACTAACTAGCGCGGGTGCACCAGCATCTTGCCGACCCATTGTTAGGTACGTAAGTCCTGCGGACATTAGAGTCGTGTATTGAGTAGCCGATACTGTAACGGATTTTCCACCATAACCAACTACTGAAATACTTGGAATTAATGTTGAGGAGGCGGTGGTAAGACCGGAGGGAAGTGGGATACGTGCTTCTGTAGCCGTAGATGTGCCGGATGTAAATTTACCACGAATGAAAAGGTCCTGCCCTCTCTTCTTCCAGAAGAACTCCACACTTGTAGGGGTGCCGAATCCAATGATTGTAGGGGTGTAGGCGACCCAGTCAGTCTCTACTAAACCTCGTGCAGATTTTGAAGGACCTATGGTCATGTCATCAAATTTAATTGATCTTGTAGTAGCCGAGGTAGTGGCACAATGGATTTGTGCCCTTAAAGAAGTACATGAGGCTGGTATTTGAATAGAGGCTCTTATCGTGCCATAAGAACTAGCCTTTATTTGATACGGTGTTGGTTGTAATAGTGCGCTATTAGTAACATCGTAGAAATAAACGATGTAATCATCATCTACGTAGTTTGCGTCTGTACTGTAAATTCCTTGCCACTCCACCATTCTAGTTGCATATCCTAATGGAATGGTCAGGTCTTTACTATAACCCTCTCCCTGACAATCAGAGGCAGGCTTCGCAAGAACAAAGCTATTAATGCCATTAAGAGGACTTGATGATGATGTGGTAAAGGTATGACCAGCGGTTATTGATCCACCAGTCCCATCCACTGGCAATACGCCTGCGGCATCCTTATATGAGTTCCATCCAGTAGTGCCGCTCTCAGCGTCACCTAAAAGAAGAAAGTCTATTCCACCCGTACTAGCTCCGCCAATTGAACTCCATGCAGAGTTCTTATACTGCCAAAGACCTTCCGTACGGGCAGTGCCGTCTGCATATTGCAACTGACCTTCTACCGGACCTGATGGGTCTGCAGATTGTGGCTCAAGAGTAATACCTTTTGTAAATAATTTTACTAATGACATTTATGATCCTTAAGGTATGTAAGTACCAGTAAGATGATATGAGTATAACACACAATATTATTCATTTATAGGGTCCTGTATGGCATTTTCTATTAAAAACTGCCTCATATCTTCATTATTACGAGCTTGTAAGTGGTCGAAATAAGTAACTTCGTCAAATATTCTTTCTTCAACCTTAAATACACAATGCTCGGTATTGAAGAATAAACCTTTAATCAATATCTTACGCATTTCATCGCGTGAGTACGAAGTGGAGCAATTAACCATCTGCATTGTCACGTCTTTAGTAGGGATGCAAAAATAATAGTTCATTTCTTTTTACTCTCCCGGATAGTTCGCAACAATATTAGTAGTTAACATATTTGTCATAGTGCCGTTGTATAAGCCCTTAACATCTACAACACCGCCCGATCCTATGGCATCTGCACTCTCACCTAATTTCCAAGCACTTGCTACAGAGGCGTAACCGGAGAAGTCTGCGGGCATTAGGGCAGTGCCGCCATTATATAGCTCCGTAACCTCGTCCTGCGTCAATACCGCATTTGAGAACAGTACATTGTCCAGAAGACCGGAAAGAAAGTTTGCACTACCCTTGGCTCCAAATTGCATGAATAATCCTGCATATGAAGGGGTTGTGGTTAGGTTGTTGTAGGTAATGGCATTAGCCTGCAAAGTACCGTCTACGTAGATTTTAGTTGTTGCAGAGGTGCCTCCATTAATAGTGACTGCTATATGATGCCACGTACTTAATTGTAGGGCAGTATTACCAGCAATGAGTAAATCATTAGTAGTGGCGGTATTGCACATCCTAAAACGTACTAAATTAGTCGTATTAACCTTAGTTATTTGCCATCCGAGGTTAGTTCCTGCACATGAAATAATACACTGCTCGTTACTTAGTGTGCCAAACTTGACCCACAAAGAGAAGGAGAAGGCTTGGTTATATGTGAGGTTGTAGACACCAGCACCCCATAGAATGGAGTCATTGGTGCCATCAAAGGCAATGGAGGCGTAGGGTTGTTCGAGAGAGGAGCCATCGGCAGCATCTTCCATGGTCTGTGTCCATGTGTCCTCTTCCACTATCTCGCCTATTACCTTGGTTCCGGTATAGTTAAAGGTTCTTTTTATACAAGGACCACCTACGGCAGTCTCAGGCTCAGTTTTATACTCAAACTCTACTAAACTACCGACATAGGTTCTATAGACCTTTGATAGGACGTTTTGATGCTCTCTTACTAATGCTGAGTTTAATATACTCATTATAGAATCTTCGTCTTTACCAACGTGCCTCGGACAGAGCCTGAGACGTTAGTGTTATTGGAACTCACGTATCTTACGGTATACCAAGTATCGCATTTTTCAGGCACCCTAGGAAGGGCAAAACCGTTGAAGTCATTTGTTATAATAGGCGTTTGTTCCGATATAGTGTAGAAAGTGCCTAAATAACGAGTATTCGCTGTTGATACGAAGGTGTAGTTTACGATCTCGGCAAGTCCCGCCCCAGCCCCTCTATTAAATCCAAAACGAACATGGCTCATGTATAACTCATGTCCTTCTGGAGTAGAAAAGACCAGACCATGAGCCTGACTCTCACCTGCCACTATACCTCTCATGACCGTAGCACCATGGGTTAGGGTTATGTTGCCGGCATTAGTCTTTCCAGTACCACTAGTGACTACTCTCACGAAATTAACACGAAAGTATGAATTTGTCGTAACCACTGGTGTAAGTCCGTTCATCGTAACATATTCATTTATTTCTCTCCAATTTATGTCCAATCCCTCAATTAATAATAATCTAGCCCCTGTTCCAGCAGATGTATCATTTGCCGAGGCAGAGACTACGGATAGGGTGGAGGCAGTGGAGGGAAAGTAGAATTGTCCACTATTGAACCGTGTAAGGTCCTCTGGTACAGTTGCGGTGTCAATATCGTCATTAACACCGGAGAGTATAATAGGACGCCAATCAACCGTATTGTTAACGGACGCTATGCGATTTATATTAAATATTTCTTTTATATCTCTATATGACACTGTCTATTTCTTACCGTAACAAATACGGGTGTCTATAACTACGGCAGCTGGAGTAACAGTTTGATTACCTACGCCATCCGAAGTTAGGTTAATTACGGCACCAGCACCAGTAGCAAGTGCGTAAGTTGTGCATAATTTAAAATTATCCGCATCTACAATCTGTACATAGTATGTAGTAGCTGCAACTAAGGGGGCTGGAAGTGTATTGGATGTGGAGACGGTAACGGGCACGCCATTGGCAAACCCATGACCAACGAAATTAAAGTTGTCGGTTGCGTTTGTAATGGCTGCGCTTGCAACGACTCTAGCAGTGTATAACGTGGCGGTAGAGATGTTGATACGCAAATTACCGCTATTTGCCTTACTTGCAAAGTTGATTTCGGCAGGGGTTGCACTATTAGCATCCGTAACAGAGTTCCCAGTCGCTCCTGTTAAGTCAACCCAATTACCACCAATATTTTGCTGTAGTTTTACAGTTAGGGCAGAGGCTTTACCAGCCGTTACAATAGTAATTAGCCCTACCTCATCAGCATGAGGAGGAAGACCTACTGTGTTTGATTGAGACGTAGCAGTGACTGTTTTAGTGTCCCCGAAAGGACGAATTTGAATTGCAGATGATCCGTTAGCCATTAGAAACCCTTTGTTTACCCCACTGGATTGTGGTCAATGCGAGCAGTTTATTCGACATACTCAGGTCTTAAGAAATTAGTAGCGGTCAGTTACGTCAGAGCCAATGACTAATACATGACAAATAGCATCTTTAGCAGTTGTACCGTCTGTACAGTCAAAGGTATTAATTACAAATGTATTCTTATCTGTAATTGAAACCTGAGCAACCGTATCTGCCGTAGCAGTAGTTACCATAACAACATAGTCAGAAGAGGCAAATCCATTAGCACCTAGCTCAATGGTTTTTACTCCAGTTCCTGTGTCGGTCATTGTAACTTTTAGTGCATCAAGACCAGAAAGTGCAGTACCAGCAGCATTGGCAATAAAAGCCAAGAAACGGGTCTCTCTCTGTCCTGATTTAATTGATCTTTTCATTTTCATTTCTCCTGTTAGCCTTGGGAGGCATTAGAGGAGCGGTCCGAAGACCGCCCCATGATTAATTAGGCAAGTCCGTATAGGTAGCCTTGGAAGTGTGGGTTACAGAAGAACTGACCATAACCGCCATATCGCGCATCATAGGCATCTCCAGAACCACGTAAGAACACTGTACCATCTTCATCGAACCACTCGAAACCACCCGGACGTAAATGGAGGTTCATGTGTTTATCGTTCAAGAAGTAGATTTCATCATCTTCAACGTACTTAGAAGAGAAGAGAGGAATCTCACCATCTGGTGTCATAACCGCAACACCTTTGTAGGAAATTGTAAACTTGTCACTCTTTCCGGGAAGGTTGTAGGTCTTATGATCTTCAAGGAAGTTAAGAATCTTCAAGTATTGCTTATATGAAGACAATAGGTATGAAGGTGATTCTCCACACTGCTTCTTAAGATTGATAATAACTTCGTTCAATAGGTCAGAACTAATAGCGGCACTTGAAGCATCCTTCTGGTAAGCCTTCCATCTACGACCTACTGTGATTCCATACAATGTGCTAGAAGTAGCAGACAAAATGCCTTTCAAGCCAATCATCTCATTGTCTTTAGAACCTTGCATGTAGATTTTATCAGTTGATGTAAATGGGTTAGCTCCTGCCAATGTAGCCAAGCGAGCAGATGTACCAACCAATGTTACAATACCACCACCTGAACTAGCAATGCTAATGGCAGTAACTTCTAGGTTAGTAGTTTCTGTGTTGATATTGACCAAGTCACCTTCTTCAAAGGCTTCTAGAGCAGAACTATCGTAGCCGTTAGCAGCATCAAAGTTTACCAAGTAAGGGTCACCAGAAGTACCGGCACCTGTTACGTTTGTGTTAGAGGCAGAGCCTGTAACGATCGCGCCAGTACCAGTAGCATCACCACGAGTAATCATTCTTTCTAAGTTACGGTTGAAAGAACGAGTTGCCATTTTAACAGGCATAGCTGTAAAACGAACAAACGCGCCTTCATCAGTCTTAGATGCTTTCATTGACTCGCGGTCAACTGAGCATACAGCATACAACTTCTTAGAAGTGATTGTAGCTCTGCCGAATTTTGATTCTGTTGCTGTTGGAAGAGAACCGGCACCAACGCCACCGCCAATAGATTGAACTACTGGAAACTCAATTTGAGAACCTTCAAAGTCATTCATTTGGTTCAAACGACCACGAACAACTGATTCTTCTAGGAACTGTTTATCTACCAATTTACCGTACTTGACTTTCATCAAGTTTGATTCAGTCGAGGCTGAATATGTCCATGCGCTCATAATTTAACTCCAATTAATTTATTAACCCCAGACTGTTTTTAGATACTGGGA
>Ga0247723_1002007_pt1 | contig 11313 bp, 12 predicted proteins | sample MSEWelMarce5H_FC_FD_189079 | JGI IMG/M metagenome (GOLD analysis project Ga0247723, IMG submission 189079) | Subsurface sediment microbial communities from gas well in West Virginia, United States - MSEEL Well Study Marcellus 5H_FC | ecosystem: Environmental > Terrestrial > Deep subsurface >...
GCATAGTTTCAATGCCCTCGGGCAGTTCCCAAATGTAGCCGTCAACCTTGTACATTTGTAAGTGTTGTGCTATCTTATAGTAGTATAGTCTATGACATAAAAAAGTACGGGGCGCGTGCTTTGTCTCTGAATTTGTCGAAGTTGAGTTATTCCAGGTGTTTCTGCGCTGGTACATCGCTGTGATTTACATGACGTTGGTACCAAAAAACCAGTAATGTCGAGCGATGCCCATGCGCCGGTCGTTATAACTATTGGTTGAATCCGTTAAAATTCTGCGCCGGTACATCGCATTTTTTACAGTTCTCGATACTAAAAAAGGTAACTCATAGCGATGCCCATGCGCCCGCAGACACCGAGTCGATGCGGATATAAAAACCATCAAAAATCAACGTCTGATTATTGCAATGTCGCGCGATGCCCTAGTATTCTCAAATATTACATTCCGCACCAAATATATAGAGATTAGAAAGCACAGTTAGAGGCTTTGGCAAATTTGAAACTCGTACTACCTGTATTCTCGATAAAGTTGCGCCATGTCTGACGACGTCGATAAGCTGTATCCCTACAACCCGAACGAGGTACCCGGCATCTTTAAGCTGGAGAGTTTCGGTTTCTTCTGCTACATGAACTCGTTGCTACAAGGGCTCGTTAGCCTCAGCTCGGTTAATAGCACTTTGCGTAAACTAGAAGCTTCCGAAGCAAAAAACAATCTGATCGCCGAGATAGTAAGGTTTATCAACAACAAAAACCATACTGTTCCCGATCTCCCAGTGGCAAACGTTAAGCCTTTCTTCGCGGCTTTGAAAGAATTGCAGCACAAGCGCGGGCAGGAGATCTTGCAATATGGTCAACAAGAAGACACCCAAGAAGGTCTCACCACTATTCTTGACGCGCTCGGACCCATGGTTTCTCGGCATTTTGAGATCCGATATGTTTGCGAGATTATTTGTACTAACATGCGCTGTGGGCATAGAACTGTCCCGGGCGATGCCGGCAAGCAGTACACCGAGCCTTCCGAAATCATGATTGACTTAGGCCGCACTGATCTTGAGCTCAACACGCAAAAAGAAGTACAAGACTACCTACGCCGACACGAGCAGTATCCACGTGACTATTGCTGTGAAAAATGCGGCAACACCAACACAACACGGCCTGGTCCGACTCCCAAGTCCGAGGTTATCGTGGCTCACAATGTTATGCAGCGTTATTCGCTCCGTCGGCTCAACGAAGTAATTGTCCTGTACTTCAAGAAATATAACAATGTTGGCGAGGCAAAGAAGCTACAATACTTCCCGCCGGCGCTAGACTTTAATGCCAAGCAGGGCACTCTGCATTATGAACCAGTCGCGCAACTAGATCATTCGGGTTCGATCCGCGGTGGGCACTACGTGGCTCGTGTTCGTCGCCCAAAACCTATCGGGTTCCATGAAACGCGCGACCGTGACATGCAAGCCCAATTATCCGAAGGCAATCTGAGTCCTGAGGCGGCGTCTCGTAAGCAGGCCCAGTTGCAAGCCTGGCGCCAAGCTGCGGCACAAAAGCAAGACATCTTCCTGATCAGCGATACGGAGGTTAAGTATGCAGGTCGAATTACCCCAGTCGAAAACACATACATGGTATTTTACCACTTGGTTTCAATTACTCCCACGACAACTAAGTCGGGCTGAGTGGTTGCTCGTGTATTTTTTTAATCAGAACATAATAGCCAGATATCACGACAGCAGATGTATAAATTTAAGATGGCTTGAGTCTTTTTTGATCGACTGGATCTGTTGTAGAGTCGACTAGGGTCCGGCGCTTAACTACATAATCTATCCCGGCTCCAGGTAAACTCAGGATGTATATGAAAAAAGCTAACTACTGATCAATCAAAAAACATCTTTGTAAAAGTTACTGCAGGTTGCGCATACGACGAGCGCGTCCCATATCGCGAAGGTATTGGCGCTGGTCGTCGATCTGGTAGTCCCAGGTCTCTTCGTAAGTGGCCGGAGTGTAGTCGCGATACCAATAAGGCTCCGAATAAACTTGATCTTCGTAGCGCGTCGTAGTGCCCGGTAGTATATTGCGCGACAACGACGGATAGTTAACCGGCGGATTCAGATGCGGAATGGTCGACTTCTCTGAAATATACGGCGTGTAAACATAATACTGATCTGGATAAGGCATGTTAGGACTGAATCTTTCTTGGCGAAGCATGGGAGGGGTCATATTTTCGCGAGGTCTCGAGATGGCTTGGATAGCCCTGTTTACAGTTCCTGGAGTGGTTACAATACGAATGTTGGGCTGGAGGCGTTCTAAACGCAGCATCGGAACTAACGCTTCGCGATTACGATGCTTCCAACCGCCGCCGGGAACTCCGCGACCCTCCCGGTCAACCAAAGACTCGTGTTTGTATTGTACGCGATTACTAGCGGGATAACGAGATGCCCCCGTCGGGATAGGCGAACGGTTGGGGTCTTCATCTGCTATGGACGCGTAATGTGAGGCGAACATAATCTCACCACGAAAGTTAGTTCTGTTAATAGGGAAAAAAGTCTCAACAAAGTTTAATACAGTGTCTGATACCCTTATGCACGTATCTTCTACAAAAAAGTCTTATTAGTTAAAGTCTCAATAGTTTAATACAGTCACGACCCAAATGCATGCCAATCCATAGTCGGCGCGTGTGTGGAACTTGGTCCCAGGCGATCTAATATAGGGTCTACGCATGTGAGGGGAGGCGCACTGTCGTCCGTTAAATTGTAAGGATCAGACATGTTCTTTGTGTGTCGCGATTCAAAGGCTTTTATTTCGTGTAATATCGGCTCCGCCGCTTCAGGAAAATGCGGCGCGAATGCAAATCGTAAACTGGCTCCGATCCGCGAGGCCGCGTGTACAATCGCGTAAGCGTATACTCCTACCCCATCAAGGAGATTTTCGGCAGTCATCCATTTCGTACTAATAAAAGTCGGGGCACGTGGATAATCGCCTATCGAGAATCTGATATAAACTCGATCATACAGGGTAAAGTACCGTATTAGAAAACTAAGTTCTTCATAACCAGGAGGCGGCTCTACCCATCTTCCCAATAAGATAACTTCAAATCCATGCCTCTGCCCAACTAAGGCGCATTCCACTATGATTAACGCATGTCCTGATTGTTGACGTGCATCCGCCAGAGTTTGTTGACGTAATGCGGTGCTGAGAAGCAGAACTGTGCTGTAGCTTTCGGCAATGAGATTGGATCTAACGCGATTTGTGATAAATTGCTTGGTTCGGGCGGGCATGCGACGAATCCTATTGCACGCAGCTAGTGCACCGTGTGACTTTACTTCATCTCGCAGATATCGGCATGTACGAGAAAGTGCATACAAATCCCAGATCTCAACTTGATCGAAAATTAGGTTCCGTATGTCGCGTGTTAGTCGTAACATCGACTTTTAGATAACTTGGTTTAGTAAGTTTATACAAATCATTTTTTAATGCCTAACTGACTCGAAAAAAGATACCGGTATGATCATTCGTCATCCATATTGTCGTCTCCATAATCTATCGGTGGCATATCAGCAAATATTGTTCCTTTATATTTAATCATGTGCTGCTCGTATCTTTGCATAGATCCTAATATCGGCCTGACTGCTTCAGGAAAATACGGCGCAAACGAAAGTCTTATTCGCGATGCTAGCTCACTAGCAAAACGTACAATTCGACAGCCCTGCGTGCCCAGTCTTACAAGGAAACCGCGTGCTGACAGCCAGGATGCGCCAAAAACGTAATACGCGTTAGAGTCCAAGCTAAATCGCGTATACACGCAATCGTGCTTAGTAAAATATCTAATCGTGAAAGAACGTTCAAATCCGACGGGCTGTACCACCCAGGATACAAGTATCGTAATTTCAAATCCGAATGAGGTGCTTGTTATTTTGGCGTTGTCCAGGCGTATTATAGCGTCAGGAATACATAACACGACCTGCGCCCTGATTTCTGTGACGGCTGGATCCTCGTGGGTTGGCATATATAGCCCTTTTACTAAAATCTCGCGTGTCCGATTGCACAGGAGTTGGCGAGAACGCTTAGGCATACTACGAACCCGTCGACACGCTGATAGAACGCCATGCTTGGCCACTTTGTCTCGAAATCCGCGACATGTTTGCGCTAGTCGGTGTAACTCCCAAATCTCTAGGAGGTCGAGAACCAGCGCGGCGATGTCAGAAGGAAAATCTAGCAGTTCCATCGTATTAGTTGATTTTAATCAATTTGCTTTGGAGACATAGCGTGATCTTAGCATCCGCATCTTTCAAAACGAAATGGAACCACCCGTGACGCTCGCGCAACCTCAAAAAAGTCAAAAGTTCTACATCGTGCTAGACTTTGAAGCCAACTGCAGTGCCGAGGGCGTTACCGACCATGAGGTTATTGAGTTTCCTGCGCAGATTGTGACCAACGCGGGCGAAGTCGTTGACACTTTTCGCATGTTTGTGAAGCCTACACGTAATCCCACCATTTCTCCTTTCATTCACAAGCTGACTGGTATAGAGCAATCTAGTGTGGATTCGGCCAAGCCTTTCGTGGAAGTGTTGCAGATTTTCATGACATGGCTAAATGGCAAGATTAATCCAGCCGATGCTGTCTTCGTTACGTGTGGTCATTGGGATTTGCGGACCATGATGGTACAACAGTGCCAATTTGTGGGAATTGAAGTGCCTGAACCATTTAAGCGGTGGATTAACGTCAAAAATGAGTTTGCTGAACATTGTTATTGCCCGGTAAAAAAAGCTAAAGGAACCGGCAAAGACAGACCGGGGAGTCCGCTAGGCATGGATGGAATGTTAAAAGTGGCAGGGCTAAAGCTGGAAGGCCGACATCATAGCGGAATCGACGATGTAAAGAACATTACGCGTATCTTGCAATACATGATTAAGCTTGGCAAGTTCAAGGAACCCAAAGTAAACGTTTGGTCGCCAAAGCCATAGTCGTTCTTAGTATTTATACCAAAAACCAATTGATTTTTTAAGCCCTAGATACAAGGGCGACTACCGAGGATGTCGGATTACGACGAACTTGCTAAGCTCATCAGTTGGGCAATCAAAGCCAACGATTCCATCTGTCAGCCAATCGAAACGTTAGATGAACGTGAGCTGGTCCGCGCGCTGATCGAGACTAAGAAAAAACACCCCCGAAACAAGAAGATTAAAGTCTGGGAAATGACACGGACGTCGCTTCCTCCCAACGTGGAATACGTTGCTTGCCAGTTTTGCAAAAAGAAAAACCATGCGTCGAGCCACTGCTTATATAACCCGGCTAAGCAACCAATGACTCCGTGTCAACATTGCGGACGGACCAACCATCTTACTGCTAAGTGCTGGAGCAGGGCCAGATCTTAAGTTTTTTTAAATTTGATTGTTGGCTTTCTATGGGTTTCCCTATACATTGTCGCTGAACGGGCAGATAACCATAGAAATAATACTAGATCTGGAACCCGGCCGGGAGTTTTACTTTCATTGCGCCGCCCAATTTCCTAATCAAACATTTACGATCACGACGTATCCTCTCTACACCGATAAGATTCGCTGATTTGGTTGGGCCTTCCCTATCCAGAAAGACAAATTGATTTTTTATAACCTAAGTATTCGAGGCACTCGAGCTTTGAACCTTTCTGAATCCCCAACATTCAACAAATGGCCAACGCTGAGAATATTGCCGCCATCGTCAAGATGCACGTCGCCAATGTTAAGGAGACCGAGGCTGTGGTGGAGGCCGAGAAGGACATTGTTCGCATGCTGCTTGCTGCCAAGATCAACGAGATCGAGGCCCTCAAGAAGGAGGATCGCGAGGCTGAGAAGGCCGCACTCCGCAAGATTATCGACGCCAAGACCGCCGAGATCAACGCTCTCAAGAAGGAGATCGCGGTTGAGGAGACATCCGCGCCCATTCAGGTCCCTTGCAAGTTCTGCAAGAAGACCAACCACGCCAGCGACACGTGCTTCTTCCGGCCCGGTGCTAAGCCGGCCAAGTCGACTGTGGCTGAGCCGGCTACGAACTTCCGGCCACCCTGCTGTTGGTGCAAGAAGACCAACCATACCGCCGAGAAGTGCTACTTCAATCCCGCTCTCAAGGCTAAGGCTTGATTTTGTATTTTTGCAAGCTCGTGAGTTTTGCAATTACGAGTTATAAATTATTTTTCGGGCCCATCACTCGTTTAAAGGTGAGTGATAGTCGGTTATGAATGTTCATGTGGTTAGCTTGAGAATACCATCCGGGCATTACTTTTTTGGTGAGTGTGCGCAAGGTAATTACCAGTTATAAATTTGAATACATAGCTATATCTCCAAGAGCCACGGCAGATAAACATATCCCAAAAACCAAAGCTAAACATATCCCAAAAAAACAAGAACCAAAGTATGAGTCTCTCAGCGCTACGTTTCGAACGTCAACCGGGCAACCAAGCCTACTTCCAGAACCTTAATCAGGTTCTCATTGCTCACATACTAGAGGCCGAATATATCTACGGATGCGTAGCTTGGCTGACCCACGTCGATATCATTCGGGCTCTAAAACAAAAGAAATGCTGTATTGTTATCAACCAAGAAAACTGGGCCACGCCTTTCCGCAGCAAGAATGTGAAAGACTACGCTGAGCTAACGCCAATTCCTTTTGAATACATTCAACAGATCGATAGACGTTTAACTCCTATTAGGCCTGGGTATGTCTCCGCGGCTATCCGTTCTATCGGTACCCCGAGTAACGATCCATCCAATGATCCCAACCAAAGCAGTCAGATGATGCATCACAAGTTTCTTATTATGGAGTCGCGAAACATGCGCGGAGTCTGGACCGGGTCGTTCAATATGACTCACAATGCGACCAACTCACTCGAGAATGCCATCTTCTGCACGGACGAGCATGTGGTTCAGGAATACAAGAAAGAATTCGTTCAGATGTACAAGCTAAGCGGCGAGCTCAAAGACAGGTGGGAGCCGAACATGTACTACACGTTTGGCCCAGCCGCCGCGGCACCCGTTGCTGAACCGATCAACATGCTCCAAGTTCAGACTGGCTCGATCGGTGTACCTCAAGTACCCGGACATGAACCCAGGGCAGTTGTCGCGTCTGCTAACCAAATGATCAACACGTCTCAAGTACCGTCTCAAGTTCAGTCCCAAGTACCTAAACTGATCAGCATGTCTCAAGTTCAGCCCCAAGCGCCTACTAACCAAATGAGCAACACGTCTCAAGTACCTAAACCAGGCTCTATCGATTACGAACGAGCTGTTATCGCGCTTGCTAACCAAATGATCGCGAGCGAACCGGTCGCGCCTGTCAGAACACCGAACTATTGCACCTATTGCAAGAAGTTTGGCCACGTTCGCGAGGATTGTTATACTCGTAAGAATCGTGAGAGAGCCGCTACAAACGCCGAACCTGAATCTGGTTGTCCATATTGTGGCGGGACAGACCATACTCACACTCAATGCGCCAACAATCCGAGCAATATTGAGTTTGTAGCTAGTCCAGCTAGCGCCGGTTGCGCATACTGCGGACTGACAAATCATAAGGTGACCCAGTGTTTCAAGAAACGCGCCGACGAAAAGCGCGCAACTAAAGGAAAGTAGTATGGGTTTAAACTTGTAGTTCTGTTGGAAAGGCGGGCAATGTTTTAAATTTGAAGCCATAATTTTTTATACTAGGTCTGGATCTTCCGATCTCTCGCAATGGAACCTGCCAACCCAGCATATCCACGCGACGGCAAGCCCTGGGGAGACAAAGAAGATGCTTACATTCTAGAAAGCATCGCAGCAGGCAAGTCCGTCGACGAGATCAACGTTCGTCTCAAGCGTAACCCCGCCAACATCACCAAGCGTATCACGCAGCTCCAGAATCCGGTTAAGCCAGTCCAAAATCCAGCAGTCCAAACTCCAGCAGTCCAAATTCCAGCAGTCCAAAATCCTCAGCCCCTTCAAACTTGGGATGACAAGACGTTGCCCACTACTACGGCCCCTACCAAGGCTGGTAAGAGATGGACCGACACCGATGTTGAAGTATTCAAATCAATGCTCAAGACTGGCGCCAAGCCTGAGGAGATTGCCGAGAAACTGCAGCGAACTCCCACTAGCATCACGGCACGGATTGATCACACGATTGTTGTCATGGCGGCGAGTGGATCCACATCCGAAGAGATTTCTGCGGAGTTAGGTGTTCCTCTCGGGTATATTAATTCCTACTTGCAATTCAACAGCAAGAAACTCGAGGAGGCTAAAGTTACAAGCTTGTCAAAAGCGGCTAAGGTCAAACCAGCCGCAGCTGCTCCTGAAGATATGGCTAAGTTGCTACCAGTGTGTCTTGAGATTCGGGATCTGCTCAAGGTGCTCGTAGAACGCCTACCGCCTCCTAAGTAAATGTACTTACACGAACTATTTTTTATATATGTGCGTAATCCTATTTTAAAAAATGATCTTTGTTTCTGGTAAGAACCCAGGCTACCAAGATGAGCGACTCCGAAGATGAGTACCAGGAGGCCGTGGACATGTTTCCCAACGACGGCAAACCATTAGAACGCGACGAGGGCAAAATACCTGAATCAATAGAAGAAAAAGACGAAGACTGTTTTGTTATGGTGCCGCGGCGACCCGATCCACCGGCTGCCCCACCTTCAGCGGTTCAAAGTGCATGGTCTACGGGAAAAGGGATTATCGCAGACGTCACTAAAGATGTCACACGGGAAGTTATAATTCGCGCTGGGGTTAGCTTGGTGTGCAGCTTGGTAATCGGATTTGTCGAAGCTCGTGATATACGCTGCGGTCGTTGTGGATATACCTCTCATACAACATCGCAATGTTTTGCGGTTCGTAACATCTACGGAGCGTTCATTCCTAAGCGCTGAGGTGGCGTATTTGTTTTTTACCAAAGTCAAAAAACAGTCTCTAAAGCTCCAAAGCTCCAAAACGTTAAGTCAGAACTCGGTAGATAGCCTGTATTCTAAGCCCGCCGATACCGTTCGCGATTTTAGCAAACTGAAGATTGCAGGTTTTGATGAGGGGTACTACAGGTATCGGTATACCCATACTAATCAGCTTGTCCACGCAGGCCTTCCATTCATTAAATTCTACCGATGGAATCCCATGTCTCGCAACTAAATGGACTACTTCGCTCATCATAGTCGCTATAAGACGTTCTGACAAGACCCCATATTTGATCAGCCGGTCAATGAGTTCCGGGAAAGGATTATAGATAACCGACCCGACAATAGAATCGTCCGTAACATTCTGTCCTTTAGCGTGCGCCCAATCCATAACCCTTATTATAGCATCTTTTGTCATGCCATGTCTTAATGTTGTCGCAAACACCGGAATAATTGGAACATCGGGTTCCTGAGCATTCTCATTGTAAAGCTCTTCCAACAGTTCGATGAAACCGTAGCAGACGGCATAGTATACAATTCCAGTGCTGTTCCGGCTCAGTTTTAGATACCACTTTAGTAGATCCATCCTACGTCGATAGCAAAGTATTTCTAGCCAACCTTGGTTCCCGCCTTCTTGAACGGAGTTGCTCCGAGGCATAGGGCCATTAGTATTTAAGAAATGAGTTATACACCTGAGACTTTGCGCAAAGATTATATCTAGTTCGGTCGTGCGTTTTTTGTTATGTGAACACAAGGCGTTAAAGAGTTCTATTTCATCGCGACTTATAGCAAACTTACATGCTATGTCTACTTGTCGTCTTAGTATAACATCAAGATCCCCATCGCCACGAATATGAGGTATTACGATTCTGTAAGACTTCATGTCGCCGTAGCGACCGACCATTTGCAGAGCCAGGTGTTCAGTTAAAGAATGCTCGCTCTGGTGAATGTCGTTGGTGCGCGTAGCCGGTAAGCCGCCAGTGTGCCAATCTATGTAATTATACTCGCCGTCAAAGATACGGGCGAAGCCATAATGAACTCGGGTTTCTTCGGTGTCGCGGCAAGTGAAGTGATGCGTAGTTTGACGGAGTACACCCTGATCGATGAGGAATTTGATGACTCGGTAATACCTGTTGATGATAGCGTCCTCGAGCTCGGCTTCTTGGTTTGGGGGTTGCTTTGGTTTTTGCTTCTGGGTGCGACCCGGAAAGACGAACTCCCGGAAATGCGTCGGAATGTACGCTCGGTAAAGCGCCATGTTTGATATTGTTTAATCTTGTTAGGTCTTCTGGATATTCAAAATTTCCAAATCAACGCAAAAACACCTTAATCCTGGATCGCACAGACCCAAATGTAAAAAAGATCAACTCCTTAATCCTGGATCACCCGGACGCGTATGCCGCCGACACCACGCACCGCCTCGCCGAAGCGACGATTTGATGTTCTTATAACAGGCACTTTCGGCATTGGTATGCCAGCTTTGACTAGCATCTCTACGCATTCTACCCATTCATTAAACTCCACAGATGGGAATCCACAAGATGTGACTACCATTTCAACCCCTGTCAACATTTTGACGACGACATTTTCCGTTATTAAGCCGTGTTTAAGGTACCAGCTGATTAGCTCGGGAAATGGAAGTTTGACTGATTCGAGTATTATGTTATGTGCTAAGTATTGAATTTTGTTATCATGTGCCCATTCCATGACACGCATAAGATCCACATGTTTCACGACATGTATGTTCATTTGCGTTAGAACCAGACTTATATCCATTATGGTTTCACGCTGATGTGATTCATCCAGCAGCTCCACGAATCCATTTCCGACCACTGTTTGTAACGCCCATGGCGGATATTCATCGACATACTCATGGAGTAAATCAATCCTACGACGCCGGCATATCACATCAAACCAAGCGGATCTATCTTTTTCTAACCTGGTTCTTTCGGCGGTGCTCAGCGTTCTCATGAAATGCCTAATACAAATGCTGCTTTGGGCATATATGATTAGGTATGCGTAATTGCGAGTTAAGCAACTGCGTATAAGATTGAACAGCTCTATGTCGTCGCGCCCTACGGCAGCTTTGCAAGCGCTAATTAGTTGTCTCTGATAAGTATTGCTTTCGTCGTAGTCAGCGCATTCCTTAACTGGACCATTAAGCAATCTGAATGACTTAACATCTCCATAACGGCCTACCATCTGTAAGGCAAGTTGCGCAACTACGATTTCACTGTAGCTTTTTATATAATTGGTGCGCTGTGGTAACAGAATGACTCCATCCGGCGCGGGTTTCCATATTCCTATATAGTCGTACGGATCTCTATCTAAAGAACGGTGCACCCGAGTTTCTTCGGTGTCGCGGCATGTGAAGTGGTAGGTAGTTTCGTCAAGCACGCCTGTTTTGATTAAGCTTCGAATGAGTCTGTAGTAAC
>Ga0247723_1002008_pt1 | contig 11288 bp, 13 predicted proteins | sample MSEWelMarce5H_FC_FD_189079 | JGI IMG/M metagenome (GOLD analysis project Ga0247723, IMG submission 189079) | Subsurface sediment microbial communities from gas well in West Virginia, United States - MSEEL Well Study Marcellus 5H_FC | ecosystem: Environmental > Terrestrial > Deep subsurface >...
GGGGTTAACAATCAAAACATTTTTACGTGCCCAAGCAAAATAGGCATAGACAGGAACTTCAAAATGAAAGGCAATGTCACATAATACAGGAGGTTCCAAACGATCAGACATGCGAACTTTTTGAAAACCAAGTTTCGTTGCTCGGATAATTTGTTCAAACACTTTCACATCTTCGGCAATGCCATATGGATTGCTTTTGTTGTAAAGAAAAACCGCTTGTGTCATCTTTTCTTTTTGTTAAAGGGGGAGTTTAGGTCTTGGTCTAAGTCCGCACAGAGTCTAGAGTGTAGGCAGATGGAACGAACAATTCATGGAATTACCTGGAAAGATCCTTTGGCGTGGATGGAGGATATGAAAGGGAAACGATGGAAAGAGTTTATAAAAACGGAACAAGAACACTGGCAAACACGTGTGGAAAAAACAAAACCCCTTTTACGAAACCAATTGGAATCGGAGTTGAAGAACAATGAACCATTTATGTTTGGAAACTATGGGGTTCAAATTGCGATGAAAGGAACGGTCAATATAGCGTGGAGATTTGAAGATAGACCCGAACACAAGGCCATTGATGTGGAGCTGTGTAAGAAATATCCAGGATTTGTGTGGGCTGTTGAAGAAGCACCAGATTCACACGGGGCAGAACAATATGCCTTGCGTTTGTATGTTAAAGAACGAGACACACCTGTGTGGAAACACAGCACACCTATCGCACCTACAGTGGCTGTTGTTGGAAATCGTATTTATTGTATTGAAGCGAAACAAAAACTCGTGTATTTTCGTGTGGTAAGTTACAATGCGTTAAAAGGGGATGATCGTCGTATCCATTACGAAGAAAAGGACGCACGATATAATTTGGAATTAATTTGTTGTGATTGTAATTCAGTGATTGTGCGTCGTCAAGCTGGTTCCAAACAGGATTGTATGGTGATTGGTGTAAAAGGGGATGTGGTAATGGATGATGTGTCATTAGAATCAAGACGCTTTGTGTTGAGTAATGAACGGGACTGTTATTTTGTGTGGGAACATCGGACGGGTTGGCGCATGTCAAAGGGGTTGATGAAGCATGGCCTTCAATTTCCAAGCATGAATCGTTCAATGAATCCAGAGTATATTGACTGTAAAAGGGGGTGGTGTATAACACGTTGGAAAGGTGAGAGGACTTTATGGAAACTTTCGAAACACAGTCCTGCGAGAATCATGTGGCAAGGCATGGGACAAATTTTACCCGATCCGTATGAAGGTCCCATGTTTCGTTTTACGATGCCGGGATGTGAAACAGTCTGGTGGAATTCGGAATCAGACGATTTCATTCCAAAACCAATTGGTTATTCAAGCTCCGTCATGGACACGGCAAGAGGGTGTCGTGTTGTGTTGGTAGAACCTCGTGAAAAACCTGTTGGATTGTTGATTACAGGATATGGGGCGTATGGATTAAGTACATCTATGAGCACAGCGCGTTGGGAACCTTTGTTGCGTCGTGGTTGGTATGTTGCCATCGGATGTTGGCGTGGTGGTGGCGATCATTCTCCCGAATGGGAAGACTCTGGACGTCGTCATGGTCGTGAGACGGTGTTAGAGGATGTGGAAGATACAATTCAAATTCTTCAAGAAAAAACGCACATGAAGCCAAAGCAAACTGTGCTCTACGGCCGATCTGCGGGTGGGCTGTGGGTAGGAGGAATGGTGGCAAAACATTCAACGGGGAAGTTGTTTGGTGGCGTCTACATGGAAGTTCCATATGTGGATGTTTTACGCACAACGACAAATCATTCACTCCCTTTAACGGATTTGGAAGCGGATGAATTTGGATTACCTTCCCAACGCATATCCGATTTTGTGTCCATCTTAAAATGGTCTCCCATGGAGAATCTTCCGGCAGGAGGTGTAAAAGGGGTGTGGCAGATTGTGCGGACGGGTTTGAATGACAGTGAAGTGTATCCCTATGAAGCCGCAAAATGGGTTGTGCGGTCTGGTGAATTGGCGTATTTGGCGGTGGAGGATGGACAGGGACATTTTGTTTCCGGTAATGTGGGCTTGAAGCAACGAGCAGAAGATTTGGCTGTTTTGTTGGACCTCACCAAGGGCAAATAAATTTCTCAACAATGAATATAAAATGGCCCGTCGTAACAACATGACCATGCGCAAGAACCGCAAGAACCGCAAGAGCACCCGCAAGAACCGCAAGGCTTCTCGCCGCAACCGCAAGTAAATTAACGTTTAACTTGTAAAAAAAAAGGTAAGTTGTAAAAAACTCTTTTTATGATTTTTGTAAACACATAAAAAGGTTTTGTTAGTTATTTATTCAAGCAGTTCTTTGGCATCTACCGTTGTATGACCCGCAAACAGCTTTTTCAAGAACGATTGACGATGGAGCGAGTGTGTTCCATGTTGAACAATCGCAGCGCGATGTTTGGCAGTGCCATATCCTTTGTTTGAGGCAAGGTTGTATGTTTCGGCAATATTTTGATTCAAATCGCAAAATTGTTTGACCCATTCATCATGTTCTGTTTTTGCCAAAATGGAAGCAGCCGCAACGGCAACATAATGATTATCCGCTTCTACTTCAACAACTTGTTCTGATAAAGACCAAGGCGCATCAAAGATACTCAAAATACCATCAATCAGCAAACGTTCTGGTTTAACAGACAAGTTGTTGAGTGCGCGTGTAAACGCAAGTTGATTCGCTTTTGTCATACCGATTTCATCAATTTCAGAGGGATTGACAACACCAACTGACCATGCTACCGCAATTTCTTTGATAGCTTTTGCCAAGGCAATCCGACGTTTTGGCGATAGCTTCTTACTGTCTTTGATTTGACTTGTGACTTCAAGTTCTTCTTCTGTTAGATCTTCTTTCCAAATAACGGCGCCAGCATACATGGGTCCCCAAAAGCATCCGCGACCTGCCTCGTCAATCCCCACTTCAATCAAGGAATCTTCTGTATGACGCAACTTGAGCATTCTGATTTTGCCTTGTACTCTTTTGTTCTTCAACTGTTCAATTTTAAAACGGTAAAACAGATGGAGAAACTAACTTTTCTTTTCATAGCGTTATTACTTATTTTACTCCTCGGACCTTTACTTATGACAGAAAGTTTTGTGGATGCGTCAGGACAATACGTGACTGTTAGTTTGAAGGATTTATTTGCCTTGTTAGGAAAAAACCCTTCAACTGATTCCAGTGTCAAACTTCCTCCTGGCACCGATACGGAAGTGTATGGAAAGGTGAAAGATTCTATTGTAGGCGATGTGCGCCAAACCGTTCGTGATACCTTACAGGCCAAGTCAGAGGGGAATGTTTTGACTGATTCCTGTATTGATAGTGTTGTGAATCAACAAGGAACGGAATGGATGCGCTATATTCCTGGGAAGAACCCGGCAGATTACATACGCAAAGATTCTATTCCTTGCTATGGCTGTACGATTCCCACTTAATTCGTTCCTACACGATAGAATGGATGGTGTAGGTTTGCTCGTCATCGTGGCATTTCTTATATTAATACTTGCGATAGTGACGAATACTTGTAGTGTAAGTGAAGGATTTGAGTCTAAAAAAGTAGTTCCTCCACCCACAAAGCTAACGGACAGTTCTGAGCCAAAGGGGTATACAAATATTGCCGAGCTTCCTGGGGCCCCTGTGACGGGTTTGGCACAAACCAATAGTTTACCTTTTCAAGACCCGGCGTTGATGAAAGCGTCTCGTCAAGTCTTAAATGAATTGAAGCAAGACATGGATGGATTTGCTGCGAATGAGTTGCCTGGTATGGAAGACAAATCTGATCCTGCGATTAAACTCCCTATTACACGTTTCAAAGGGGATTATCAACGTGTGAAAGATGAATTATCTGTTGTGACTCGTAATGAAGGTATTGAATCCCAATTAACCATGGACGATATTCAAGGTATGGCAGCAAATCTTCGTTTTCTTCAACGCTCTTACCGTTTGTTTATGAATAATGGAATTGTCCCTGAAGTGACTTCACCTTTATCAAAAGTTGGAACGGAAGGATTTGAAGATACGTCTTCAACTTCAAAAACCCCTATTTCTCCCGACCAGCTAAACATGTTGGGTCAAAAGTTGGCGGTTGAAGTCACACGTCTTCAAGCAACAGGAACAACTGATCCTGTTCTTCAAGCTCGTGTGAATGTACTAACCAAAATGAAGCAAACAGTGGACGATTTGAATTTGAAGGTCAAGAGTGGTCAAATGCCTGCCTCACAAATTCCCATTATGGTTGCGGATTATGACAAGTTCTTACCTGAATTAAATAAAACAGGAACAGGAATCGGTGGATTAATTTCAAAATCTATCAATCCAACTCTGGGAAGTTTGTTTAATTCCTATGAAAAAGGGGATGTCAAGGGATCTGAATTAGCAGGTAGTTTGTTGGATATGTATGCCAAAGATTTGTTAAAGGGCTTGTCTGTGAAGTATGTGAGTGAAAATGAAGTAGAACTTGAAAGGGCAAAAGCAACTGTAAAAGGACCTGCGACAAATCATCCTGCTACTGTGCTTGGTTCTCGTGGAGAATTTGAAGAACAAATTCGTCAAATGGATATTCAATCTATGAAAGAACATTCTGGTATTCGTCCTCCTTCTCAACAACCTACAGAAATAGGAAATTTTGACTGGAAAAAGATGTGTGAAGATATAACCCAAAATATTCGTCGTATGGGAATGAATCCTTCGGATTTTGGAGCTTTGAAGGATAATTCTGGGGTGAGTAAAGACTTCAGTTGGCGTGGGCATGTGAAGATGATGTGTTCTCGTTTGGCAACTGCGAATGACCCTGCTGTACCCGAACAAGTTGGATGTCCTCCGGTTTCTTGGAAAGGATGGAGACTCTAGTTGTTTTTTGTGTATAGGTTAGATGGCGACAACAATCCCAGTGAAATTAACTCCAACAATTTGCGTTATGCTCGCAGTGGCAATTTTTGTCATTGGATATATGATTGGACGTAAACAAACGGCTGAAGGATTTACAGCGGGAACAGGGCCTGCTGGGATTCCTCTGTGCTCTTCTTGTACCAAACCCGCAGAAAGCTGTAGCTGTACTCCGAAAGGCATGGCTCGTTTAATTTGCCCTCCATGCCGTGAACCTGACATGAGCAAGTATGTGTTAAAGAGCAGTATTCCACCTTGCCCTGTCTGCCCTGACATGAGCAACTACATGTTAAAAACAGAATGCCCACCTGTACCTGATTTGAGCAAATATGTGTTAAAGAGCAGTATTCCAAAACAACAACCTGTCATTATTGACAATTCAGCATGTAAAAAGGAAGCGGGTATTTGCCCTCCTTGCCCTCGTCCTCGTTGCCCTGATGTGAAATGCCCACCACCCACACAATGCCCACCTCCCGCACCTTGCCCTCGTCCTGTGTGCCCACCTACAAAGGTCAAATGTAAGGCGGAAGAAGAATCTATGAGCACTGTGCGTCCTTTCTTGGCACCTTTGAATATGTCAAATTTTGGGATGGGCATGTAGTTTGCTGAGATCAGAATGGATATGAGTAATTTATAAGACTATTTACAAACTATTTGATACTTTGTAAATAGATGGAAAACGAAAAACAAAGGGATATGAATGAAATCTATACAAAACTGTATGCGCTTGTGACAAAGAAAGAGGATGAATATAAAAGTGGCATGATAAGTGATATTTTGAATATTGCTTTGGTTGTGAATGGGATTCGTACAGGAGCTATTGTTGATTTAAGAGGTATTACACCAGAGATACTTGACTTACTAAAAAAGGCACAAGAGAAATATCATTTTTTTTATCATGAATATGATTTATTTAACAGAGCTGATGCTGGTTATATATTTTTTAATTCAGAGGATGTATCGCTCCAAAATAAATTTCATGACTTATTTATTGAAAAAAAATTTCCACAACCAAAAAATGGAAATATTGTGAAAGAACAAAATTGGAGAGAAATTATTCATTCTTGGACAGGACAACTATTAGGATATGTGTCACCTGGAAATGTTTGGAACAATCGTTCTCGAACTTTTGGCGGCAATATTCTTATTTTATTTTCATTACACAATAAAGATTTTTTTGACACGATTCACATTTTTCCACAAAAACTGTATGATAAAGATGTTGAAAAATTTAAAGGGGTTGCCAGCCAAATTATAAAAGGCATACAAGATCTTAACTTACAACTCCCCGATGATTTTCATATACATTATATGGAACCTATTATTCATGAACCAAACCCAGCACCAATAATAATGGGTGGAAAAAGAAAAACAAAGAAAAAACGTTATTCCTCTAAACGCATATGAGTATGAACAAAAAATTCTTCCATGGCAAATTTGGTTTTTGGATCCCAAAATGTCCAAAATTGATGAATGCCAACAGGGTGTAATGATAAACACGATTCAGCAAACCAGTTTTGTCCTAAAACAAATGTTGGAGTTTTGAGTCCTAACTTTTTACACCCTTCATTGACCCAGAGATCTTGTGCCAAACAAATAGGCTGATCTGAATCACAAATGGCAAGCATGGCTTGTTTTTTACGTAAAGATAAACCACCACCTTGTGAGGATTTATCCCACGACCAATGTGAAGCCACATAATCATATTCAAACATTTCTTGTGGCAAAGGACGAAGTAAGTAGGAATCCATTTCCACAGTCAAAATCCAATCCGCATCAAACCAAGACCAAAATTTACGTTCCTGTAAAAGGGTATTGTATTCTTGTTTTCCTTGTTCAGGTGACCCATAAGCATGGAAATAGGGTAAAACTGTTATGGATTTATTTTTTGTTAGATCTTTGACAAAGGTATAATTTTCATCACTACATACAATGTATACAGACCATTCTTCCGCGGATTTCGAAGAGAAATAACAAACATTTTTCAAAATAAATTCAAAATTTTTATGTTCTCGTCGTTCCACAATACAAATGGCTTTTTTTGATGTCAAAGGGGGGTTATAAGTTTCCCAGAATGTGTCAAGTGTAGAACTTTGCCGTTTTAAAGTTTCAAACACAACGGGTTCAAAATGAACGCGTTTGAAATGTAAGTACTCAAGATATTTTTGTTTTTTTTCTTCCATCTTGGTTTAATGTGATTTTAATGTTTATGTGGAGAGACAAGATGAGTGTAGAAACAGAAATTCGAAATTATTTTTATCAAAAAGGTTGGACAGAGGGATTCTTTACAGGTCTAACAATAGGATTCATAGGGGGGATTTTAGTTGTTGGGTTAGCTCGTTCAACCTAAACTGCTATGAAAAGCATAGACAGATGGTAAAACTTGGTGTGGCAGTTCCCTGTTACAAATACCACATTCAAAAATTAAAACGCTGTTTGGATTCCATTGAAGCACAAACAAAAAAGCCTGATTTTGTTGTTGTGTCTTCCAGTTCATGTGAGGCAAGTGATATTCCTGCTGAGTATATTGATGGGCATTATTCATTTCCTTTGCGTATTTTAACTTTTCGTAATCGTCAAAATGCGTCAGAGAATCGAAATATTGCCGCAGCCCTGTGTAAGTTTGAAGGATGTACTCATATTTCGTTTTTTGATTGCGACGATGAAATGCATCCCCAACGAATCGAAGCAATTCATTTGGCATTAAAAGTTCAGCCCGATACACATTTTATTGCCCATTCCTTTTATGAAAAAGAGGAAGTAGTCACACAACCCTTTCAAATCTATGAAGGATTTCAGGTTGTTTTAAATGAATTACGTCGATCCGTGTCAGGGTGTGCTCTCCTTGACACTGATTGGGATGCGCGTATACATCATTCGCAATGTACGGTGAGCACCGATATTTGGAATCGAATCAAATATCGGGAGGCAAAAGAACTTGAACGCCGTGAAGATGCGATTTTTTGTGGAGAAGTTTTGCTATCAAGAGACGTCAAAACTGTCTACATTCGGAATCCATTAAGTAAATATTATTTTGAAGGTGCTTGGTATTAATATTAATATTAAATTGTGGCCGCATATTTTAAAAAACAAAATTGTGTCCAATTCGGACGCTCACGATAATTTAATTCAGACCAACCAAAAAGATATTTTGAATTATCAAGTGTACGTTGTGGAAAAGCTTCCCACACCTTACGTTTGACAGTAAAATAAAGATTCATGATTCCCATTTCATTACACAGACTGATTGGATAACGATACATCATAAACTTCATATCTTCAACCACATTTGTATTGTGTAAAAGGGATGTATCAAACATAAATATACAATTGATGAAATACTTGGATGTCCACCAATCAATACCAAAATTTTCAATCATACGTCGTGTGGCAATTGGATTGGCATTCCAATCAAATTGTATCTTCAAACGATTTCCATTATCATAAGGGTCAGAATCATCAGGCGCCAAGAACTTTCCTTTTACATCAAGCGTCAATAAATGTTCAACTGTGTCAAGAATACGAATCCCCGCGTCAATGAAGACAACACGATCCCATTGTTTAAAAAAATCGGAAAAGACATACAATTTATCCCATTGATACACTTTTCCGTAATGACGATTATCATCCATTTTTTGAATGGGTTTTGTTTTCCAAATGTTCCATAAGGGAGTATGATCGATGTGTTGAACAGAATGTAAAAGGGTATTGGGTGGAAGTTCATCTGGGTTGGGCGTGAAATCAACCACAATCAAAACAACATCGCCTTCCCATTTTCCCCTTTGACGGAGTTCTTCAATTGTTTTTTTGGCTTTTGGAAAATAAGAACGATCTGTAAGCGTTACAAAGACAGTTTTCTCCATCTTTTGAAAATCCAGAGAAAATCCCTTAACCCCGTTTTTAATAAACGGAAGTTTCATTGTGTTGTGCGGCACCTAGACGAACAGCTTTTTCTTTTTCTTCAGGTGTGCGATACCAAGGTTTAATGGATCTTGAAAAACAATTTTTGGAACCCAGGGGAGCACAGAACTGACCATATTGTCCACCAAGAGTACACCATTGACAGACAGAAGAATGTTGGAGACAAATAGTTTTATCTTGTTGATAGGCCCAACAATCATTACCACGTAGAGTTGACCCTAAAATAATTTGAAATAATGCCAATAGACTTAACCAACGCATCTTAATTGAATCTAATTCTTTATTGTGTTAATGTTTTATGTATACTATAACTTAGACCAAGTAAAGTTATCCAATAAAGTATATCAAAATAACTAAATTGATAACCAATATCCCAATCACCAAGGACATATTTGGTTGTAAAAGATGCTAACAAGGGAACAAACCATGAAGATGAAAAATTAGAACGATTCGGAATGTAAGAAAGGATAATTGTAAGAAAAGTAACAAACAAAATGGTTTGTACAACTTTGCTGGCCATTTTCTTTTTCTAACGAAAAAGAAAATGGATACAGTAAAAAATATTTTTCAAAGAAAAATATTTTTTTCGTCTAACCATTTTATTATTTTCTTCGAAAATAATAAAATGGATACAAGGTTCTGGGGACCGTCTGGCTGGCGTTTGCTTCACTTGATCACATTCACGTACCAACCATCCAATGTCAAGCATGTCAAAGAGTTTTTTGAAACTTTACCCTATGTACTTCCTTGTAAGTTCTGTCGTGCGTCCTTAACAGAGTACATGCGCGTAGAACCCATTGAATCTGCTTTAGAAAGCCGATCTGCGTTAACACATTGGTTGTTTCGCATTCACAATTTAGTGAATGAAAAGTTAAAGGGGCAAGGTTTACTTCATGAACGCAATCCTTCCTTTGACAGTGTGAAAAAGGTGTATGAAGAACGGGTGAAAGAGGGATGTATGCGTACAAATTTTGAAGGTTGGGACTTTTTATTTAGCATCGCCGAAAATCACCCTTATTCCGTTCATGGAGCAACCCCGATGCCCAATGCTCCTCCTCAAACTGAAGTCAAAGGGGATGAAGAAAGGAATCGTTGGAATTATTTGAAACCTGGCGAACGAATCCCCTATTACTTACAATTTTGGAAAGCGCTGGTTGAAGTATTACCTTTTGAAGAATGGAAAAAAGCGTGGAAAGGCTGTAAGCCGCGTATGGAAAAGTTAAAAAAATCAGCAGGAGGAGCAAAAAGAGAATTGTGGCGTATTCGTTGTTGCTTGGAACGCAAACTTGAGCTTGTCAATCAAGAAAAGTTTGAAAGTGTGTGTAAGCGTTTAGTCGAACACAAATCCGGTTGTAATAAAACGAAGAAGGCAAGAACTTGTCGACGCATAACAAAAAAAATACACAAGTAGATGGCGTCTCCTGGGGCAGTTCAAGTGCTAAATACAAATGAAAATGAGAATGAAAATAACAACAATAATGAAAAAATAACAAAAAATTTAAATAATTTTTTAAGATATACTGGTGAAAATAATGATAAAGAACTTAGAAACCTTCAACGGCGGCTCGCTACGCAGTTAAGCCAACCACTTGTTTATACTGGACCTAACATCGAAGAAGAATTAGAAGACCTTGATTTTTTTTCAAAACAATATGCTCCAAATAATTTACAACATACATGCTCAAAGGATATAATATTATTTTCGCAACATAGTGGACAATGTTGGAGTGATTCCGCATCTGTTATTTTAATATTTAGTCAACGTATTGGCCAACGTGTTCAAAATGTTTTTACAAAAGTTTCAATTGAAGTTTTTTCAAATCAACTCAAAAAATTTTGTGTAAAAGAGAAAGAATATATTATTTCATTGGCAAACGATCAAACTTATTTACGCGAAAACTTTGATACATTTGTGTATTATTTTGTTCAATATTTTGTTTGTTTGTATGAACGTTTTAAATCATGGCATGAGAGACAAACTGAGCAACCAATGCTACCTATGCGGAGACAAGCTTCTCATGCTCGTTCACTTTGCCAAGAAGCAAGTGGAATAAATACAGTTCAAATGCTAGAAAAGCTCCCGTCAGCGTATTTACAAATTCCTTTACATAGAAATTATTTAGCTGAAAGCACCGCATTAATAACAAATATAAATATTCCAAAGGAAACACATCTTTGTTCAAAGGTTGGAGAAAGTTCAGTTTTATTTTCAAAAATAATTGGTATTTTTACAAAGTTTATTTACCCTGAATTTGAAATCAAAAAATTTAGTGAATTAGGTGATGCGAATGCGAGTGGTCGAATAATTAACAGTGCTTTAAATGCTTTTTTGGAACCACTTACTCATTTAACATATTATCAAAATATAAATTATAATCCAAACTTATGGTTTTTACCCAATACACGTTTATTAAGTGTTGATGTTTCTCTCACAGAATTTGAAAAAAAATCAAATATTGGGCACGCAATCGCAATATTACGG
>Ga0247723_1002009_pt1 | contig 11287 bp, 2 predicted proteins | sample MSEWelMarce5H_FC_FD_189079 | JGI IMG/M metagenome (GOLD analysis project Ga0247723, IMG submission 189079) | Subsurface sediment microbial communities from gas well in West Virginia, United States - MSEEL Well Study Marcellus 5H_FC | ecosystem: Environmental > Terrestrial > Deep subsurface > Rock...
GCTTCGAACAACATTTGGAACAAATACAGAAATTGATGTTTCTTGTTTTGTTTGAATCAGTCCTTGTGAGAAGAATGATGTCTCACCTCTTGTTGTTGAACGTTCAATAGTTCCATTTGGATCATCAATAATACGAAGTAACTTTTCACCAACACGGAATGTATCTGTAGGTGCGGCAAAGACTCCAGCAGTTGCACCTTCAATCGTTGATGTTAATGTACCGATTGAGTATGTTGATGTTGAGTCTGGTACTGTTGTCCAATTCGTAGAAACGTTTGCTGTACGTGATGACGAACTATATGCATTGATTACTCTGGATTGACCTGCGCCAGTACCAGCAATAATACGAATAGTTTGACCAACATAATCACCAGTTTCAGTTGCACCACCTGCGTTGTAAGCAAGTTGAATTGTTGGACCACCTGCACCTACACCAGCAGAACCAGCAAGTGCTTTACCTGAGTAGTGATACCAAGTTGTTGTGAGATTTGTTGCGCCAGTTGCACCACCTACAACTCTAATACCAGTTGCAGCATTTGCCCATGTTCCATAAGTAGAACGAGGAACAATATTGGTAATGAATGCATGATTGTTAGCAGTTAAAACTATGCCACCATCGCCCATCAGTTCATTAGTGGCAGCATCATAGAATGCAACAAGTTCTGGATCACCAATTGTTGTATCATAAGTTAGATTGTTATTGGCAAATTCAAGAAGATTGGCACGATAGATGTACTGATCAACATTTGTATTATCAAAGTATGTGTACAATGTGGTTCTTGGTTTGAAACCAGTACCAATAGCAAGAATATTAGTATCACGCATAAATTGTACAACTGAAACGTCAATCAAACGATCACCAAGAGATTTAGTTAATTGCTGTGGTACAATCTGTGAAAGAATACCTTGACGAGATTCATTTGTTGTACGACTTACTAAAGCATCTTGCGTTTTAGTCGTGGTAATTTCACGCATCAATCTACCATTTTTTGGATTTACAACAGAATGCCTAGCAGATTTTGTCGTTGTAGTTTTTACTGGACCAATAGTTTCTAGTATATCGGTACCAGTCCATGTTGTTTGCCATGCGCCCCATGATGTGCTTTGGATTGATGACCAAGCATCACGTGCAGCATCACCACCTGTTAGATCAATATTCTGTGCTTCCACTCTTGTGTCTGAAGTCCATACATCTGACACAGGATCAAGTTTAACACTAGCAATGTAATTGATAACATTGAACGGATTGATGTTTACTGATTTTGAAGCAAGATTTTGTGATAGATATACCTCTTCTGTGCCAGATAATGTTAGCAGAGGACCGTTATACTCAACACCAGAATCGGATACACTATTGTTAGAGAATACTTTTACCGATGTTAGGTTATAAGAATTTCGTGCTAAGTTACCAACAATATCAATAGCAGCAGAGAAATCGTTTGCAATAAAGTTTGCTACTGTTTTATCGACAAAAGTATCTACCATCATACCATTCTTAAAGCGTGGTAATCCAGTTGAGTCAAGTGTTGACAAATCTTGTTTGCTCAGTGTTGCTTGTTCCATCAATGAAAGCGATGTGTAGTATTCAAGATTCTGAATACGACTCTCAAGACTACCAATGTCTTTCATTGTGTAACGTTTGTTTTTGAAAGTTTTTATTCCTGTCGATGAAGCAAAACCCAAATACGCTGGATATGACAGAGTGTATAAAGTCATCGACTCTGATGGTTCAGCAGGTGCCGAAGGATTCAATGATGGAACACCAGCAATAACTTCGAATGAACCAGTTTTATTTAAAATTAAACGGTCTATACGTGGCAAGTAATAACTGTAATCAAGAACGACATCAGTTCCGACTTCAACAATCTTAGGACCAGCACCCGCTTCTTCAACATCAAACACGAAGTTGTTTGCTGAATATGCTTCGGTTGCATCTTTACGAACAGGACGGAAATCCAAATAATCGTTTAACGAATAAATGAATCCATCTTGTGATGTAAATGTTGGTATATCTGAATATGCAAAATTGTTTGGACCTAAACGTGTATACGAATCAACATCAAAGTAACCAGTACCAGTTGATTTGAAACGATTGTAACGAATCAACAACGGTCCTTTTGGTGCAGGATAACCAGGTTTCAGACGAATAGATGCCCAATCATAATAGGAATCTTTTTGACCATCTACCAATGTGTAACGAGTGGTAATATTTGCCGATGATGTCGCAGACTTATCTAATGCATTATAATTTGCTGTGCTGATTGTCTGACCATTAAAGTCAAAGATAGCATTGATAGAATGAACATCGGAAGCAAACAGATATTGATCAACTCCAGGCGTTGTTACTAACATGGAGTTAGCAGTAATTGCAGTTTGACCATCGAGAGATGAAACATAAACTGAAGTATTACCAGCACCAAACACACTATTTGTACCACCACCAGCAGGATCAACCAGCACAGTATTTGCACGAATAAATGTTTTTGTTTTTGATGTAGGATTCGATGCACTGATAGTTGCATAGATGTTGGCAGACATAGTGCCGCCATCAGTTACGGTAATCTTACGTGATGCAGTATCAATCGACATTACGTGAGCAGGAACAACTGTGCCCACATCGTAAATACCAGAACCTTTTGATGTTACAATTACGGTATAGTTCTGTAACTTAGATGATGTTGAAGATGCAGACACCAACGATTCACCAGTTCCTAATGAGAGTGCAGGTGATACACCGCTTGAGAATGAACCTACAGATTGATATAAACGACGATATTGGTAACTAAAATCTGCAATTGTATTATCGGCAACATTATTTTCGCCCACTTGTAGCAGTAATGGTTCTGAACCAACGTCCGTTATATAAGCAGGATAATGAACAACGCCAGAAGATATTGTAACTTGACGTTTAGAATATGGATGAATGTTTGCAGAAGCAGAACGAGTTGTTCCAGCACCAGTCATAACAGCAATAGAATCTGTTTGACCAAAATCAAAATCCAGTATGAATTGGGAAGCAGTTGTGATTGCAGTTGAATATGGTTTATCAAGAGTTGCTATACGACCAGTTGCAGTGTTTTCATAATACTTAATTGTTCTTGGTCCATCTACTGTGCCAGGTCCAGCAACAATTCGAACTCTAGCACCAACGTAAATGTCATTATTTGATGCGAATCCTGATGGGAAAGTAATCGATGTTGTATTGCCAGCGATTGCATTATATCCATTACCTGTAGCGGTGTTAAAAATACTACGAGTATTAATGTCTGTCAGGAATGTTTTATAGATGTAAGTATTCGATGATTCTGAATTTGAACTTGAATCATAAGAAAGTAATTTAATTTTAGCAGAACCAATTCTTACATTATTCAAATTGGAAGTATTTGCTTGTACGCTAGTTAGAACACCAGCATCAACAACATACAGTTCAACATTACCAACTAAGTTTGTAGGCAATGTTCCAAATAAACTGTTTGCGTAAACATAGTAACCATAATCGGCACTAATACGTTGATTGTTTACGTTATCTGTGGTTCTTGGTTTATCAATAACCAATGTTGTTGGAGCAATTGTTTGATACTCATAACCACGAACATATGCTTTACCTGGTGCTAGAGTTACATTTGCCTTTGCGTTATTTGCTGAACTATCTGTTACAGCAATATCAAATTGGCTAACAATATAGTCGCCAGATTCGTCATATGTACGACGAGCAAGTTCATCACCAATAGTCGAATAAATTGGTGTCTGAATAACTTTTTGCTGTATACCTTGATCGAACTGACTTAACTCAATAAACTGAGAAAGGTCTGTGCTATTCAAAGCACGATTTGCTAGAGTTAAAGAAATCTTGTAACGATCTGCACCAGGTGCTTGGAAATTAGATGCAGACTGTGCAGGATCAAGCAAAGAAGTATCTTCAGTGTAATCGATGATACTTTCACTTACCTCAAATCCAATCAGACCAGCAGCATTTGCGTTGTCATATTTTGAAATGGCAATAGACTGTGCTTGATTCTTGACGAAGTAACCTTCATAATAGAACACACCTTCATTAATAGAAAATGTTTTTGAATTGCCTGTTGGACTACTGGCAGCGGTATTAGCATAATAATTAATCGCACCATTTTCAGTATTTGCGGTAATAATAGTTTCACCAGAAGTAAAATTATTACCATACATCTGATTTACAATCAACGTGATTGGTTCACCAGCAGTGGTGTCGGCAGAATATGCTCTTAGAACATATGCTTTTTTTGTACCTGTTGTGTTTGTAATATATTCTTGATCGAAGTTGGCAGAAGTAATATCATTGCCAGCATATGTTGATGCTAGATTAATGTATGCAGTATTCTGTACAAAGATTTGACCACCAGTTACGATTGAACCAGACTTGAATACATGATCACCAAACTTTTTAATTTGGTCTTGTAGAATTGTTTGAGATTGAGTTAATTCACGGGACTGTACGGCGTATCCTGGTTTATACAGAATACGATGAAAGTTTTTATCCTCATCGAAGTCATCATAGTATGGTTCAACATTAAAATTTGTGTTTAGTGCCATTTATTAACCTTTAAAATCTAACAATAAGTCTGATATTTTCTGCTTGACCATCTGCTCTTGTAGTCTTGACCGTGTTTTCTGTATAGAGAATGTCACCTGAATATGGTTGAAACTCTGGTGTGCTTGAATTAATAATCAAACGACTTGTGCCCGATGTTGCTCCAACTAATGAAGAACCTGTTGAGAATGAACCTTTTACATTCGTCAATTTAATCACATTAGAACTTTGATCAACAACAAATCCATATGCCGATGCTGTTGCTGGTGATGTTCCCTGATAAACAAACTCATCTAAAGTATACGCAACGCCAGTATCAACTGAAATATCTGTAGTTAATGCCACGACTGAATTGGCATTTGCTTGGGTTACCACATTCGCATCAGCATATTTATGAGGGTCTACAAAGATACCATATTGTCTAAATGTGGTATTGGCAGATATCTTTCCATTTTCCGATGAATCAATCTCACCAATCTTAACGGCAACCATTACATTATTAGCGCCGAGTTCTTTTGCTGGATTATATGCATGACCATATTTTGGATCAAGAATGCAACGAAGAGTAGCACTGGATCCTGTGCCGTAAACAAAAGCATTGGCACGTGAGTAACCAATACCAATCGTCGAAACTGTTACCTTAGTTACGTAACCTGCAGCATTTACAACTGGTGTTGCGGCAACACTTGTACCATCTCCATCAACATAAACTCTAGTGGTCAAAGACAATTGGTTAGCACTTGCGATTCCACCACCAGCAGCAGTTGTCGATGTGGACAACGTAATCTTATTATTTGGAACGTCAACCGAAGAAATATATGTTCCTGGTGTGATACCTGTTCCAGTTACTGTCATATTTGCAGCAACGTTTGTGGTGTTTGCAAGAGTTAAAATTGAGCAACCAGATGCAAATGATAAAGTGGCGGATACATTATTCTCATAGTAACCAGAACCAGAATTCGTAACAACAATGGTAGACAATTCACCATCAATCACATCAATCACATTAACGCCATAGTCAATCTGTGATGTGGATGTTGGAGTAGGAATCCATGTGTTCGTCAAGAACTTGTTTGATGGTTTCACATTAAACATGTACTTCCAAATGTAACCATCGGATGTAGCAATGTTACCATTTGAAGATGTGTAATCTCCAGTTGGTTCTACAGTAGAATTTGCTGAAGCATTATTTGACAGACACTTATAAACATTTCTGCCTGAAGTCATTATGTACATCGGTTTGACATTTAACGAAGTGTTACCTGTCAATAAGTCATCAAAAGAAATTACATCATCATACTGTTTATATTTTGTATTTGCTGTCCAACTGACTCTTGGAATAACAAACTCAACATCATTGCCAGTAATTTTCTTGGCACCAATCATGTTGTCCCAAGAATTCTTTTCATCAGAAATAGAATCTATGATTGACGATGGAGTATTTTCATCAGTATATGGTAAATGATTACCAATGAATACATAGCCTACAGTTGGAGAAGGTTCGTAGAACGATTCCTTAAACTGTGATGCCGCTATGTATGCTATTTTTTTAGAGGTTGCTGAAGTCATAACTTGTATTTATTTGTTATTTCCATATAATCATTTCCTGACCATTTGCGGTCTGGCTAAATGTTCCTACGCTGTTGACTCTTATAACTGCTCCTGTACCACCACTATTTGGTGTGACATCAGGAGCATAGAAGTATTCACCCTGTGAACTGATACTAATTCTGCGGATCGCTCCGTTTGAAGGATAGACTTCTATTGAACTCTGTGCTGCTGTATTTGTTCCTGTAAATCCAACAGCAATTACCGCAACTGTCTCAGTATTTGAAACACCAGACATCGTGAATGCTGCATTTGTTACTGAGTTACTATTTGCGGTAACTGTTACATTTGCTGTATAGAATGCGTTAGCAGATGTGGTAACAATCAGATTTGCAATATTGCTTGTGTTTGCATTATAAGAAATACGAAATGCTGCCGGTATCGTTGGACTCTGTGCTGATCCTGTCGCAGGATTTATGACACTCAGGACTCCAATACTGTTACCATTTGCATACAGACCTACATTATTTATGACGGTACGAACAATCGCTCCCGTACCATTCACGACTGCGGAAACATTCGCAACTGTGTTTGCACCACCGCCAGCAAATATAATATAACCATTCGCATATCCAGAACCACCATCTGTAGCAAACACTTCAGTAATTGAAGTAGGTACCACATTTGTCGTTACATTTGGAGTGGTACGATATAGGCCAACATTAGTAATTGTGATGCTACGTATAACTCCATTTGCCTCATAGACTTCATATGTTCCTGCTGCATCAGCAACCGCACCACCACCAGTAAATACAAGAGTACCATTTGCTAATGCAACGCCATTATGTGTTACAGTGTTTGCAGAAATGGAAGCAACAGACTTTGGAGTGGTATTCAATACAGCAGTAGGTGCAGTTGTATATAATCCAGAATCGAGAATTGTATATCTACGAACTGCACCATTTGATGAATACACTTCAACGGCAACTTGTGCTGAACGATTTGCTGTACCACCACCCGAGAATATAATTATACCATTTGAGTGTGCTCCACCAACATTTAGAATGGAAGAGAATACATTTGACACTACAACATTTGCACTTGAATTTGGTGATGCTGATGTTGGATTGCTTTCATACAATCCAGGATCATTGACGGTAAGTAATCTGATTGCACCATTTGATTCATATACTTCCACTGAAACATTTGCTGCACGTTCTGGTGCACCACCAGTGAAGTTTAAGAAACCATTTGAGTAACCTGCACCACGATTAGTAACCGTAATTGTATTTGCGTATAAAACTTTATGGGGTTCACTTACTGGCAATGCAATAGGCACACCAGAATACAAACCGCCACTAACTAATGTTACACTTTGTAAATGTCCAGTTGCATTTGCCACTACAGTAGCAACTGCAGGAATTGCTTCATCAGCACCAGACAATACAACATTGCCACTTTCGTAACCCGAACCAGTGTTGGTAATAGATAAACTTGTTATTCGTCCACCACCATTTGCAAATATCAAGAAACCATTTGAGTAACCAGAACCGGAGTTTGCAATTAAAATACTATTAACATTTGATGATACCAATAATGATGTGTTGCTTACCACAGAATTGACTGTACGTATTTCTCCATTCACAGCAACTCTTGATCCAGTTGTGAATGCGCCACGTGAAGCAGCAAGATTAAATTTGGTGTTTGTGCCAGTAACAGTAATTCTACCATTGCCAACGTTTACGGTACCAGCAATTGTCAAGAATTGTGGATCAGTAGCAACATTGATTGTAGATACACTTACATCCGTCAAATCAATTGTGTTTGATTTATTAAACTCAGCATAATTAACGAAACCAACTGGATGGAGTAAGTCTTTTAGAATTTGTTTGTAACGATAGAATTCTACTTGTGAAGATATAACATATGAATAATCAACATAGTAATCTTGACCAGCAAGTTTTCTTTCTGTTGACGATATGATAGAATCGGATGTTATCCAACGACCAGGAGATGAAAGATAAGAACGTTCAATATCAGCATTTGCGGTTGCTGTTCCAGAACCACCAGTAATAGTTATAATAGGAATATATTCGTAACCAGAACCAGGATTCAACACTTGAATTGTTAGAATCTCTCCTGGTTGTCCAGTACCAGAAGCAAGTAATGATTCGCCATCAGATACTAGAGAATCAATTTGTATATTTGCTCCTACACCACCGGCAGAAGAAATTGTTACCGATGGAAAATTATTCTGCGTGTAACTATGACCACCTTTTGGATTACGACCAAACACACCAATCTTTTTACCTGATGCGGAATACGTGAATGCTGAAGTAACTGTTAGTGTTAGATCATCGGAAATAGTGGAAACAATTCTCGACTCATTATTAATATCAATCGTATCACCGACACGAAGATCGGTTAAGAACTTTGTTGCTGTTCCACCAACTGATGCTGATGTTGCGGTAACTGTAGCAGTACCAACAATACGAGTGTTTGCCATTCCAATCGTAACAACACCACCAGTTGCACTGACTGCTTCAACAGTAGCAGCAGCGGCCTGACCATATGTGCCTGGAGGATTAACATCAAACACAACTTCATCACCAACAACATAACCTGTTCCTGGAGAATTAACTTTGATACGACCAATTGATCTTAAACTTTTTGGTGAACGTAGAGTTCCAAGAGCACCATATGGCGCACCAAATGCATCAAGTCCTGGAGTTGTAGGTGTTGCACCAGATGTCAATAGAACTTTAACGTTTGTGATTGGGCCAACAGATAACGTCTGATAACCAAGAACATCAACAATTCGTGTGTTTATATTTGGACTTGTGACAGTAGTAGAATTGGCAAACTGATAATTAGCAGAACTCAATACAGTCGAACCATATGGCGACACAACGTCAGTGGAAACGACAAAACTATTTGCTGCATTTACACCAGACTGATCAATACCATCAACGGTAATCGTTAATGTAACTCCACCGTTACCTGATATTGCAACAGGAGATAGATTAGCGAATACTGCACCGCCACGGGAAACAGCAACAGTCTCAATTAAACCTCGAAAAATAGATGAAACTGTACCTATCGCATTTACTGCTGCATTACCGCCAGTAACAATAACAGGATCACCTACTTGATAGTTGAAACCACCGTCAATTATATTGAATTGTCTGACAATTGAAAACGTTGATGCCTGAATATTAATCGTGTTACCGTACGGATCATCTGGATTAATAATAGGTATAGTTACAAATTCGCCATTCAGAAAACTACCATCTAACGAATTAGTGTTGATAAGCAGTTCAACTGGCAAACCGAGATTGTATGTATCGGTAATAATACGACGATTTGCTTGTTCAATAACCGCAGATGCGCCAGATTTCAGACCAGTTACTTTACGATTGTTTAGAAGATTAGTATCAAAACTATCATAGACGACACGAATGGTAGAATTATTTGCAGGCGCCGAATTAAAATTTAGTTTACGATATTCTTTATTGACAAAGAAATTACTTTGGAGAACATCGTTTACAAAGACACTTATCTCATCTGCTCCAACGATTTGAGCAAGTGTGAATGTCTTAGTTGTTCCATCGCCAGAATATACTGAAGCGATGTCTTGATTGATACGTAGTTTGTTATCAATCTGCCATTTGCTGCTGGATGCTTTTAGAACATTATTTTTAGGTAAAACAACATCAATATCTACACCAAAAATAAGACGGAACAATAACTTAAACGAAGCATCGCTACCTTTTGTTTTATATAAAGGTACAAGATGTTTGAATAGAAGTTCTTTATTTGACTGGACGTCAAGTGGTATCAGTGAAGCATAGGTATTATAAAAGTTTGTTTGAAATTCTTCCAGTGAAGAATCAACGTCACGAATGTCACGTAGACTTTTAGCAGTTGTAACAAGAGTATTTGCCGTTGTTCCAGTGTTAGCAGTTCCCTCAAGAAACTGATAATATGCTTCTAAGAATGTAACAAACGTAGGGTATTCATCCCTAACAAATTCTGGGACTTGTCGATTAACAAGTATCGATGTTTTTAAATCTACAGATGACATTATACAGTTTCTAGTGTTGTGCTAATTGCTGTTGGATCATCTACATCCAATGTAACAATTGTGTTTTTAGTTGTGCTGATAATACCTTTTTCCGACTCTACAGATAAACGAATATAACCATCAGTAGATGATACTGACTTTATGTAGATGTTGTTAATTGTGACTATACCTGCATCATAATCAATAGTGCCTGCAGTTTCATCTACAATCTGACGTTGAGCATTTGAGTCATAATAAACAGTTCTGAGTTCACCTGTACGAGCATCAATAATTGCTTCTGCCGTTGCGCCATATCCACCACCACCCGAAATAGTTATAGTTGCACGTGTGTAATCAATGCCACGATTTGTAACTTCTATGCTTTGAACTCTACCATTTACAATAGTCGCCGCAGCATTTGCTCCTGTTCCATCACCAGCAATCGTAATTGTTGGTGCGCTAGTATAATTTTGACCTGCATTCAAAACACTAATTCCAGATACGCCTGAGAATGATTGAGGTATCTCATCAAACTGAACAACTTGATCTGCACCATCAGCATCAACTACTGTAAAGAATGTTGATGAAAGTTTATTACTAATTGTGCCACGACGAAGTGGAACATTGAAGTAAATGAAATAAGGTTTAGATTGTGATGTTACTGGCTTAAATCTTTTTTGTACACGGACAGAAACTTTAGAACCAATAATCGAATTAGAATCCGTTGCATCAACTGCATCTTGCACTTTAGAAAGAATAAATTTCGAATCAAATTTATCCAAATAAGTTGTTTTATATGATAGAATAGCATTACGAATACTGGTTTTCAACTGATCTGTGGTAAGAATGGTTTTCTTTGGATCATATGTTACGGTAGGCGAAATTAATAGATACAGATATTCTGGATCACGAATAATTGTTTGTACAGCAACAACTGCTTTTGGAGCAATCACTTCATCAATGATTCTTTGTTTCTCTGTGTCGGAAAGATAATAATTTTGTTTTGGTTTTAGGGCAACAAACACTCGACCATATGTTGGTGGAATTTCATCTTCACCACCCCATACAGATACAGAATCTACCGCTGGATAATTTTTCTTAATATATGATTC
>Ga0247723_1002010_pt1 | contig 11278 bp, 28 predicted proteins | sample MSEWelMarce5H_FC_FD_189079 | JGI IMG/M metagenome (GOLD analysis project Ga0247723, IMG submission 189079) | Subsurface sediment microbial communities from gas well in West Virginia, United States - MSEEL Well Study Marcellus 5H_FC | ecosystem: Environmental > Terrestrial > Deep subsurface >...
TGTTCACCTTATAATCCCAAGTGCGTTCGCTACTGAACCACATCCAAAAATGTCAGAACGATATTCGTTCGTTCCTACCATCCAAGTAATCACTGATATGATTTCACTAGGTTGGGAAATTGGTAATGCCTTTGAGGTCAATGCTAGAAAAGGTATCGGATTCCAAAAGCATTGCGTAGAGTTTTTCAAGAAGGATGTGACCATCGAGAGAGATGGGGAGACCTTGTACCCTACGGTTATCCTTAAGAATTCCCACAACGGATTGTCGGGCTTTGAGTTTCGCATCGGTATCTACCGCATGGTTTGTTCCAACGGATTGGTTATCGCTGATTCAGAGTTTGGCAAGTTAGCCATTAAGCACATCGGCTATAACTTCGGGGAACTAGCGGGTACAATGCTAGAGTTTGTCGCTAAGGTAGACGAAATGACTCAGAAGGTAGAACGGCTTATGACCACCGAGTTAAGCCAAGAGAAGGTCATAGAATTTACCGAGAGAGCAGTAGAGATTCGTAACTTAGGCAACAAGGCCATCAGCATTGATTCGATGCTTGAGTTACTTGAGCCACACCGAAACGGAGACATGGGCAATAGCTTGTGGCGAGTGATGAACCGAGTGCAGGAGAACTTACTTGCAGGAAACTTCAGCACACCTAATGCCAAAGGTAAGGAACGCAAGGCGAGACCTATCAAGAACTTTGAACTTGACCTTGAGTACAATACAAAGTTATGGGAGTTAGCTTCCGAGTACGCAAGCTAGAAGGATGGGGGGGCAACCCCCCTTACTTTGATTCTCAGACACTTTCATCCATCCATCTAACCAATCTACTTATGCGTAACTTAATCTTCTTTATACGGCTTAATTCACTGCAGTTTGTCCGTATCGTTTTTATCATTGTCATTACTATTCTATTTGCTATGTTATTGTTCACCTTATAATCCCATATCTTATGAATCCAATTTCCAGAATTACCGATGACCATAGGGCAGTTTTGTTTGACCTATGGGGAATGATTGAAGACTTCGATGTCCAGAATCCGGCAGTTGACTCCCGATCTATTGATTGGTCAGTTGACACTTTCCACTTAGGACTAGTCGAGAAGAGCAATTTGCTTTACGACCTAACGCAGTCGGGTATCCTTAAGTTTGATAATAAGTTATTTATCTTCCCCAAATCCACACTGAATAATATTAATAAGTTTCTATTTGAATAATGGAATCTTCTTTGTATCTTTAAACATTGTTTCACTTTAACTAACTAACAAATGAAAGCAACAATTAATGTATCCCACAACAACGAAGGTGGCTTCGAATGGTACTCTTGGACTCTTGTCGTAGACTTCAAGGATGGCCTTGTAAAACACTTCTATCTAGGTCAGGACTCCAAGTTTTGCTACCGAGTCCTATGTCTACAACCCTCCCATGTAATCCAAGAGATTGGAAGCAGTGACCTTTATGATGAGGCAGTGAGAAAAAAACTTGCCAAGTTTATCATCAAGGAGTTAGGTCTTAATGCCAAGCACCTACGGACATTGGAGAGATGGTCTTTGGCTTGTCAATAAGTTTTCATCCGGGGAGTAACTTCCCCCACTAAACCAAATAAGTTATGAATAAGCTATCAAAAAATCAAGACTTAAAATTGATGATCATCGAGAACTACATTGAGTTCTACACTACTGATGATCTAGAGAGAGAGCAGATGAAGGAGAATGCCTGGTGTTATGTGAACGAAGACCATGTGGATGAGATTGGTAATGAGGATTTAGATATGGTTGACCAAGTAATCCTTTTGGATGAAAAGTTAAATGGGTGGTATCATGCTTTGCCCTTTGAGGCCTTGGAAAAAATTCATGGCATTGTTCTATTCAAAAAACTAGAAGAGGATGCCCTTGAAGAATACTTGGACTCACTCTATAATGATTGGACTGATATGACCATGGTAGAGAAGGCGAGGTGGTATGATGAACTCCACGAAAAATATTTGCAATTTACTGACCAAGTGCTTGCCAATTAAAAAGTTATTCTTATATTTACATATTGTTTCACTTAACTAACTAACAAAATGCAAGTACAAATTAACATGGAAATCACCCAAGAGAATCTAGAAAATTGGTTCTGCGGTGCGTTTGAAGGAGGTTCTAACTATTGGTTAGCACTTGATGTAATGGAGATGGACAGAAAAAATTTCAAGCAAGGGCAGTCCTTGGATGATAATTTAGCTGAATCATTCTTCAAGGATGATAACTTCTCATTCAAAGTTTATGATGCAGAATCAGATGAGGATGAGTTGGAAGAATTAGGAGAGGTTAATTGGGACAACATCAAGTGGGCATTGGAACACATGAGTGTTCACTATCCTAATCTCTTTAATGATTTGGTTCACGGAGATGCTGATGCTGATAGTTGTGATGTATGGTTGCAGTTGGCAAGCATGAAGGATGTAGTATTCGGATAAATTCACTCGGGGGGGCAACCCCCCTTAACTAACTAACAAAATGGAATTACAACAATTAAGAGATTACGCAAGGAATTGTATCAGCGACCGACCCGAACTTCGGGATGAGATTGTTGGACTATGGCAACTATGCTTGGATGAGATTCAAGAGGGTGGTTCAAGGCAACATGAGATTAACCTATGTCATAGAGATATAGAGGAACTAATGGAAAGAGATTGTTAAATAACTTTTAATCGGGGGACTAACCATCCCCCTTAAATAACTTTATAATGAAAGCAATAGAAGAAGAGTTTGAGTTTGACTTCCATCGTGATACCAAGCATACAATCTGGTATCGTAGCCACTTCTCAGTTAAAGCTAAGACCAGAGAGGAGGCCATAGAGAAGGCCACTGCAATGATGGTTAACTTTGAAAGGGATGAGGACTCGGAACTACTGATTGATACTACCGAACAAATGTCTCCAATAGAGAATGATGGGTTCTCAACAGAAGAACTATTCATTGCTTGGGAGTGTGGAGATGCTCTTTGGAAGAACGGAAAGTAGCTTGAAAAAAAAATGGGGGGGGGTGTTGTTTATTAACTCTCCCCTATTATCTTTGTTCTACAAACTAACTAACAAACATTCCTATGGAAAAATTTATCGTAGAGTTCGGCTACCATCAAGAAGGTGGCGAGTATGTTGTTCGATCATCCAAGCCTATACCTGCGAAGGATGAGCAAGAAGCCTCTTGGCTTTTAAAAGACCAATTCGAATCCTTTGAAGGAGAAGAATGTAATATCATTTCAGTAACTAAAACTAACTAACTCATGTCAGAAAAAATTAGAAACGAACACGATGTGTTAATCAATGTGGTAGAACTTGCAAGTGAGTTCGCCCATAGTACAATGAAAAACAATTGGGACTATCGGGATGGCGAGATTTATATCGAGGAGGATGGGGAGACGAGATATACGGAGACCGCACAGGACATCTTCAATGAGTTGTACGATACTATCTACGATTCAGTAATAGCTTGCAAGTCAAATAGCAATTCCATTAGCGTTGACATTCTTTCCTATGAGGAGGATGGTCAGAAGGTTTATGACATCGAACACATGGTGGATGACTTTGCTAATAAGTTAAATGAATTGCAACCGGATGGTATATCATTGGAAATCTTTTATTCATAATAACTTTTAAATCAAATGGAAAAGCAACTATTCATCATTGATGACTATCGCATTTGGGCATTCACTTACGAGGAAGCCTACGAGCAATACTTACGAATCTTAACTTTCTAACAATCTTTCGACCTTGGGGTGATTTAGGTTAACCCCTTACTATCATGTTAATTACAAAGCAGAGTCCAATAAGCAAAGAATTTAATTCCATAGATCTAAACATCACCCAAGACCAATTGGATAGAATCACTAACAGGTTTAACACCAAGGAACTCATTCAGAACATAGTTCCTGACCTGACACCTGGCGAGAGAGAGTTCCTGATTTCAGGGATTACAGAACAGGAGTGGGATACCTTATATGGCGAAGAAGGAGAATAGATAGTTTAACTTTTAAATAGAAATTAATATGAAATCAATTCAAATTTCTTGGTGTACTGAAGATGTCATATTCCAAGCAGAACTAATGGGCATTAATAACGGCATTCCATTAACTGAAGAGCAGGCAGATGCCATCCTAGATAACGTAGAACATTACCATGATGCTACCATTGGAATCAATTGGGATGTTATAGGGACACACATAGATATGTACATGGATAAACTAAATGATAAATAAGATGGGACTTACAAAACTAGAAGACATTTGGTCTTGCACTGAGTGTGGAGAATTACAAGGTCGGCATGATCTATACTTTGAAAGGGGTGACAATGAATTCTGCGAGAGATGTTATGCAGAGTATGAGGAGAGAGAAGCAAACCTAGAACAACCTAACAAGTTCAAGGAGTACCTGGCGAAGACTATGGCAGAGATAGATGTTCAGAACTTCCCTGAAAAAACATTTCAGGAACACTACGACACTCTCATTGCCTGGAGAGACTTCGACCTGCTGAAGTATTGGCTGGATTACAACGGAGTCCTGGATGGTGGTGAGGATATGCTCCAGGTTTTAAAGCTCCTGGTAGATGGCTATCCTAGTGAAAAAAATACTAGTATGGTTTGATTGTAATTTAAATTATTATTTGTATCTTTGGTCATTGTCCAACTTAACTAACAAACATTATGGCAAACTTAACTTTTAACTCAATCCAAATTTCAGGTAGCAAAAAACAGATGCAACCTATCCTTGACTTCCTACTTCCTATTATGGAGTGGGATAGCAAAAGAAAAACGAAGGAGGACTTCCTTAAGGAGTCAGAGTTCACTGATGTATCATTGTTTGAATCCCTTGTACCACTTCCCGAAGGTATTGACTTCAGGGAGTTCTATGGCACTGGGTCTAATCCTACCAAAAAAATTGATGGCTACAACTATGACATCACTAACTATCAGGAGAACGGAGATGTCAGAGTAATCGACTTGGCAGTAGAAACTGCGTGGGTTCCCTGTGATGGCTTCTGCTTGCAGTTGTCTAACAAGTATGGTGTGTCAGTTATGAATGAGTGGGATGGGGATGAGATAGGAATCTACTTGGCTACCAATGGAGAAGTTATCAGAGATGACTGGTGGAGTGACAGGTCAGAGGGCATTTACAATTTAAATCCTGACGACTTCAATCACTTCTTTGAGGCTGAGGTTTTATCCCAGCTTGAGAATGGGGACTACGATGGTTGTACGATTGATGAGTTTATGGAAGAATTCCAATACATAACCAACCAAGAGCATATTGATGAGATGCGAGATGCTTTCCAACAATACTACGAGAGTGAGCAGATTGCTCTTGATAAGACTATGGATAAGATTCGTGATAATAACTTTTAAGTAAAAGCTATATGAAGTTCAAAGCAGTTATCCAAGAGGGGGATGTAGTTGTCGTAACAGAGGATGGTGGTATTGCTACCATCCACGACAACGGAAGTAACTTTGTAACGACCTACTATCAAAGTAGGTTGACAGATGTCAATGATCCACAGGAACTTTGGCAGGAGCTTGGAGAAGGTAAGACCTACTCGAAGGACTGGCAGGAGGCCAGTATGCCTGAAATGATTTATGATATACTCCAGTGGCTTTGTATAAGTTCAGATACAATTGACTGGGAGTTAGATGAATCCATTTGGCCTGAATTTAATTTGTAAAATAGTTGGGGGAGGTATTGCATATTTCCTCCAACCTATTATCTTTGTTCTATCTTTTAATTTTAACTAACTAACAAATGAAAAAATTAATCATTGACAGGAAAAAATTCCTTAACTGGTACATCGAGGTTGACACGGACTTCATAAATGAAATCTATGATTCCCTTACTGAGTTTGGCGAGTACAAACTTACTGCACAACAGCTATTGGATTCGGCAGGGTACATCCCTGAAAACGTACTGGTAGCAGGGCAGGATTATAAACTGGATGATAACGATGACGTTATTACCGAAGGCTACGATCTAATAACTTTTGATTCAAACTGGGTGGTGTGTGGTTACTGTAAGGGAGAACCAGTACCGGAAGAAGACAAGGAAGACTGTGCATGTCCTACCTGCAATGGGGATGGTGGCTGGCTTAAAGTAGAAACCGAACCAGTTAAACTTTCAGGAGTAAACACAGAAGACCTGAAAAAAGAATTGGAGAGCAGGGGCTACTTCACAGATAACATGTGGCATAAGGATGACGTAGAAGGTCAGCTTGCTTATTACAACGAGGAGAACCCTGACAAAAAACAACTTACCATTGAAGACATCGACTGGAATGGAATCCTGTATGGTGCATTAACTAATGAATGGATAGTAGAACAAATTCAATCAACAATTTATAGCGAAATCTCAGAATAACTATGGAATACTTTAGCAGAAGATTATACGACCTACGGACAGAGTGTAAGGAATACATCAAGTCTGAAATGAAAAAACTGGCAAATGAGAACGGAGAGTTTTACCTTGTCGATCCAAAAGCAGTAGAAGATATGGATACAGATGTCCTAGTAGAATGTCCTGCGACCTCACTGGTTGGTAGGTACAGTCAAATCTATCAATATAACATTTATAAGGTAGAGATTACAAAGGAAGACGAACTGTGGTTTCATGGTATCGATTTAGAAGAAAGCAATGACTATGTCTTTGGAGGTAGTGAACTGGACAGTGAATGCCTAGTTGATGTTGCTAGTAATTTTCAATCTTTAGATAAGCAAGCTAATGGATAACTTAAGAGTAGTACTTATTCCAGTCACTGATGATTTTGATGGCAGGAAATTTGCACAAGAGATCGAGAACCAAGAAATAACTTTGCATTTGCTAGCAGAGAAGAACTGTATGGTGTTTGCCCTGTCAGACTTCATGGACTTATGTAATGACCAGGAAATAGAAAGTCTTGAAGGGTGGTGGATTTCCTACGCAAAAATAATTTAAAAAAAATTTCAGGGGAGCCATTGTAATATGGTTTCCCCTTTGTATATTTGCTTATTGTTTCACTTAAACTAACTAACGAATGAAGAAGAATCTCATTGTATTGAAAAACCTGAAGTACCACGACGACATGTCGGAGGAGACATTATGCTTTACTGCTGACGTTTGGATTGGCGGCTACAAGGCAGGCTATGCTAAGAACGGGGGATATGGTGGTCAAACCGATATCTACGGAATTGATGCCAAAGGACGTGAACTAATTAAGTTTGCTCAGGGTCAGATTGAATCGATGCCTCCTGAAATTGTCGAGTACATGGGCCGCACATTAACTTTGAAGTCAACCCTCGATAACTTTATTGATGAACTTGTTTCTAAGATGCTTGCTGATAAGGAGGAAAAAAGAATCTCCAATTGGATTAAGAAGAAACTACCAACAGGTATTGTTGCCCGTGATGGCGATGAAGTTCATTACTTCCCCTTCCTTTCAAGGAACACTCCTGAAGGCAAGCAGATGATTATCGATGTTGTGAAGAGAAAGTACCCTAATTGCGAAATATTAAATAAATTTTAAATCCTTAAACAAAAAAGTTATGCAAAAGATTTTTAAGTTAAACAATTCAGGAGACAACTTAATCGTAGAGATTAACTCCAACAAGAAAGTAAACATCAAGATTGGGGACGAAGAGATTAACTTCTTCCTAGGTAACCCACAGTTCAACGATGCAGAGATGAGTTATATGTATAACTTCCTAGAGCACGAACTAGCCATTGGTATGGCTGTGAAAATCCATAAAGAGATCGGAGTCATCGTTGGGTATTTTGCTAAGCAGGAAGCCCCAGTAGTCACAGTAGCTCCAGTAGTTGCTGCTACCAATACTTCCAATCTATTTGGCGAGTCTGCAAGTAACGCCAGGACCAAGAGAGCTTACAGTAAACGCAGATACAATTACAAGTTATTCTACGTGCGTATCTTTGACAAGCAGGGCCAGTGTGTGTTTGAAAGAACAAATAACTTTCGAACCAAAATGGAAGCTAGAAGTTATGCCATTGGTATAATTAAGGAAATCAAGATGGGCAGTAAGTCTAGAATTGAGATATCAAAGTTTTAATGGTTGCGTGACCTGTGGGTGTTTAGGTTAACCCTCTACCATTATGAGAGCAGTAAGTATACGAACAGAAGAGAAGAGTGATCCCAGGATCATTAAGGCTAGTGAATACTGCAGGGATTACTTACAACGAGTAGTGCTGCAGGTAAGGTGCCAGGGTATCCTAGAGAACCCTACCTTGAACTTCCACACGGTTAAAGGTTATCCTAACAGAAAAAACTTATACGTATCAACCTGGTGGCCTGGCACAGACACCGCTGGTTACAAGGTAAGGTTTTATCTTTGTACTGTAGATCAGGACTTCAATGTCAGGAAGGACATCACAGATCAGGTTGCAGACTTTGCTAGATCTAGTATGATCCAAAGATTGCAGGCCAAGTATGACAAGGCTTACCCACTCACAACTGTAGATCATTATGAATATCAGAACTAAGATCCAAAAAAGAAGGCAGGAATGGCTGGAGAATCCTTACATCACCCTGTCAGAAAGAACAGTAGGCGGCAGGACCTTTGTCCGGGCTAGGGCCAACTGGCCTAATCACCCTAGAAGTATTAACATCGACGTGGTGATCAAGGATGCCTGGAAGTTTAAAAGCTTACGTGATCCAAAGCTGGAACAGTTAGCTGAGAAAAAAATACTGGAAAAAATTAACTTATTAACCAATGAAAAAACTAACAGCGTTCATTAAAAACTTATTCTATCCTACAAAGGCTAGGGCAGAAGCAACTAGGTTAACTAGAAACCTCACCAAGTATAACCTGATCGAAGATGAGATCATAGCGGCTATAGAAGCCAGGGCTCACCTAAAACCAGGCTTTGGTATGAGCCAGTTGTCCCAGGAGACTGGGGTTCCTTACCATCACCTGACAGCTTACTTTAATTACTACCTGGGGATCACCTTCAACGACTGGAAGAATAACTTACGAATAGAATATATTATCGATCAGTTTGTTCAGGGAAGAACACAGTACCTAACAATGGAGACTCTAGCCAGAGAAGCTGGGTTCCTTTCTAGATCTAACTTCGTGGACTCCTTCAAGAAGAAGATGGGCATGAACCCTTCCCATTATCTTAACTTATTAATCAAAGAGAAAAATGTTAAGTAACCCACACCTGCAGAACCTACTGTTACTTATTGGATCAGTAGTAGCGTACAACATTGAAGGGCATGATGATCCTGCTTGGCTTTGCCTGGTGATCTTCCTGATCTTCTGGGGTTGGTGGAAGGACATTAAGGTGATAGCGGCTATGATCGCTGTCCGGGCATCTGTAGAACAGGTGACAGAACTGTACGAGAACATCGACAGTATGATCGATAAGATCAAGGAAAAAACTACAAAAAAATAACTTTTAAATAGAATTAATTATGCAACAGATCACAGATCATACTGGAAAAGTAATCGCTTTACTGGAGAGTACCTCCCAGCAGGAAAAAATTTACACGCCTAGTGTTAGTTACCTAGGGTATTACGACAAGTCCCTGGATAAAACTTATACCCTTTCAGGAAAATATATTGGTCCGGGTAACCAACTAATGACATTAATTTAGTACCTTTGTACTTCACTTAAACTAACTAACGTCATGCTTAAAACTAAAGAAGGTACCTTTTACATTGTTGTAAACCCTTTCACTTCCTGCTACACCATTACTATGTACGATGCTGATACAGAATGCACGTATGAGATTGATGAGTACTACGAGGAGATAGATGAGTGGAAGGAGATAGAGATTGCAGGTAAGCTGTATGATATACACGTCCTGTATGACGAGGACTTTTGGATCTATGTGACGGAAGTCGAGGATGGAGTAGCGATGGGCTGTGGGAAGTCCAGGGAAGTAAACCTGGAAGTACAACTTCAGGAAGGTGGCCCTACCACTAAGTTAAAGCGAAAGCAGTATTAATAACTTTTAAATCAAAAAAATATGAGTAATAAGAAAAGCAGATTACAAGAGAAGATAGAAATCCGTGGAGTATCACAGTGTATCTCTGAGATGGACTTCCCTAACTACGATGAGTTGGGGAAGCTACTGAAGCACGTTGGCTACCGGCTGGTAGAGATTAATCCCCTGGATCCATATGACCAGGAAGAAGTACAGCCTAAGAACCTGAAGAACTACTAGGCCCTATGAAGAAGATCCTTATCCTTACTGTAGTTATACTAGGTATACTACTACAGGGCTGCTCCCTAATTAAGAAGGTAGGCTGCTATGATCCTCACCGGTACTACAAGAAGTCTAAGTCTAACCGGCACAACATCAGGAAGACTTTCAGGAAGGACTACCGGTATCACCAGGTTCGTCCTAACAATCCTGTCCTGAATCTGTTCCGTAGGAAGCCCTAGGATCAACGATCCCATGGGCAGTAGTACGATCGTATCACCTGATAAAAAACAATAGCTTAGAATGAAGAATATAAGAATAACTATAGACGATAACATTTACCTGGATATCCTTGGACCTTTCCTGGATAACAAAAAGGTTGGTGCATCTACGACAGATATGATCACTGCCATCATGAAGTATACTACCTGGTACCCTGTAATCTTTCCTGTCAGGGATCGCTTAAGAATAATTTTAAAATAAACAAGTCATGAAAAACATTAAGTGGGCAATACACAGTTACTGGTCAGCACAAGACTTAAGATACTTGATCAATGATACTCTAGGTACTAACTTCATATCTACTGTAGGTGCCTTTGTGTCTGCTCCTGTTAGAAACCAAGCATTCGAAGTATTACTGGAAAAAATTCCTAGAAAAACTATTAAGTATTAATCAAGCATTTATATTTGGAAGAGTAACTCATTTTGACTTGTTAAGTAACCCTGGTAGATCTTCTGCTGGGGTTCTTTGTTTTAGATCCAAAAAAATACTGAAAAAACTTCCTGGTAGAATAACTTTTAAGTATAACTTATAGTGTGGCTTTAGGATTATTCCAAGAGAGCTGGAAGAAATCCCCTGGGGATATCCGAAAAACTGTAGGATTATTCTAAGAATTACTGCAGGACAACTGGAAGTTCCACGTGGAACATTCTGTATATATTTCCTGTGGCAGAAAAAAATCAGGGAACGAGTAACGCCAATATCAAATAGCAACCAATATCCTTACCAGGTTTCCCTTACAGTATTACCACACAATAACTTCTTAATGAAAAACTGCCAGAAAACTTTACAGTGGGCTTTTATCACACTAAGACCAGGGTGATACAGAAAACTATCCAAAAAA
>Ga0247723_1002011_pt1 | contig 11275 bp, 17 predicted proteins | sample MSEWelMarce5H_FC_FD_189079 | JGI IMG/M metagenome (GOLD analysis project Ga0247723, IMG submission 189079) | Subsurface sediment microbial communities from gas well in West Virginia, United States - MSEEL Well Study Marcellus 5H_FC | ecosystem: Environmental > Terrestrial > Deep subsurface >...
GTTGTAATGGAGATGCAAAACAATCAAAGGGTTTTAAATGGAAATATTTAACAAAAAATCTACCTTTTACAAATCCGTAATTAAATTGAATATTTAACTATATTTGTACATAAATTAAAACTAAAAAAAATGAACCAAGAAACAAAACAACTAGAGGTACCATCATTAAACGCTGAACAAGTTCAAGTATTAATGAATTATGCTAATGAGCAATTGCCAACAAAATATGGCAAAGAGATACTAGGATTTATTGAAAAAGTGGCTATTGAACTAGAAAAAGCAAAAGAAGTTCCTGTTGAAACAGAATAAAAAATAGAAAATGAGTAAAAATACAGTCCTTAGTGAAATACCTAATGTATCAGGCATAATGAAGCAAGTTGGTACAAGTGGTTTTGCAACTGCAACCCCTAATGTGGATTATCAACTACCAATTAGTTTAACCACATTTGGCGTAACTGGACCCGCTACTTTTAGTAGCAATGTATTGAATATACCTATTTATGGATCAAGTGGTACGACTGGTACATCAGGTACTAGTGGCATTAATGGTACTTCTGGAACTAGCGGTAATGCGGGTACGTCAGGTTCTAGTGGCATTGATGGTACTTCAGGAACGACTGGGACATCAGGTTCAAGTGGTTCTTCAGGAACTAGTGCTGTCAATGGTACTTCTGGAACTACGGGTACTTCAGGCTCATCTGGTACTACGGGTACTTCAGGCTCATCTGGTACTTCAGGAACGACTGGGACATCAGGTTCAAGTGGTTCTAGCGGATCATCCGGAACTACGGGTACTTCAGGCTCGTCAGGCTCATCTGGTACTTCAGGAACGACTGGGACATCAGGTTCTTCAGGTACATCAGGCATTACTGGTTCTTCAGGTACATCAGGTAGTAATGGCATAAATGGTTCTTCAGGTGCTTCTATTGCTAACTGGTATGGTTCTTTTTCAAGTGATCAGACACAAACAGTTACAGCAGCAAATACTCCTACAGACATTACATATAATAGGGTAGAGATTTTAAATGGTATAACAATATCAAGCAGTCAAATAGAAGTACAACATACTGGTATTTATGAAATTGGTTATTCAGCTCAAGTAGATAAAAATAGCGGTGGTAATGATGAAGTAAAAATATGGGCTAAAATAAATGGCATTGATGAGCCAAGAACAACTTCTTACATTGAATTAATTGGGTCTAATGCAGAATACCTTCCATTTGTATCATATATATTTGAACTAACAGCAGGTGATTATGTTGAATTTGCATTTGCTTCAGAAGACTCTACTGTAAGATTAGTCGCTAAAACAGCAACGACAACTCCTTATGCTTCTCCAGCAGCACCTTCAGTTATTGTTGTTGCAAAACAAATAGGCGTAGCTGTAGGTACAACATCGGGGACTAGTGGGACTAGTGGGACTAGCGGTTCATCAGGTACTAGTGGCATAAATGGCGTTAGTGGAGATAGATATTTAACCACTTCAGCTACATCTTTTACTCTAGGAAATTCAGGAACAATAACTGTTGGGACAGGGTTAGCTTATAGTCCAGCTCAAACTGTTATCATTGTTTACGACGGAAGCAATTATCAAGAATCACCCGTAACATCATATTCTAGTATAACGGGTAGTTTATCATTCGGCGCACCCATTGCAACAGTTGGTTCGGGTACTTATACTGCTTGGACAGTAAACCTCGCAGGTGCAAGTGGCGGGGATGGTAGTTCTGGTACTAGCGGTTCGTCAGGATTAGCAGGGACAAGTGGTGTTAATGGGACAAGCGGTTCAAGCGGTTCAAGCGGTTCAAGCGGTTCGTCAGGAATTAATGGTGCCAATGGTACTTCTGGAATAAGCGGCACTAGCGGCACTAGAGGCACTAGTGGCGTAAGCGGAACAAGTGGATCAAGCGGCACTAGCGGAACAAGTGGATCAAGTGGCACTAGCGGCACTAGTGGAACAAGTGGCACTAGCGGCACTAGTGGAACAAGTGGTATAAGCGGCACTAGCGGCGTTAGTGGGTCAAGTGGTGTTAATGGATCAAGCGGCACTAGCGGCTCAAGCGGCGTTAGTGGGTCAAGTGGATCAAGTGGCACTAGAGGTACAAGTGGAGTAAATGGGAATAACGGTTCTTCAGGTACAAGCGGTGTAAATGGAAGCAGTGGTGTAAATGGAAGTTCAGGTGTAAACGGAACGGCTGGTATTAGCGGTACGTCTGGCGCAAATGGCTCGTCAGGTACAAGTGGCGTTTCTGGTTCATCAGGTTCTTCAGGTGTAAATGGAGGCACTGGAACTTCAGGTACAAGTGGCGCACAAGGTGGTAATGGATCTTCAGGTACTTCAGGCACAGTGCCAAACATTAGTGATTATGTAACAATTGGTACTACTCAAACTATTACAGGTCAAAAGACATTTAATACAGGAGGTTCTACAAACATAGCTGCTGTATTTCAAGCAACAGAACCTAGTGTAGAAATAAGAGCTGCAGGTGGTTCTAATGGAGCTACATTAGCATTATACCCAACTACTGGATACGATGCTAATGTAGGCAATTTTAATGGTGGTAATTTAAACTTAATGGCTAACTCAATAAAAGTTGGTCAAATTAGCAAGTCTGGGGATATTTATGATATTCAAGTAGGTCAAGGTTTAGGATCTTCTACAAACAGCTTTACTGTTTATGCATCTAATTCAGGATCAGGGTATGCTGGAAGAATTACAGGTAAGAATAGCGATGGTTGGATGTATTTTCAACATAGAAATAATTCTGCAACTTACAATGATATTGGTTATGTAAATCAATCTGGTATTTCTGCAATTGCATTTTTTGAAACTTCGGATATAAGATTTAAAAATGTAATTGAAACCAATCCAAAAATAGACTTAACAGGTATAGAGGTAATTAAATTTACAAGAACAGATAATGAAAATGGTCAAATAAGATATGGATATTCAGCTCAACAAGTGCAATTAATATTGCCAGATGCAGTTACAGGAGATGAAAAATTATCTGTAAATTATATGGATATTCATACGCTTAAAATAGCAGCATTAGAAAAACGTATTGCAGAATTAGAAGCTAAATTAAATAAATAATGAGTAATTTATGTGCATCTATGACAGGAGTTAAAGCCATGGGCTTTCAGCTCAAGGGCGCTAATCCTGCTGATAGTACAAAACTTGTTACTAAAGGAGAATTGAACACATATTTTTATGTTGATAATGCAGCAGCAGGTATTTCAGGGTTCCCTGATAATAGAATTATAACTTATGATGAATTAACTAGGTCAACATATTCATTGCCAATTGCACCATTTTATGAATATGATGTAACAAGATTGTCTATACCCGGAGCAACAGGAGCTTTTTTTAATTACATAGCACCTGATTTTTCTACACAAACAATACTTCAAGACACATATGGGTTTGTAGGGACGTTCTGCATGCAAGAGGGGTCGTATCAAAACAATCAATATAATGTCTATTCAATTAGCCTTGTTGGTGTTTGTTATCCAAATTACTCAACTTACCCTCAGCCATACCTTGTTGGGAATAATTTATACTTTAATAATTTAGGTAGTTTCTCAGTAGAAGATGTAAAAGTATATCAAGAAGTAAATGTAACTACTGCTGAAAATAATGCATATGACTACCTTTCTTTTGCCTCTGGCGTTACTGCAGGTGTATTAACAGCCGTTGGGGCTGTTGCCTTCCCATTAGGAATAGTTTGGGTTACAGTTTCTGCAGCATATGCTATATATGCAGCACAGCCTAATACAAATGTAACTAATCAACTTAGATGGTTACAAAATGGTGGATATACAAATGGCACATTAGACATGTCTACTATCAAATTAAGTACAGGTAATTCTAATTTCTATATTGGATATAAAGTAATAGATAGTGGAGGTGGAAATCCTATAACATTTGGATATGGATCAGGTCTTGCAGCTCCTCCGGGGATTACATTTTAAAAATTGGTAATTTATCTATAACCATTTGGCTTGTAATTGATTTAGTACATTCAAATTGTCTTTCAGTTGCTTTATGGTCAGGACACCAATTCCAATCTCCTGCATTTAATCTATGCCTATTGAAGCAACCGCTACACTTCCCTTGAGGTGCAGATACTCTTATGCAATCTTCCATCTCTGCAAAAGGTTCAGAAAATCCACTGATAATAACTGTTGGGACATTTAAAGACCAAGATAGCCAACTTAAACCGCTCCCTATGCCTATAAAGAACTCCGATTTAAGCATTTCTTCCATAACTGACTCAATACTACCATTAGGGTGGATATCTACGCCATTTGGGGCTGTATTGCCCATATAGTCAATACCTTCTTTGGATATTAGTTTAACCACATAGCCTTTACTTATCAAATAGTCAACCACTTCTTGCCATCCTGTTGGGTTATTCCAATATTTAGCTTGCGCAGTAGAGTGTATAGCAATGACTACTTGTTTAATTTTTTCAACAGGCTTTGTCTTTAATCTAGGTCTTATTTCCTTGTATTCCAGACCTAGTATGTTAGTAGCAGCCTTTTGCATTGAAATTGTATGAGGCACTTCAGGTTCTTTATTTTCATCATAAAACCACCCGACTCTGTATAACGCGTATACGTTTTGAACCACATCACCCGGATTTACAAATTCTAATTCAGGGTAATCAAACATAGGATTCCAGAAAGTAGATACAATAACATGGCAATTGTGTTTCTTTTTAAACTCCAAAGCATATGGCATCCAAGCCAAAGTGTCCCCTAATGATTTACTTTCAAGCGTTATAAAGACTCTCTTGCCTTGAAGGTTTAGCTTGTTTTGAAATATTAAATTACCTTGATCCCATATTTTAACTTCCCATTCGGTAAACCATTGTCTATTTAATTTTACCCAATTATTAATATCTATATGATTATTATAGACGCAATTGCCATTTTCGTAAAATTCAACATAAAATCTTTTGTCTAAAAGAACCTTATCTCGTTGAACATCATTTGTATAGTCTATCCCTTCAATGTCAACTTTGTTATCCTTTTTCAAATCAGCCATTAACAACTCTTTAACCTTGTAGTTGTTTTCTTTTAGAAAGTTGTAGAACTTAACTTCAAGTATATTGAAAGATGTACCACTTGTATAATAATCTTTTTTGTCTTTAAATTTCGTTACAAATGATAAGATAGCATCTGTTTTGGCTGATAAAAAAGCAGAGCAATATGAATCTTCTTCATAAGACAGGTTAGTGTATTTATAGACTACAAAATCATTTGTATCTAATTCCTTTAAGTTATTGTTTATTGTCGCTTTGGTAAGCTGATAATCGTAATTGATTATATTTACCTTCTTATAGCCTAGTTTTTTAGCCAATTTTACTCCATTACGCATTAAGGTATACACGCAATACCCATGTTCTTTTTCAAATAATTGGTACTCTTTTTCTCCTTTTTTATTTGTAAACCAATGATAGTATGCCACATTGTATTTAGCAAATTCACTTTTAAACAACAAAGGATTGTCTTTTGTATAAATAACATAATCACAAAGCTCTTGTGCATCTTCCTCTATTGGGAAATTTGCAGACAAAATGATATTAGTATTCAAACTAGATAAGCAATTTTTAAGCAATTGTTTCCTGAAATCGTTATTAGGATGAGCCAAAACGATTGATACAGAGTCTTTATCCTTTTTATTGGTGATATTGATGCCTTTTATTTCCAAGTATGGATTATCTACAAAGTGCTGTATTATGATAGGCTTTTGTTCCTTAATAGGCAGTTCTAGTAATTTTTTATAGGCTTCTTCATGTCTTAATGCAAAAGTTAATGAAGTGTTATCGGTAGGTACTTTGTAATCACATCTTAAAGTGTCCAAATCAGTATCAATTGGGTTGATATAATCATCATACATACCTGCATATTGAGGCAAATTACGGGCAATAATAGGCAGTTTGTAACCAATGGCTTCACGCAATACCAATGGATTTAGCTCCCAAGTAGAATTAAACATAAAAATATCAGCCGCAGACATGAAGGTAGATATATCAGTCCTTTCTCCCCATACTTTCACATTGCTAGGCAAATCCTTCATTAGCGGCTCCCAATAATCCATAAAGTTCCCCGCTTGATTGCCAATAAAATGAAACATCATATCAGGGTATTTACGAGCAATTTCTAATCCTTCAGCTTGATTCTTGCCCGGAGTCCATAACCCTACATTGATGACATGAGTTTTATTTTCTTCAAATCCTAACATTAATCTTGATGCTCTCCATGTATTTGGTTTAAATCCGGCATCATCTATTGGGTAAGGTATAGTTACAAATTTTCCATCCATTCCTGCAAAGATATCTTCGTGCCAAGAGGTGCAGAAAGCATACATATCAGGATGGTATCGTTTACTATCAAGAGGTCTAAAATTAGAATTATGACAAGTTTCTACTATGCGCCAAGTTCTATCATTGCAATACAATTCATTAAAAAGTGCATCATTGTCCATTGATTCTGGCATTTCATCCAAATGAACAATGTCTATCCCGTTATCCTTAATTATATCCATAACTCGCATCTTGTCGTTATCAAGACTATAAAAGTTATTATTCAACAAAGAGATTATTTGATCCCTTTGTACCGGAAAGAGCTTGCCATAATCCTCGTATTCCACAACAAAAATTTCAAACGATTCAGCATAGTCAAGTAAAGTTTGAATACGTTTAAGTACAAATTGAGGCATACCACCCGTTGAGATATGCGACATTAGATATAATATTTTCATAATCCGATTTTAGTATTCAGCAAATTTATATTAATAAATTTAATTTAAAAAATTAATATAAAAAAGTTAACGTAAAAAATCGTATAAAAAATATCAAACATCAGTATATTTGACATATGTATAAGAACATATTTATAATCGTTTTGTTGTTTATCATTTTTTTAATGGTAAAATCAGCTATTTCCTTAAAAGACATACAGCCTGTTGTAATAGAAAAGGTAGATACTTTAAGACAAGATACCACTATATACAAATGGAAGAAAGGTAAAGACATAGTACATGATACTACAATATACGATACAACGATCAGTTTCGTAAATGTAGATACCAATGCTATTTTAAAAGATTTCTTTGCCAAGAATGTATTCAAAGATACTTTATCATTACCAGAGGGCATAGTAGCTATAAATGACACTATATCACAAAACAAGATATATGGCAGAAGTTTCAACGCTAGCTTAACACAAAAAACTATTGTGAAGGTAAGAGAGATACGCACGCCACCGCCACCACCAAAAGCATCATTGTATTGGGGAGTAATGGCAACAAAGCAAGAAAACAATTTTGGATACGGAGGAGGCTTGATTTACAAATCAGCTAACAAAGGAATTATCCAATTAAATATTACTAACAACAAACAATTCCAATTAGGATACTACTCTAAAATATTTTAACAATGGCAACAACAAAAAAGACAGATGAAAAAAAAGATGTAAATGTATCTGCAAATCCATTGCCGGTCAGCTTTAAAGATTTTGTTAAGCATCCAAAAGAAGCAATTGCATTTTTAGCTATTATAGCTATGGGATATTTGTATGTAGATATAAGAAGCACATTCCAGACAAATGCAGATAAGCAAGACAGAAGGGTTGATAAAGTGGAAACAAGATTAGACGCAGTGCAAGATGCATTGAGAAGAAGCGATTCATCAGGCGCAGTAACGGCATCTCAATTAAAAATGTTAAATGATTTAGGAGCTATAAAATCCCTTAAATAATGAAATACTTAGTATTCATATTTTTATTTGGTTGTGGTGTTACGGCTCAAGGTGTAAGTGAGGAGTCTAAAGAAGATCAAGAATTGGATATGCTTTTAAAAAAGGCGCAGTCCAATATTCAAGTTCAAGCCACATTGCAAGATGCCGCTACAAAGGAACAAAAGAAGATAGTAAAGCAAACCATCAGCCAAATAGTAGGATTAAAAGAAGAAAACAAAGAATTAAAAATAGAATTATATGAAACTAAAGCAAAGTTTGATAGCATTAGCCTTGATACTCTTGTGCCATACGTCTTATTGCCAGTACCCCGTAAAAAGGATATTTAGAGGTGATTCAGTGGTTATAATGAAAGTATCACAAGCAGATACAATCAATATGCTTTACAATTTTTATTCTCAAAAAATAGATTCATTAACCGATTCAGTTGCAATTAAAAACAAAACAAATGAAGAACTTTATAAAAAATTACTTGTTAAAAATGATACAATCTTTTATTGGAAAGGTAAATACGAAGCAAGTAAAGAACTTTATACCGGATACAGAAATATCAACTACGAAAAAGAAGAAGCGTTCCACCTCCTCCAAAAAATCATCCTCATCGGAGTTATAATTTTACAATTTACTCAAATTAAATAATATGAAACAATTTTTTCAAGAAGATAACGGCAGATTTAGTATGAAAAGACTATGTGGTTTATTATGTACAATAGCTTTATGTGCTACAATGTACCATAACCAATTTAGTGAGCAACATTTTGCACCAAGCCCTATTTTAGTAGAAGCGGTAGCTATGTTAGCCTTTGGCACTTTAGGCTTAACATCAGTTGAAAAGATATTTAAAAAGAAAGAAAATGCCGAATAACGAAAAAAGAGCATTACTTATAGGAGCAATTTTATGGGTGGTGTTATTGACATATTTTACAATTAAAATGTTATAACAATGAAAGACCAAAAAACGTTGGAGAGAATACAATTGCTCCACCCTAAATTAAGAGAAGAAGCGTTAACTATGTATGATGAGATTGTTGCAGCTTTAACAGGCACAGCAATTTGTCGTTTTGCTTATACTTTAAGAACATTTGCAGAGCAGGACGGATTGTTTGCACAAGGCAGAACAAAGCCGGGCGCTATTGTTACTAAAGCTAAAGGCGGTCAGTCTTACCATAACTATGGATTAGCTATCGACATTGTTTTGTTAGTTGACAAAGATAAAAATGGTACTTTTGAAACTGCAAGTTGGGACTTAAAGACTGATTTTGATGGCGATGGCAAGAGCGATTGGCAAGAAGTTGTAGCTATTTTTAAAAGATATGGCTACGAGTGGGGTGGCGACTGGAAGTTTAATGATGCTCCACATTTCCAAAAAACACTTGGTAAATCTATTGCAGAATTGCAAGCATTACATAAAGCAGGTAAAGTTGACAAAAATGGTTTTGTATTAATTTAATGTGTAAAAAAAATAATTAATTAATTAAAAATAGTTAGTTAATTTTATCAAAATATTAATGGTTTAAAATGGATATACAAACCGAAATAAGCCTGATGGATCAAAGACTATCAATTATGGAGAATAAACTTGATGATGTTGAGTCAAAATTAGACTCAATGGATAAAAAATTGAATCAAGTAATAGAAGCATTAATAGGCAATCCTTTAACCAAAAGTGATGGTCTTGTAGAAGATGTTAAGTCAATGAAAGAAAAGGTTGATGACCATGACCAATCTTTAAAAAAAGTAAAATGGTTTTGGTTAGGTGTTGTTTCAGTAGGTACTGCATTAGCTATATTAATACAATTTGTTTTAAAAGTTTTTGGTTAATTATTTTTTTGGTTTTTTAAGCGATAAATTGGAGGACTTAAAACGTCCTCCTTTTTTATTACTTTTTTATCATAAAACTTAACCTTGTTTTGCTCGTTGCTATTTGCAGAAACGACTAATTTGCCGTTTTTTGTTGTTCTCTTTCGCATACCTTTTCTTTTAATTCTTTAATTTCTTGATTAAGTTTTTTAATTTTTTCTTTTAATACTTCAATTTCACATTCAAGTATTGTCGTCTGTTTTAATTCGTACATTTCTTTTAAGTTTACTTATAGTAATTGTAATCAAATATAAAGTTATTGCCAATGGAAGGGATATAAAAATGAAATATAATAATTCATATATAAATATAAGTGTTTCTTTAATCATTATGTATTGTTTTAATATTGCCAATAATTTCTTTCATTGCCTCTTTTTCTTCTTCTGTATGTTCTTCGTGTTGAGCAAGGACTGCTTTTACTTTACATTCATCTTCCCATTTGTTAATGTATTTTAATAATTCGGCATAGGCTTCATCCGAATACCAAGAAAAATGATATACTCTTGCCAATAGCAATTGTCTTTCAAAAGCTGGCAATTCTCTAATAGTTTGTGTTTCCATTTGTTTTATTTTAGTTTAAAAATCATGTCTTACGACTAATACATGGATTCTACCTACTTTATTATGCTTTATAACTTCTGGCAATGGCAAACCTGTTTTAATTCGGTATTTGATTGCTTGTTGGGTTATCTTCTCATAAGGATTCTTTTTGTTTAGTCTAAAATAATCTCTATCTACTTTGTCTGCATACTCTTGTAGGCTAATTTGTTTGGTTTTCATACTGCTTTAATTTTTTTTGTAGCAAGTTATATTCTTTAGTTAATGATACTATTTCATCATAACATTTTGATCTTGCTATCTTTTTGTCTATTTGTTTTAAGTTGTTTTTAATTGATTTTGTGTACTCGTCTTGTTTAAATAAGGCAAATATTTTTTTTAGCACATTTTAAAATTTATATATTTTAGTTTCTTTACGGCATTTTACTTGCCAATCGTTGTTATTTAATTCGTTAAAGCCAAAATTTAGTTTAGAGTGTGCTTTTTTTAGCACCAAGCCTTCATATAGGTCTACTTCTACTATTTGGTCATATAGCTTAGTAAAGCCACCCGTATATGTTGGGGCTTTGTATATGTTATCTATATTAGTAAAGCATATATGTTCATAGCTTTCTACTCCTTCAGGCGTAACTATCATTCTATTTGACGGATATTCTTCTTCAAGTAGTAGCAATCTATCTGCAAGGGTTTCACCTATTAGGTACATATCTTGCCATACAAGGACGTCCCAAATGATAAATTTGTCTTTCTCCTTAATTCCATTCTCCCCTATCTTTCCTTTGTTTAAATATTCTCCCGCATAGACATACCATTGGTTAGTTTTGGCTAACTGACTAAATTCAATGTTTATATCTAAATTACTCAATGGATTTTTATGCCTGTTATATACATAAACATCATCTCCATTGGTAAAAACAAGGCAACAAGTTCCATTATACTTTGGTTGGGCTAGGTATTGCTGACCTTCAAATTTATGCAATTCGGTGTGCGGTATTTTAAATTCAGGTCTTGGTGGATATATGTAATTAAAATTCAAGTATGGTATCATATTAAAAATATTTGTCAAAGATTTCATTAAAAACAGATTCTCTATT
>Ga0247723_1002012_pt1 | contig 11275 bp, 8 predicted proteins | sample MSEWelMarce5H_FC_FD_189079 | JGI IMG/M metagenome (GOLD analysis project Ga0247723, IMG submission 189079) | Subsurface sediment microbial communities from gas well in West Virginia, United States - MSEEL Well Study Marcellus 5H_FC | ecosystem: Environmental > Terrestrial > Deep subsurface > Rock...
CTTTAAGATCTGTACTCATATTGGCAAGCTTAAAGTTTTCGTCCTGATTTACTTTTTTAAGCGGTACTCCTGACATCATAGCTACTACCTCAGCAACCTTTTCACCATCGACTGTTTTCTTTTTACCTTTAAGCTTTGCTTCCCAAAGTTTTATTTCAGATTCAAGGGATACCTCTGTGTGTCTTTGTAGATCCCTGTATTTTGCTGCACCCTCGTAATCTTGTTTTTTAACTGCAAGATTTTTATCTATTGCTATCTGTGATAGATTTTTCTCCAACCTTGTTATTGTCTCTGGTACTTTAACGTCGCTTAGCTGCGTTCTACTGCCCGCTTCGTCTAATGCATCTAAAGCCTTGTCTGGGAAGTTACGATCCGTTATATAGCGTTCTGTGAGCTTTACGCAATTGATTATGGCATCATCCGTGTATTTTACATTGTGATGATCCTCATATTTGGATTTTACACTGTTTAGAATTTCTATTGTTGTTTCCATGTCTGGTGGATTTACAAGTACCTTCTGGAATCTCCTCTCTAGTGCACCGTCTTTTTCGATATGCTGACGGTATTCGTTAAGTGTTGTTGCACCGATGCATTGGATTTCGCCTCTAGCTAATGCTGGTTTAAACATATTTGATGCATCCAATGATCCTGAGGATCCACCAGCTCCGATGATAGTATGTAACTCATCGATAAATATGATGATGTCACGATTCTTTTTAAGCTCGTCAATAATTGCCTTGATTCTCTCCTCAAACTGGCCTCTATATTTAGTACCTGCTACTAATGAACCCATATCTAGAGTTAGAATTCTTTTGTTTAGTAGGGTTTGTGAAACCTTTCTTTGTACTATCTTTAAAGCTAATCCCTCAGCTATTGCAGATTTACCAACTCCTGGTTCCCCGATAAGAACTGGGTTGTTCTTTTTTCTTCTCGAAAGGATTTGTGATATTCTTTCAATCTCTGGATCTCTACCTATAATAGGATCGAGTTCTCCCCTTGATGCCATATCAGTTAGGTCAGTAGAATGCGAGTCAAGTATTGGAGTTTTACCTGTACCTTTTTTAGACTTATATTCGCTTTGGTAATCTTCGTCTTCTTCGCCCTGGTACTTATCCATAGATGGCGAGATTTTCTTTTTGTAGTCTCCGTTTTTCATAAAAAAATTTTATCCTTTATTTTATGCAAATATAGGATAAAATTTCGTGAATTAAAAATAAATATTGATTAATTTATGAATTAATTATATGATCTTATTTCTACTGGTTGATCGAGTAGTATATCATCAGCAAATAATCCGGTATTTCCATTCATGGTAGTTAAAGTTAATCTTGTATTTGAATCTTTTTTAATTATAACTTTGTATCTTGTTCCAAAATTTGAATACTTGACGGATTCTGATGGCGTTACACAATATACCAAATTAAAAAGCGGTGATACCACATCGGCATAATACGTTCCAAGTCCTCCTCTTGTCCAGGTTACAGCTTCACCCAATCCATTTTCGAATAGTGTTGATATTGTGGGATCCCCGGTGGACGATTGTGAAATATTTGCTACGTATGATTTATAGTTACTTGGACCTGATGGACCAGTAGCACCAGTTACTCCAGCTGATCCGGTAGCACCAGTTACTCCAGCTGATCCGGTAGCACCAGTTGCCCCGTTTTTTATATATGATATACTTGCAAATGAACCAGAATTTGGGAGGAATCCTAAAGTAGTTATTTGACTTACGTTGAATATCATAAGCGTTCCTGTATTTGTAATGCCTGTTACGTTATAAATTCCAAAGCGATTTATACCTATATTATAAAAACTTAGGGTAGTACCAATTGTGATCATATTTAACCAAGTGGTTGCATCAATTCCATTAGCAGCAGTTTTATTTATAGTAAATTGATTTGTTGTTGTATAATTACCAGAATTACTAGTAAATTGACCAGTGCCAATACCTCCGCCTTCCCATCTTAATGAATTGGAGCCATCATTACCAGTTGGTCCTGCGGATCCAGTAGCACCTGTAATACTTGATCCGGTAGCACCAGTAGCACCAGTAGGACCAGTAGGACCAGTAGGACCAGGTACGTTTGAAATACCAGCGGAACCAGTAGCACCAGTTGGTCCAACAGATCCAGTTGCACCAGTAGCACCGGTAGGACCAGGTACGTTTGAAATACCAGCGGAACCAGTAGCACCAGTTGGTCCAACAGATCCAGTTGCACCAGTAGCTCCAGTAGGACCGGGTACGTTTGAAATACCAGTTGCACCGGTTGGTCCAACAGATCCAGTTGCACCAGTAGCACCAGTAGGACCGGGTACATTTGAAATTCCAGTAGCACCAGTAGCACCAGTTAATCCAATAGCACCTGTGGCACCAGTAGCTCCAGTAGGACCGGGTACGTTTGAAATACCAGTTGCACCAGTTGGTCCAACAGATCCAGTTGCACCAGTAGCTCCAGTAGCACCTACATCTCCCGTAGGACCAGGTACGTTTGAAATTCCAGTAGCACCAGTAGGACCAACAGATCCAGTTGCACCAGTTGCACCAGTAGGACCAGGTACGTTTGAAATACCAGTAGCACCAGTTGGTCCAACAGATCCAGTTGCACCAGTTGCACCAGTAGCACCAGTAGGACCAGGTACATCAGAAATTCCAGCAGGACCTGTTACACCCATATAATACGGAAGTTGAGACCATGGGGTTTGTCCATCACCCATTTTGAATTTTCTGGTGTCCATCTCATATCCAGGTTCTCCTGACATAAGTACTGGATCGTTATAGTTCCAATTCTGAGATAAATCTCTTCTTAGTAGTATTCTATATGGCATAATTTTCTATTTTTAATCTGTTGTTTTAGTAAAGTCTAATATAACTAAGAATCCTAACGAAATGGGGGAACTTGATGTAGATAAATAACTTTGCACTCCGATCCAAGGGGTAGAACCACCTGTAGAACTTGGAATTACAATAAGCGGACCAGACAGGTTAACTGCTGATTTAATAGTTATATAATTACCGCTGCCATCTGAGGTAAGAACATTTAGTGATACGAAGCTTTTTAGCGATAGCGAGGTTTGAAGTTGTAGCATTTGCCACCACCCTGCAGCGTCAGTAGTGCCACTGATTACCTTTCTGTAAATTGGTTTACCGTCGATCCAGGATCCAACTACAATTTCCGGCGACGATGGAGAAGGATAAACATTAGAATTACCAGTAGCACCAGTGGGTCCAGCAGATCCGGTAGAACCAATAGGACCGGTTACGCCGGTAGGTCCGGTAGAACCAATAGGACCAGTTACGCCGGTAGGTCCAGTAGAACCAATAGGACCGGTTACGCCGGTAGGTCCAGTAGAACCAATAGGACCGGTTACGCCGGTAGGTCCTGGTACATTTGAAATTCCAGTAGGACCAGTAGGACCAGTAGGACCAGTAGCACCAGTAGCACCAGTAGCACCGGGTACATCGGAAATTCCAGCAGGACCCGTTACACCCATATAATACTGAAGCTGTGACCATGGGGTTTGTCCATCCCCAATCTTGAATTTTCTAGTGTCCATCTCATATCCAGGTTCTCCTGACATAAGAACTGGATCATTATAATTCCAATTCTGCGAAAGATCCCTTCTGAGTAATATTCTATATGGCATATCGCTATATTATTTGTATCTATATATCGGTATATTTGCACACAAAAAAGGAGCCCCGAAGGACTCCTTGCTGATATTACGCATCTTCACTCGCACTAGTGCAGCTGGATACGTTTTATCCCTAATACCTTGCCCCTTGCGGGTTGGGGAATTAACCCTACTAACCGCTCATTAATTATGCGAGCTGGCTGGGTATGATCGCGTCGTTCTGTGTGAGACTAGTGTGGATCTTAAGCTTACCACCATAGCTGAAATACGGAGGAATCCCCCTGCAGAATTATACCCGAAGGTACGGACACGTATGTTTTCTTATATTATATATCCTAAGATGGATTTGTTTTTTTAGCTGCTTTTTCCGTAGCTGCTTTTTCTCTTATCCCTGAATTATAGTCTATTGCAACAGTTCCGAAATCAACTCCTCTATTTAGTTTATAAACATATTTATTTGACAGTCTTCTATGGCTTGAAATTTCATCGGTATTTTCATGAACCAATGAATTTATTTTATGTGGACAGCTTTTTATTGATTCTAGATACTCAAAGGAGAATTCTCGAAATATAAGATTTGCGCTTCCTGAATTTGCTACAAGATTGCCATTGATATTAATAAATCCTGGCGATGATGCTATCCCATTGGCCTTCTTATTTTTTCTTAATCCGCTACCCCATACCTTATTATCAACTATTGCTACATTTTCTGCTATTCCGTTAACCTTTATTGTTATATTATATTCACCAGGTGTACCGAAGGAGCTTTCTATATTTTCATCCTTCCTCTTATATCCCTCAAATTCTTTTACTGTTTTTCTCAGCCAATTAATTTGATCCACTGTATATTCTCTATTGTCTGGCCCTATAAATCTAAAATTTTTGACCCTTCTCAGCTTATCCTGGTAGCTGTCCCATATATTATTTTTATATTGGCTCTCTTTTTCAAGTTTTCTTAAAAAATCTGAATCATATATTGGTGATGAATTGTAATCTAGCTTCCATTCCAATGTCCTTATTGCGTTCCTGATATATTCTTCCGCACCGAATCCTGAATCCTGAATTAATTCACTTATTGCTGATTTTATGCTATATTCATTTTCATCTAAGCTAGTTATTATATATGAATTCATTCGATTTTCTATCACCAATTGAATGGATGTAATATCGGCTTCCATAGACTCTATCTCACCTTCTACATACAATCCATTAGATGATAATTTATTTATTTTACTTCTAATTTTTTCAACAGATTTTCGTAGATCTATTATCTTTGTGTTAGATTCACCAAATTCCTCATTATATGCTGACCATAATTTGGAAAGTAAATCCGCTTTGAAGACACCAAGATCATTAACACCATTATCGCTATATAATTGTCTTATAATAATTAAATATTCATCAATCGATTTTGTATCTTTATGTAATCCATTTCCACCTATGAGTCCATCCTCCATTATATTGATAGATTTTCTTATACTAATTAATCTATCATTGTTTTTCGTATACTCCTCCTCTAATGAATCTTTTATTTTTAGTAATTCGTAGTATGTTACATCTTTAGCTTCTCTACCCTCGTCGGATTTAACCGGTTGTGAACCTTTTATAATTCTATCCAGATATTCGGTGGTGAGCTCAGCATTTCTTTTTATATTAAGTGTAACGGTATACCATTTTTCGAGCTCAAATTTATAATCTGTGTATATCGATGTTTTTTTATTACCATCGTGTGTTAGACAAGCTGCTATGGCAAAAGGGGAATATACATTATCATAGGATCTTCTCCTGTTCTTGGATTTAGTTGATTTCTCTTTTGCTTCCTCCCTTTTTTTATTATCTAATTGTATATAGGGAGCAATTGCACCAAATTCAATTTTATTGCCAGCTTCTGATGTTGCTCTATAATTAAACTCTATTATATCGCTTCTTCTTGTTGTATATTTTTTTGTTACCGTCGCAAGTGAATTATTATAGGCGTGTCTATCCCCAGTATCCTGATGTGTTTTACTAGGAAATCTATTCATTCTAAATTCGAATGTCACTGAATATTCATCATTTATATCGAGAAGCTCGTGAAGATTTCCTGATTGTATTTCGGGTAACCCAGGAACAGTATTATAGATGCTTAAATTTGATTCTCCCGTATATTTATGTGTATCGTCAATTATACCTAGAAGCTTTACATTCTCTCCTATTGCTTTATTGCTATTTACCCTTGCATGTTTACCAAAAATACCTGAATTTGAATTTCTCGTATTTCTTAATGTATTATCTAGAACCTGCTGATCTGGACTAGGTGTGTATGTTAATACATTTTTGAAATCCTGTATTTTTTTTATACTTGACTCAAGGTTTATTATAACAGACGACGGAAGCTGATCTATTACATTTTTTTGCTCTGTTATAAATTTAACTCTCTCCTTTGTTGATTCTAATGTTTTTTTCTCCTCTTCATCAATCTCCTCCTTCTCTGATAATTGTTTTATAACTATGCTATCATTTATGATGATGTTTGATACAGTTTTTATATACTCCGATTTTGTAAGATTCTCGTTAATCCCGAGGATATTTTGTTTTCCCATTAGTTTGTTATTTGATTTATTGATTCGTGATATTCTGTTTTTAATTCTTCCCTCTTATCCACTATTCCTTGTGGTATCGGTGTTCCGTCGATTGCAAATCTTTCAACTGCTTCCTGCATACCAGGGATTTCTGATATCCTTCTGGAGTATGCAATTCTTAATGATTCTATTTGCTCCAGTATAACATCATTTGGATCATTCGATTCCATTACGGTACCACCGGATTCTAGGAAAGATCTATAATCAATATATGTTGGATCGCTCTCGTCCATGATTACTAGGGTATTGCCAAAGAATATTTGTCCCTTTCTATTTATTATATAGCCCATAATATTAATTTGATATTAGATTTCTTCTTAATAGTTGACATCCGTAATTTTTAAATGAAACTGCTCCCGATACTGCTGTATTATTTCCCATCCATATAAGTGGATAATACGTAGAAACTGCAGTATTATAGTCCGATGTTATATTTGTTGATGTAACGGTAGTAACCCCTGTGGAGTTTACTATTTTAGTTAGTTCAAGATTTATAGATGCAGCACCAACGGTTTTATATATTCTAAGTTTATATGTGGATGTTGTTTCTGTTCCAAGAAACCCGGATCCAAGATCTAAAGAAGATGCTATACCAGTTGCATCATTCCATATGAAATATAAATTTGCTGTTGCTTGTAATTTAGCAACCCCTATTGAGTTTAGTTGTGACGTTGGCTCAACGTTTGTTGGTGCAGTACCAGAATATGCAGCTGATATACCAGCAAAGAATCTTTGTGCTCCGTTATTTGTGTTTATTCTAAATTTATGAATGTATTCAAATTCGAAATTTGTTCCAAGCTGCGTTGAAAATGGGCTTCCGTAAATTCCAGCAACTGATGATGTCGCTGCTGATGTTGTATATAATATGGATATCGGTTGCTCGCTTTGTGTGCTGACCGTTCCTAGATTCGTTAAAGTACCACCCCATCTCTGCGAGCTGTACGTCGTTGCACCATCATCGGGAAGAATAAACGCATACTGATTTGTCATGTTTTTTGAGTATAGGTAATTATCAAATGTTGACTGGAGATCGGTTTGTGCTGATAATGTTCCTGTTATGCTTCCCCATGGACCTGCAATACCTTGAATTCCTGGATTACCTGCTATTGAAACTATAAATCCTGTATATGTGCCAGATCCTGAAAATGTGTCTGATGTAAATATTAGAGAATTCCCACTAAAAAAAGTAATAACTCCTTCCATCCATACTGAGCTATCGCTGTTTGCGGTAGCTCTAATCCTAGTTCCAACAGTATAAGCTGTTTGGTCTGAATTTAAACTTAATGCGCTAAGTGTTCTTGTTGATGTGCCTATGAGTAGTGATTGTGTGGAAGTAACTAATCCATTATATCCTAATCCTGCAGCACCGGTTGGTCCGATTTCACCAGGAACACCAACTGCTCCTGATAGATTTATTGTCCATGAATTATATGATATCCCAAATCCTGAATTTACCTCTGTACAAAATAAATCAATTAGACCACTTGTTGGTGAATATGATGTTATTGTTGCGTGGAAATGGTTTATTGGAGAGGCATCGGGTGATACTATTACCGTTTGTGATTGTGTATATGCTAATCCAGTTCCCATTGTAAATGTAACGCTTCCTCCTGTTGCTGGTATCGTTATAGTGTTATTCGAGGTTGTTGAGTATCTGTCGCCATTTGTACCATTAACACCAGTAGCTCCAGTAGCACCTATCGCTCCGGTAGCACCTATCGCTCCAGTAGCTCCGGTAGCACCTATCGCTCCAGTAGCTCCAGTAGCACCTATCGCTCCAGTAGCTCCAGTAGCACCTATCGCTCCAGTAGCTCCGGTAGCACCTATCGATCCTGGATCAATCCAGAATGGCAGATAATTCCAAGGCGTAGCCCCGTCACCGATTTTAATTTTTCCTGTGTCGGTTTCGTATCCAAATTCACCGCTTAGTAATATTGGATTATTTACTATCCATTTACCAGATGGATCCCTTCTTATCTGAACTCTAAATGCCATTTTTCTTTAATTTTTTATGAAAGATCACCAAATAGTGTCCATGTGTCCGCTGCATTTTTTATTAGCGTTGCAACTGAGTATTGGTATTTTAAATTTGATAACCCCTGGGCTGACTTAATGTTAACCCCACCTTCACCAGTTACACCAACACCACCGGTACCACCTCGTGATACTAATATTCTTGATCCTGTCTCGAAATTATTGGATGCATCAGCTGGAACTACTAATAGGGATTGAGGATTTGTTGACGTGATATTTATTATCTTGTTTTTATCAATAAGTTCTAGTGCATAGTTTCCTGTTTGCTGATTTGTCAATATAAGTGAAAAATCCAATCCGGTTGCTCCAGTAGCACCTACTGAACCAGTTGGACCAGTAGCACCGATTGCTCCAGTAGCACCGATTGCTCCGGTAGCACCAGTTGGACCGAATCCTCCAGTTGGACCCGTTAGACCAATTGAGCCTGTAGCTCCAGTTGGACCGGTAGCTCCGTAATAATAATCAAGTTGGTTCCATGGTGTAATTCCGTCTCCAACTTTTAGTTTTCCGTTGTCTGTTACATATCCAGGTTCACCGGATAATAGCACTGGATTATTTGCTTGCCAGTTGCCTAATGTATCCCTTCTTAATAATATTCTATAAGCCATTTTGGTTTAATTTTTTTACTTCTTTGTATATATTCAAGCATTGCGCTTTAATTTCTTCTTGCTGCTAACACCTTATTGTAATCCATTCTTATCTTATTTGCTGATAATATGTCTTTTATCTGAGCATCGCTTTCATCGTACCATTTTTTATATCCTGGATCTGATCCCATTGGATCATAATCCATTTTATAAGGTTGCTCGTCAACATCTATTGGTTCGTTTTTATCGTATGTTTTATAATCAACTATTAGTTCTATTGTCGTGTTACCTGTCTTTTGAAGCCAATCTTTATAGAATTGACCAAAATCTCTTATGCCTGTAACTAAATCTATACATCCAATCGATCCTGGTAAACTTCCGCCATGTAAGAAAAATCCACCTCTACCTAGAGTATTAGTTCCCTTCTGTGGTATTATTGCAAATCTAAAATTTCCCCAAGCTATTCTGGATGGATCAGTTATTTCTTTGAAGTTATCGCTACTTAATGTTACCTCGTTGTCTGGTAGGAGAAGAACAGTCTGTTTAGCTAGTGTCAATTTTACAAAATTGTCGTCATTTCTCCATCTTGCATTAAGATCCCTTTCTTCCGTTGACCCCAATTTATATTTTCCTTGTGGTATTGGACCTTCAGCTTTTACCCTGGACCATTCTACAGGTGACATGTTATATCTTCTTTTCCATGAATCAGGCTTAACGTACCATTGATAGTAGCTTCTGCCAGAGCAAGCTTTCCATGATTTAACTACTCTACCATTCTCTATGAAATCTAATTTATTTCCATTAAATAATAGATGCGCTGAATCCTGAGTTTCTGCCTCGTTGATAAATCCATTAAAGTTTAATATGTTTTGCATTTATATGTTTGTTTATAATTGAATACGACAAACTATATATTCGAAAAGTATCTAGCTATTTTCACTGGAAACAAAAAAGTCCGATATTGTGATACCGGACTTTCTTAACTATTGTGATTGTTATTTCTGTTTTTTAAGAATAGCTGCTTGTAAGGCTTTTGGTAGTGTTTTTTGTTTAGCACTTAGACCTTTTTTTGGTGTTTTTGTAGTTTCGCCATCATTTTCTTTTTTATCGGCTGCTGCTTTTTTCATTGTCTCTTCCTTGTCCCCATCCTTATCGAGATCTAAAAAATCAGGTTTTGCTTTGCTTTTTGATTTATCTCCGGATTTAGCTTCTCTTTTAGCTTTCTGTTTATCTAGATAAGCTTTAAATCCTGCATTCATTTTTTCTGATACCTCATTTCCTAATTCATCGTTGATGAAGTTCTCAAATGTTTCTATATTTTTCATATCGAATTTTTTATTTATAGTATATATTCGAAAAGTATCCAGATATTTTCGCTAGAAACAAAAAAGTCCGATATTGTGGATATCGGACTTTTCTTAGTAGCGTAACGTGGACTCGAACCACCCCCCAAGCTTATGAGACTTAGATGCAACCTTTACACTTTAACGCAATTTGCTGATTAATGAAGATTCGAACTTCAATCCTGTTTTCCCTTTCGCCTCCACGGCTACTCCGTTCTACTGTGCACCATTACACCATAACCAATCGACAGTTTCGAACCTGTCATACTTTGAGTAATTAATTCAAAGCTTTGTGGGGAAGGGTGGATTCGAACCACCTATTATAACGTATGAAATTAATTTTATCCTTCGAAGTAACTCAAAATCTTACTACTTATCAAAGAGAACATTGATCAGAGTGTCTTTTTTGTTGCTTCCCCAATTTATTTAGTAGCGGGGGCAGGACTCGAACCTGCGACCTTTGGGTTATGAGCCCACTGAGCTACCTACTGCTCTACCCCGCAATTTATATTTCTGTTGTGGCGCCCAAGGGAGACTTATAAATTTATATAAGCCACTCCTTAAACAAAGACATAGTTCTGATTTCTCTTGATATGCTTAGCACGGACTTCTACCGGCATTTCCTTAATTTTTCAATTAAAGCGATATTCTTATGCGGTACCAGCGGGATTCGAACCCGCGACCTCCGCCGTGACAGGGCGGCGTTGTAACCAACTCTACTATGGTACCAAATTTCCACTGATGAGATAATTCAGTGTGGATGTATCGGCTTTCTTTCTTTCAATAAACCTGCTGGTCTTACCCTGTGAAATTAGTCAAACTACTGAGAGGCTCTGTTACCTGCCTTTTATTTCCCATGAGACCGGCGTTAAGGCTGTCCGGTCCAATAGCCAATCTATTGTTAAATGAGTCTTAGATCAAAGACTGATGGACATCTCATATCCATTTAGTAGCCCGTAGGGGAGTCGAACCCCTCTTTCCAGGATGAAAACCTGACGACCTAACCGATAGTCGAACGGGCCAATTTAGGAAATAATGATGGAGTACCCGATAT
>Ga0247723_1002013_pt1 | contig 11263 bp, 24 predicted proteins | sample MSEWelMarce5H_FC_FD_189079 | JGI IMG/M metagenome (GOLD analysis project Ga0247723, IMG submission 189079) | Subsurface sediment microbial communities from gas well in West Virginia, United States - MSEEL Well Study Marcellus 5H_FC | ecosystem: Environmental > Terrestrial > Deep subsurface >...
TTGTTATTGTTGATTACAAGTCAGGTGTTTATATGCCTGACACAAATATGCAGTTAGGTTTATATGCTTGTGCTGTCCAAAGTGTAACCGGTGTTAGACCAACAAAAGGTTACTTCTATAACGCCCGTCAAGGTATTATGGAAGACGCAGGGGACCTGTCGCGTTGGACAGTGCAACTATTTACAGAACTATTTGCACAGTTTGAAAGAGGAATTGAGGCAGAAATTTTTTTGCCAAATCTTGGAATGATGTGCAAGTCCTGTTCTGTTAAGGATTACTGTCACGCTTACGGCGGGGAGTTGGCAGTAAAGTATGACCCACTCGCTACTCTATAGAGAAGGAAAAGAATGAGCGCAGAAACACCAGGAGTGAAGACACAACTTAACTTCAAAACCTCACAAGGTACATTAGTTAACGTTTATCTTTACTCTTATGATGAAGATGAAATCAAGAGTGCACTGACAGCGATTGCTAATGTGACACCAGAAATTAACGCAGTGGAAACACTGTATAACGCACAAGGAACTTTGAAACAAGCCCTTGGTGCTACACCTGTTGAACAACCACGCACACAATCAGCACCTGCTGATGGTGCTAAAGCGTGTAAGCACGGTGAGATGAAATTTCGCACCGGTTCATCTGCTAAAGGACCTTGGAAGGGCTATTTCTGTCCTTCACCTAAAGGCACAGCAGACCAATGTGAACCACAGTTCATTAGATAAAACAAAATTAAATACGGATACCTTACTAGTTAGGAGCAGTTGTGTTAACGATAAAGCAAGCAGCCGTCAGGCATCTTGATGAACCACAACTGCTACCTGATTTATTCCCTTCATTAAAAAAAGAAGGCATCAGGTTTAGACGCGGCCAAGTAACTATGATTGCTGGTCAACCAAACTCAGGTAAATCTCTTCTTGCACTTTTTTATGGCATCAAAGCAGGTGTTCCAACTTTGTATGTGTCAGCAGATACTGATGCGTACACCACAAGTATTCGTGCCGCCGCTGTTGTAACAGGGCATCAAGCAAACACTATTGAAGAATCATTTAAGAATGATGGTCAAGAATTTTACACTAAAGAACTTGCATCATTAAAACATATGGAATTTTCTTTTGACCCAAGTCCAACATTAGATGATGTTGATTTGATGGTTAAAGCCTATGGTGAAAAGTATGGTGAATGGCCACAGTTAATTATTATAGATAATCTTATGAACGTTTCTGCTTTACACGATAACGAGTGGACTGGTATGCGTGACATTATGAAAGCCTGCCACCACATTGCACGTGAAACAGATTCAGCAATATTTATTTTGCACCACACATCAGAAGCAGAAGGTGAACCAACACGCCCACCATCAAGACGTGCCATTCAAGGTAAAGTTTCACAACTACCTGAAATGATATTGACAGTTGCAATGGAACCAGAGTACTCAGAGTTCAGGATTGCTTGTGTTAAGAACAGGTTTGCTAAACACTCAGCAATGGGTGACAAATGGGTTGCATTAAAAGTTGATGCCAGTCGTATGTTGTTAAAAGATGAAGACCTTATGCAACAGGCTTTAAGATTCCAAGGAGTAAAAATAGATGGCTAAAGGTAAAGGATTAAAACCAGCACCAGTTAAAAGTATGGTCAATGATAGACCTAATGGTAAAGCAAGGAAAAAGAATCCAAAGACTCCACGTAAAACAGGTCGCACCATTGGTGGATATTCACCTGCTAAGTTAGAAATAAGAAAGAAGAAACGTGAACATAACTAATCACTGGGCATTATCTTGGTCCAAGTGGGCTAACAAAAGCAGAGAAGAAGTTTTAAAAATGACTGACCATATGATGACATTAAAACAATGTGAAGATAGGTTAAAGTATTTACGTAAAACACGTGGGTGGTACAAATAATGTCTGCCAAGAATAAAGCCAAAGGTTCAAAGTTTGAAACAGATGTAATGAAATGGTTACGCTCCAAAGGATTCACAGCAGAACGTTTGCGCCAAGCAGGTGCAAAAGATGAAGGAGACCTAGTAGTTTATGTTGCCGGCACACCATACCTGTTTGAATGTAAAGCAACAATCAAACTAGATTTGCCACAGTTTTGGAGAGAACTACAAACAGAAGTATTAAACTATGCTGAAGCAAGAGATTTAACTGTTGGACCTATTGGTTACGTTGTTGTTAAAAGACGCAACGCAAGCATTGAAGATGCTTGGGTTATTCAATCATTAGACCAATGGAGTAAACAATATAAACAATAAACACGATTTGGAAACCGTAGTCAAATACTACGGTGGAAGAGTAGGAACTAGCACAAGGTGGCAAGCCACCAAGTGTGTAATACATCCTGATGCACACGCATCAGCAACCGTGAACATACGGGAACAACTTTACAGTTGTTTTGTGTGTGACCTTTACGGTGATGTGTACGAACTGATTAAGAAAAAGGAAGGGATAGAGTTCAAAGATGCTGTCGCTAGAGCAGAAAGCATTACTAACGGAAACCGCAGCACAGTACTACGAAGCACTAAACGCAGAGACAGCCTCTTACCTCAAATCAAGGGGAATAAGCAAAGAGGTGGCCGCTACATTCCTGCTCGGTACAGTGACTAACCCAGCACCAGGACACGAACACGCTGTTGGTGCACTGAGTATTCCTTACCTAACTAAAGCAGGTGTTGTGGGTATTAAGTTTCGTAAAACTGATGGTGGTCAACCAAAATATATTTGGCCAACAGGGCAAAAGATTGGGATGTTTAACGTTAACGATTTAGGTTTAGACACTGAAACAATGTGTATTTGTGAAGGTGAGATTGACACAATTATTTTGTCAGGGATGTGTGGTATACCTGCTGTGGGTGTGGCTGGTGTGACACAGTGGAAAGACTGGTTCCCTATGATGCTTGAAGGATACAAACGTATATTTGTTTTTGCTGATAATGATGTTAAAGAAGATGGCCGTAACCCTGGGATGGAACTTGCTAAACGTATTAAAGAAGATTTGAACAGTGCAGTGGTAGTTAATCTACCTGAGAATAAAGATGTTAATGACATATTTTTACGTGAGGGTGCTGACTGGTTTAAGGAAAAGATTAAATGACAACAATACTTGGCATACAAAAACCAGACCACTGTTTACTCATCGCTGACTCACGTGTAACAGATGATGGTGGAAGAACCTACTCACACCACGCAATGACCAAGATAACTAAACGTAACAAATATCTTATTGCAGGGGCTGGAACAACACAACCCTGTGACATCATTCAACACATTTGGAAACCACCAACACCAACACCAACCTCATACAAAGACCTATACCACTTTATGATTGCAGAAGTAGCAACCTCAATGCGACTAGCCTTAGTAGCAAACGGATACACACCAGATAAAGAATCAGACGAACCAGATTTTATATTCCTAATCGCATTAGGAGGAATCATATTTGAAATAGATGATTCCTTATCGGTACTGATGCGAGATGACGGTATCTATGGCATTGGCTCCGGTTCTCCTTATGCCATAGGTGCATTACAGGCAGGTGCAACTTGGAAACAAGCAATGCAAATCGCTGCAAGAAACAATGTGTTCACAGCACCACCATTCATAACACATAAGCAGACAAAATGAGAAGAGAATTTGTTGGCGGACCAATGGATGGAACACAAATACCATTAGAAGATGATGATTTAACAGACGAAATACACATAGATATGATAAACTTAAATGGTACAATCACTGTTCACATTTATGTTGAAGACGAAGAAACAGGTAACTATAAATACGAAGGTGAATCTTCACCAGAAGATTTATATGAAGAGGAAGAAGATGAGGAATGAGTAATGACACAGCAGGAATGGGAACAGGTGCTAATGCTACTAATGAACCAGGGGTTCAAGATAGTGGCACACAACAAGCAAACGGAAACAATAACCGTAAGGCTCCCACAAACTTTTTCTACGACCACCCCGCAGTCAAAGACCACGGAAGCGGCATAGCCTTACAAGACTTAACATCCTTTATGGAATCGTTTAACGATTATGTGATGAGTCGTATCAAGGGTGTTGGTGCTGACCAGTATATGAAATCAACAGGTCAGTTGTTTGAAACTTTTACTGTTAAAGAAACAGTTGATGAGTTGCTCGCAGAACTAGCAGACACCATTGCTTACACAAATTTTATTGCTATCAAAGTGATAGCACTAGCAAATGCAATTAAGGACAAATAATGTTTGGATTAAATGCGTTTGGTTACAACGTTATTTTTAGAGACGGTGAAGCAGTATGGGCTTCAATAAAACCTTTAAAACAAATTAACAAACAGATAAATAAGATGAAAAAAGAATGCCCAGGAGAATACACAATAGAAAAAATAGAGGGTTGGTTAACTAAATGAAACGCATAGTAGTGCTATCGGATATGCAAATACCATTGCACAATAAACCTGCAATAGAAGCAACAATAAAGTTTGTTAAAGACTACCAACCTGATGAACTATTTTGTGTTGGTGATGAGGCTGATTGTTTAGCACCAGCACGCTGGTCAAAAGGATATGTTGCAGAACATTCAAACTTACAAAGAGATTTAGATGAAACTACTCGTATTATGGGTAGGTTTCGTAAAGCAATAGGTAACAAACCATTTCACCTTATGAGAAGTAATCACGGTGACAGAATACAAAGATACATTGAACGCGATGCACCAGCACTTGCAACATTACGTGATTTGAAATATGAGAAACTTCTTGGCTATCGTGATTTAGAAATCACATATCACAATAAACTGTGGAACTTTGCCCCAGGTTGGGTAATGGGCCACGGCGATGAAGGCGCGACCAGCAGATACGCCGGTGGCACCGCGACAGCATTAGCAAAAAAAATTGGTATGTCAGTTGTATGTGGACACACACATAAACTTGGAATCATACACCACAACACATCATTCAACGGCAAACAAACCTCATCCTTGTATGGGTTTGAAGTTGGAAACATAATGGATTTAAAACAAGCAACCTACCTCAAAGGTGGAAGTGCGAACTGGCAATCAGGGTTTGGAATCCTATACATTGACAAAGGTAAAGTAACACCAGTACCAGTACCAATGATAGGTAACTCATTCATTGTAGAAGGAAAAGTATACAAATGGTAGAAGACAAATGGGTACAAGATGTTGTTGAAATAGCACAAACATCAGCGTACATAATCACAAGAAACTACAAAGGTTTCGCAGAAGCAGACGATGTCAAACAAGAACTACTTGAATGGTCACTGAAACGAAACGACAAAATACAAGAATGGTTATCACCAGACTTATCCAAACAAGAATACAGAATCGGAATCAAACGCTTAGCCAAAACATTCAACCGAATGGCAGACAGATACTGTCGCAAAGAGAAGGCTAAGAAACTTGGTTACTCTGTGCACGATGAAGCATTTTATTCAACAGCAATGATAGAAGAACTCCTACCAATGGCATTCAGTTCAAACATCATAACCAAAGACCCTGCAACAGAATACGTTTCCAACGGTGGCGGCGACCCTGCCACAGCAGGTTCATTCCTTGCCTCAATGTATGACATACGAATAGCATTACGTAATTTAACAATTGAAATATATGAGATGATGCGAATGCACTACGAAGATGGTTTAACTTTGGAACAGATAGGTGAATACTTTAACATAGATAAATCAACTGTGAGTAGGAAGATTAACACAGGTATTAAACAGATGAGTAAAGAACTTGGTGGTGAATCACCTTGGGTTTAAGAGTTTACACAGGTGGAACATTTGATTTGTTTCACGTAGGGCACGTAAGATTATTGGAACGTTGCCGTGAAATATCAGGACCATCAGGAACAGTGATAGTGTCATTGAACACTGATGAGTTTATTGAACAATACAAAGGTAAACCACCAATAATATCTTACCAAGACAGAGCAGAAATATTATTGTCTTGTAAATATGTTGACCAAGTTATACCAAACTTTGGTAACGAAGACTCTAAACCAGCAATCATTGAAGCATCACCAGACATAATTGCAATAGGTTCAGACTGGGCACGTAAAGATTACTACAAACAAATGCAGTTCACACAAGACTGGTTAGACAAACTAAACATAAGTTTAATCTATATTCCATACACGCAAGGCATATCAAGTACGGATATTAAAACAAGACTATGAACATACTCATAGCCACAACACCTGAACGTGAACACTGGTTAACTGATTGTCTTAAATCTTTTGGCACAACACCTGTAACAGTGCGTTCAGATTATGGGTTTGAGTTAGGTAAAATTAGGTGGGCTTATGAGAACACTAATTGGAACAGGTGGTGGTTCTTTCAAGACTCTGTGATAATTAAAGACCAAAATTTTTTGCAAACAGGTTGGCGCAAAGGTACATCTGTACCATTATCTAATTCCCCGACAGCATTCGGAATGTATCTTGGTATATATTCACGTGCCACGTTAGATAAAGTTGGTATACCTGTTGCACAAAGTAAAGAAGATGCAATCAGGTACGAAGTTGAATGGCATTTAGAATACTGTCGCCACGAACCTGTTGAAGTAATGTTCCCTAAACTAACAGACCATAATGCTAAAGGCACAGAAGAACGTCACGGACGTATTAACCTTGTGTTAGAGAATGATTATCTAATAAAATATAAAGGTACTTGGGCTTAACCTTTTTGTAGATTCCATTTCTTAAAGAATAATTCTTCATCAACCTTTGTCATAGCCATAAGTTCTTGGTTGTCTCTTGTTAGTTCGTTGCCGTGAATGTGTCGCACCATAGCAGGAACGTGCACAACACCTTTAACTTTGCGTGCCTGCAAATCAATATCCCTATCACCATACCACCATTTATAGTTCTCATCAGGTCTCACATCTGTTTTAACATCAAGCACCCAACAGTAACCACACACCCAGCCCTCAAAAGGAAACGGATAACCTAGCGTTGCGCCTGTTCCTTTCATTACTTCTGCGATACGGCGTAAAGGATTGTTTGCTAATGCAACATCATCATTAAGAACAGCAACATATTCTGCGCCACGTTCAACAGCGTAATTTATTCCTGTGTTCCACCATTTATGTATATTAAACTCGCCTGTATATTGTAGGTTGATTGCGTTAGGTACATCTTCATCAGGTAATGTGCGAACAAGTATTCTTTTACTTGGTTCAATGTCGCACTCTTTGAATATGTCTTGCAAGTATTGTGTTCTTAAACCTGTTGGTATAACTAACCATAAATCAATCATATTGTTATCTCCTCAAACCAATAAAAATCTGTACGCAAATCCTTTAATGGAAACACATTACCATACTCAACAGTTTTACCCCTACTAAAACCCTCATCAGCGTCAATGAAACCAAACACTTCAACTTCTGTAAACTCTTTCTCAATAGGTCTAACAGCAAACACAATAAGCCCACGACCAGTATCCTTTTTACGAATACACACAGCGTCCTGTGTACGAACACGCCTAACCTCAATGTTCTTACCAACATCAGGAAGTTGCTTAAACTGATTATGTTTATCAGCAGACCAAATAGTTGCGTGCCAATACTGATTAACTAACTTAGCAACAGCCAACTCACCAATAGCAGAAGCAACTTGTGCTGTCCTGTCATCTTCTTTACGTTCATCATCTTGATAATGTTTAGCGTCCTCTTTATCCCAGTTCGCTGTGAACCTACGAATACCAATATGGCTAGCATACTCGTACTCCCACGTTTCAAGTTTAATAATAGCCATTGGCTTTCCTAAACTCTAACGCCTTAACCCAAGAACCATACCTGTCCATAACATACTTATGTGAAGCAATAAGTTGAATACGATAATCAGCAGACTTCTCAATACCAACCTGCTCCCAAGTCTGGTCAAGTAACTGACCCAAACCATACGCAGTTGAGCGTTTATTTTGTGCGTCACTATTCCAAGACGACTCCAACATAATCAACTCCTCAAGTGCCTCGTATTCTTTCGCTGATACCATTGACCTTGCGTAACCCCTTGCGCTCAATGGTTCTCTGTGCAAGTTTTTAACAGGTGATGACACATAACCCGTGTATTCTTTATCATCTTTCAACGGCTCATCTTGAGGTATCATTAAAGCAAAACCAATACCAACAATGAGCATACCTACCACAAACTTTAACTCCATCTTCCACTCCTATTCCTAATCCTGTAACGCTGGTGTTCCGTTGTGCCACCCCATACACCTTTCAAGTCAGGGTCTTTCAATGCGTACTCTAAACATTTCTGTTTAATGTCACACTTGTTGCATATTCGTTTCGCAATCTGTGCCATATTGGCTTCGTGTCTTTCGGGGAAAAAAATCTCTGAGCCAATCTCAGCACACAACGCGCCTTCCCAAAAATCTTTTGCTATCATCTGCATTTCGTTTCCCCAATACTTGTTGTAGTTTCCATAACATAACAGCGTCCTTACCTAACTTAACAATATGTTTAGGGGGCTTCATCTTCGTTGCCCCCAAACAAGAAACGCTAACAGCACAACACCAAACGAAATAAGTAACTCAACAATCATTTATCCCACCCATTTCTTTTAATAAGTTTCTCTAACGACTCGTCTGTCACTAACGATTTCAATGTGCCAAGTAAAGCATAATCGGCACTTGTTTTGTCATCATACTGAGCGTTCAACTCACTATGAATTAACTCCAACATTATATCCTTGTTCACTTGTCGTCCTCACTTGTCTTAAAATCGTCACGACAATCATCACACCACTTACCCTGAAGATAAGTTTTAGTATTAACTTCACATATTTCACACAACAACAAACTCATTTCGTTTCCTCCTTGTTGCACTCGTTATCACAACTACAATACCAAGATTTACTACACATATAGCAAACCCCGTAAATATCCTTATTAGATTTCTTGAACATCAACATCATCATAATCATCCAAGTAATCGTTAGCAGACTCAAGCCTGTCAGTAATCAACATATAAGCGTCCTCACTACTGTTAGCCTCAACAGTAACGTGCACCCTTGCTGTTCCTCTATATGTTTTACTCATTTCACCCTCACAAGGTTAGGTTTCTCCGGCATACTATCTGTCTCCGGAATATAAGTTAACTCACGAATAATAAATCGGAGCATAGCCTCTATCCGGTCTAAGCGTTCCTCAGTTGTCATATGTATCCACCTCATCAGTGTAATTGGCCTCTATCTGGTCGTGCATAGCCTTATCAAACTCGGCATCATTACACACACGACACCCATACCCCGACCAAGACTGGGAACAGCAGTAAATTGCGTTATCTAATGTATTCATACATCATCACCACAAATACACCACACCATAGGTGAGGTGCAATCGTCACAATAATCTTTCATTATGCGTCCACCTCGTTTTCTCTCAACACATCAAGGATTTCTTCACTAATAACTTGTGATGAAAAATCAAGATGATTATCATCAACCTCTTTAACAACATTAGACCAAACATCATCACTAATTGTGTTGTCCTCATCATCAAAGATGTCTTTCGTCCACCATAAAATCACAACCTCGTCTTCAGGGTTGTAGTTTTGCATACTTTTAATTACATCTTTTACTTTCATTTACTATCCCTAGCCTTTCGTTTCCCACATCGTGACCACCCATTGACCACGAAACCTATTCTTATGCGCTATCGTTACGCCTGTCAAGTGTATTCATATAACAATTTGATAACAATTATTCACACCTATGCTTACGAGCCAACTTCGTAGCCTCTTTATAAAACATATAACCACGCGCATTGACACAATAAGTGATAGTTTCACAGCGTTGGCAGTAGATTACATAACACGAACCCTCGTCACGCCTGTCAATCTTAATATATTCTTTCAGTCTTGCGTCACCCATAACAACCCGTCCCGTCCCGTCCCTAAAGTAAGTGAGAGCCAGCGTGTTAGGGGCACGCTAGCCCTCGTGTCATACAATTCTCTAAATTATCCCTAAGACTTGCCCTAATTTTACTACAACTACAGCGAACGCCCTTAGTATCGCGTAACCCATACCAACACACAACACCGACACAACACCCACATAAACCCACTCACCTAACGGGGTTAGTCTTACGCTGTCGTTACGCATAAACACCACTAAAAGCACTCAAAAACTCTCTATGCTTATCACATAAATGCTCAAGTGCCTCATCAAAAGTAAACGCGCTACTATTGCCACTGATAGCAATATAAGACGCACCCAACGAGCGAGAAGGCGTGTATTGGTAGCCGTCCCTACTACCCTCTTTAATGATATGCCCAATCTTCTTATCATTAAAAAATACTGCGTGGGTTTCCCAATCGTGGCGCGTGCGCTTAGTTTTAATATCGTTACGCATTACGCAACACCTCACGTCTAAACATAGCCAAAGCCTCGCGCTTGCTGTAATAGTAATACCTACGGCTAACCCAATAACCCCCGACAATATCGGACACAACCCACGCGCCCTCGTAATTCTTTTCTGCAATCATTTACTTACCCTTTCCCTAACTAATCGCCTACCCTAAGCGATTAAGAATAACCCCAACGCTCACCGATTGGGGCTAAACTTAACGAATTAGAGCCACTCTTGGCTAATCTTGTAGCCACCCTCTAAACCATATAAAGCAATACCCAAAGAGTGAACAAGGTGAAAGCCCATATCCATACCACACCCACCAACACGCAACACCCGTTGCCCGTTCTTCTCGGTCAATGTGCCAACACCAGAAACCAAAGACACCCACCAAGTTATATCAAGGACACGCCCGTCATCATAGGTCACCACTTTCATAGTGCGAGACATACCCGAGGCAGACACACTCTTTAGAATTGTGTACGCTATTGGTCTTTCTTGCTTAGCAAATACGGCACATAGAAACTCTTGCGCCCTTTGTGTTTCTTTCTCTTTCTCTGTTCTTTCCTTTGTAATCATTACCTATCCCTAATCTATTTCTAGTCCCTAATGACTAGACGAACACCCTCAAAACTATCACGCCTTGAGGGCTATCGTCAAGTAACTAAGCCTGAACTACTTTTCTTTGATACTTAGACATAATGCGAGCCAAAGCCAAAGCCTCAGCCTCTTTAAGTGCCTCAATCTTAGGTTTAGCAACATCACAAGCCTCAACATAAGGCTTAAAGTTGCTAATTGTAGCGTGAACAACATTTTGCTTTTCTTCATATTGTTCATATAGCGCGCGTCTCTTATCTTGTAAGACTTTCATCTCTTCGTCTATCTCTTTGCACGCCTTGTTATATTCTTCGT
>Ga0247723_1002014_pt1 | contig 11263 bp, 27 predicted proteins | sample MSEWelMarce5H_FC_FD_189079 | JGI IMG/M metagenome (GOLD analysis project Ga0247723, IMG submission 189079) | Subsurface sediment microbial communities from gas well in West Virginia, United States - MSEEL Well Study Marcellus 5H_FC | ecosystem: Environmental > Terrestrial > Deep subsurface >...
TGTCGTTGGCACCCTTGTGCCTAGCATTGACGCTGTAGGCAGTGAGCGTGTCACCTACAACCCCTACAAGGGAAGCAACTTCGTTCTCTGTGGCACTGGCGACCCAGTGTTGGCATCAACCTCAGCAGCCCTTGTGGTGCACAACAAGAAAGGATTTATATATGTATAGCAACGACACAATTGCCCGTGTTATTCCCTTAGACGGTAACTACATGGTGCAACGTTACAGGCCAGACTTCGACGACTGGTGCAACATGGCAGTTTATGACGACGAAAAAAGCGCCCTTAAGAGGGCCAGCAAGTATACAACGTTACCAACGAAAGGCGCAGACAATGACACATATCAGCAGCAGACAACAGCATAAATACTTCGGTGCCAATGTACGCATTACTACCCTGACCAATGAACATGGCACTGAGCTTGTTGTGTCTGTGCTAAACCCGTTGGCAGGCAACTACATTGAACAAGGGCGCTTCAACACCAACAGCGACATGGCCTACACTGAGGCGAACACGTTAGCATCACAACTGTCCACGAAAGGCAACCAATGAAGAAATTTACCATTACCATTTATGCCGATCCCGGTCATGCATGGGGCAAGATCAAAAGAGACGTGTTGCTAGAGCATAGCGTCGAACACCTCATCAGCAGCTACAGCTACCAACTACGTGACAACGTCTACCTTGAAGAAGATTGCGACCTGTCACTGGTGTGTGATGCACTGGAGGATGCTGGCTACAGCGTTGTGTTCAAAGAGAAGACAAGCGATAACGATAGCAAAATCAGGGGCTACGAACGCTATAGCAGCATCATCAAATAACCCCACAGTTGACAAGGGCATTAGTTTGCCCCTACAATGCGACCCAACAGCAATTTCGCTGCAGTCACTACCACAGGTAAACAACATGACACATACAACACAATCCTACACCGACATGTATAAGCTGTATGCAACCAAGGCAAAGCAGTACAACGCAGCACAATGCAGGGCAGCAATTGCCGACATTGACGCCACCCTTGCTGTGCAAGACAACGGCAACACAATGGTGCCAATGACACCCTACGTGACAAAGCTATTCTGTGAACGTGATGCCATGCTAGATCGTTTACTTTTCCTGCGTTAATAACCTTCACCCAATGCAGCTACCAACGTGGTTGCATTGAGGGAATGTTCCCAAGCGTTATTAAGGACACATATGAAAACCATTTCAAACGCCTTCGCTGAACTGCTCGCTAATAGCGGTGGCAAGTTCGTCACCGTCACATTCATCACCAAGGCAGGCATTGCCCGTGTTATGAACTGCCGTCTAGGTGTTACCAAGGCACTGAAGGGTGGCAAAAGCACCAACAACCTGCTCCAATATGTAATCGTTTACGACATGCAAGCTAAGCAATACCGCAGTGTCAACCGCGATACGATAGTATCAATTTCGGTTGAAGGCCAACGTGCTGTGATGTACTGAGCATGAAAGCGCTGGCTCTTGTAGCCCTCATGCTTTCAACCGGCGCTGTGTCTAACAAGGGCTTGCCCAACGTTGACGCAGCATCGTTCAAATGCTTGGCCTTGAACCTCTATCATGAGGCACGGGGCGAGGGCATTGAAGGCATGAAAGCTGTGGCGATGGTGGTGCTTAATCGTGCTGCTGCTCAGTCTAAAAGTGTTTGTGCTGTGGTGTATAAGCGTAAGCAGTTCTCATGGACAAACACAAAGCAGGGCCGCAACAAGCCGTTAGGCGACGACAACCTCCGTGCTGTGCTTACGGTGGCATATGCAGCCCTTGCTGGTGGCATTGAAGACACTACAGGCGGTGCCGACCACTACCATGCTTGTGCTGTGCCACCTAAGTGGACAAAGGGCATGGTGTTTACCAACGCAATTGGCAACCATAGGTTTTACAAACAGTTATGACATTATCCCCATATCAACAAGGCTTTGCCGATGGATATGCAGACCTGCCATGTGACAAGAGCGAGTGGTGGGAAAGTGAAGTAGACATGCACCACTACAAACTAGGCAAACAAATTGGCGAGTTTGAGGCATGGCTACAAGCTAAACAATTTAACGAAAGGTATGCAAACTATGCTAAATGAACACGACCTCGCAGACTTTGAACGCTTGCCAGTGGAGAAGCTGTACAACCTGCCCCGCGAAAGCTATTTTGAATTTGATAACGTGCCCTACTACTTCGATCACGTCGATGGCATGTACAGCCTGTGCATCGTCATAGGCAAGGCCGCTGGCTTTGATGGCATCATCCACTTCAGTGCAAGCACCCCTGTTGTGCCATTGAAAGCACCGCAATAGCCCTACAAACCAGTCAAGCATTGTTGGCTTCGTTTGACAAACACTTTTAAGGAAGGCACAATGCAGCCCTCCTCAACGTTTTTCACTAAGGAAACACATCATGGCAAATCACGTAATCTTCTCTCGCAATGTTAACAACGGCCCGCTGACAGCAGAACGCATTAAACAACTGGCACCTGCTGTGTACAGCACCACCAAAGCAGAGCGCCTTACAGATCGTTATGTGTCGTTGCATACCAGCGACATCATTCCTGTGCTGGCAGACTATGGCTATGAGCCAGTGCAAGCAGCACAAAAGCGTAGCCGTATTGCCGGTGCTGCAGATCATGCCAGCCACATGGTTGCGTTTGCTAAGCCTATGAACGGTGAGGATGCCAGTGGCATTCGCCCTGAAATTATCCTGTACAACAGCCATGATGGCACTGGCAGCGTGAAATTGTTTGCTGGTTGCTTCCGTTTCATCTGCAGCAATGGCATCATTGCCGGTGAGGGTTTCCAGAGCCGTGTTTATCACAGCAAGGCGCTGAACGGCTTTGAAGACATGCTCAACACCACCGTTGCAACCCTGCCCTCATTGATGGAACGTATGGAGCGTCTGCGTGGCATTACTCTGACAGTTGACGATGCCCGTGACGTTGCTCGCCGTAGTGTACAAACACGTTGGGACATGTATGATGGACAGACAAAGGGTGTGTATGCAACAGACACCACCATCAGCAATGTGCTGGTGCCACAGCGCTTCCAAGACGCCAAGATGGATGCCTTCACCGTGTTCAACCGCATTCAAGAGGGTGTTATTCGTGGCAATGCATTTGTTAAAAGCTTGAATGCAACAAACCCTGAAGGTCATCTGCGTAAAGCACGTAACGTTTCATCCATCAAGGAGCACGTTCGTATCAATGCAGAGTTGTGGAACATTGCAGACACTATTGCTGCGTAACCGTTTCGGGGGGAAAGCAGATGCTGTGTTCTAGGGCATAGCCCGTGATACCGCCAACGTGGTAGCACAGTGCAGTGAGTACCCCCACCTACATTACTAATACATAAGGCATATTATGAAAACAAGTGAAGTGTTTAAGCGAGCTAAGAAAAATTTGTCCACTGGCCCTGACAACTGGGGTAAAACAGAATATATTTGTTATGCAATTGATCGTGTCAGATGCACCAATGTTGATAAACGAAAAGCAAAAGACATCATTATGGACTTGTTAGAAGGATACTTTACCTTTGGTAGTTGGTTAGAAAATGCAAAAGGAATTGAAAACGATAGGACAGGGGCAAAACTACAAATCACCCGTCATGCTTGGCTCGACCACCTAATCACACACTACAGCAACATTGGAGATTGATACACCTATGACACTTGACGAAGCTTTAGGCATGTTTGTTGGCGGCGCTATTGGCGATGCCCTTGGTGCACCATTGGAATTTTGCGCAGCCTCTGCTGCTGATGAGCAGCTAACTGAGATGGTTGGTGGAGGTGTGCATAGCACAGCCATTGCTGAGTGGACAGACGACACAGCCATGATGATGTGCATTGCCGATGCCTATGTTTCTCACCGCAGCTTCAACCCTGCTGCCATTGCTCGCAACTTCCAATGCTGGTCACAGCATGGCACCTTTGGCACCCGAACCTATGTGTTTGACATTGGCAACACCACCCGTGATGCATTGAGCCGTGCCAAGTACGACACCAAGCATCCTTATGCTGGCTCCATTGTGTACACACAGAACGGCAATGGCTCCATCATGCGGCTGGCCCCCATCATCGTTGCCAATCATAACGATGTGGCACAGGCTATTGGGCAGAGCGTGGCTGTGGCACTGATGACACACGGCACAGCCAACACCGTGCGTTACACTTCACAGCTTGCCCTTGAGCTATGCAGTGGTGTCGTTGTTCCTAACGCTAAGCTGATGGAGGCTGGTAAAGGCAAAGACAGTGGCTCTGTTATGGGTTGCTATGCCTCTGCATGGGAGTCTGTGCTGGCTACAACATGCTTTGAAGATGCGTTGGTGCATGCCGTTAACAAGGGCGGTGATGCCGACACAGTTGGTGCAGTGGCAGGCATGATTGCTGGCAGGCTGTATGGCTATAGCAACATACCTAAGCGGTGGCTTGATGTGTTGGTGCAGCATGACAACATTGTTGATTTGACGGTTGAGCTTTATAAGAAAGGTTGAATGTAATAATGATGACTAAAGATGAAGCACTAAGGCTGGCACTTGAGGCGTTGGAAAACCATTGTGGTAATTACAAGCTGGATGATGCTGGGTGCGAGCGGTGGAACAAAGCCGTTGCTGCCATCAAAGAAGCCTTGGCACCAACAAGCACACAGTGCGAAGTACAGCCAGAGCAGGAGCCGGGTTTAATTTGCCACAAGCACGACGAACCTAAACGGGGCTGTGCTTGGTGCGACAAGCATCCACCAAAGGCACAGCCACAGCAGGAGCCTGTGGCGTTGATTGAACATGACGATGAAACCGCAGAACCTTGCCCAAGCTGTGGCAAACCACTTCAGTCAGCATCGGGCGGCGGTGTTGTTTGCTCAGAACGCTGCGGCTACTGGTTTTGTTTTTAAGGAGAACACATGACTAAAGAAGCACTAAACATAGCAAACCAATGTAGGGCCACCGCTTCTCACGATTTAGCTTGCAACATTGCGGTTGACGGGGGTAGCGGCTTGTTGCGCGAGTTATTGATTGATGCCGCAAGGGTTATTGAAGCTTTGGCACAGGACGAGCAAGGCTCGTCGCAGGGGTCGGAGCAGGCATTGGATAAGTTATTTGAAGTGGAAAATGAACTGGGGTTGCACTACGATGAAAAGCCAATACAAGATGGCAATGTATGTGCCCGATGCGGTGGGATTGTGTTTGACCCTGTGTTAGTACAGCCAGAGCAGGGGCCTGTGGCGTTTATTAGTCCGGGCGGTCACATCCACTACGACCCTTATTTAGATTCTGTTCCCCTCTACACCACCCCACCAAAGCGCCCGTGGGGGAAACCTTGGGTTTCCTTGACGGATGAGGAATATGACGAAATTTGGCGCATGGACTTGAACAACAAAGACATCATGGACAAGACAATTGCCAAACTCAAGGAAATCAACACATGAACGAACGACTCAAAGAACGCATCGCAGAAGAGTGGGCCATGCTTGACCCTGTTGACCCTTTACGAAGTTTGCTGTCCGATGCGCTTGAAGCCTTAACACAGCCAGAGCAGGATTCTGTGGCATGGCCTTGTCTCATTGGTAGTGCTGATTTTTCAGAAAACACCATCACGCTTGTCATGCAGTGTAAGGATTACAAAGTGTCAGCGGGTACGCATTATTTATGCACCACTCCACCAAAGGAGAACACATGACTAAAGACAAAGCATTGAAGCTGGCGCTTGAGGCGTTGACAAACGCAATAGCCGTTAGAAATGGCGAAGGTGGGACAAAGCTCGTATCACCGCTTGAAGAAAATGCCATCACCGCCATCAAAGAAGCCTTGGCACAGCCAGCGCAGGAGCCGGTGGCGTGGGCGGTTTCACCTAGATACGAAGATTCTGATGGCTACTTTGACTTTACAGATTCAAAAGATACAGCAGAAATTTTGCAAAAACGTGGATGGGCAATCACGCCCCTCTACACCGCCCCACCAAAGCAAGAACCCCACAACTTCTGCCCTCGCTGCGGTAAGCGTTTGATTGGAATGGCGTTTGCTGCTGGCGGTACTCACACCTGCACACCACCAGAAGGGGGGCACCAATGAACGTACTTGCAGGCTGGTTTGTAATGGTTGGGTTGGTAGTGGGCCTGAGTGACGTGGCAGACGCCATTGAAAAACACGGGCAGCAATGCGTTTCTCACAACACCAAGGAGAAGAACACATGAATCTAGGTCAATACTTATGGGACTACCATTTTTGGTGGTTGTGTGTTGGGTTTTTGTGGCTGGTGATAACAGTGGTTTCAACTTGGAGCAACACATGAACGAACGAGACAAAGAGATTGCTATTGCGGCAGGTATTTACACCAATCAATCAAAGATGCTTGAAACCTTCGCCGACCTCATCCGTGCCGACGAGCGCGAGGCACTAATCCGTTATTTTGATGGTCACTGGCGCAGCGACTGGTCTGAAGGCCAGATCATAGAAGCACTTGAGGCAAGGGGGAACCCATGAAAACCCTACCCCGCTACGTACTAGCACATGCCAACGGCTACCGTTACAACCCACCAGCAGTAGCGATTGAAGCAGGCATTGCCACCCGTCACAACCTGAGCAGCAGCTACACCGACATGGTGGCACAGGCAGCAAATCTTAACGCAGCCTATGACGACTGGCGTAGTGATAAGAAATACTTAGCCAACCTAACCAGCAAAGCCACTGTTGCTGATCTGCTACGTGCTTATTTTGCAACCGATTCTTATATGAAGTTGTCGCCAAAGAGCAAAGCAGACTACGCCTACTACCTGCAGTTCTGGAACAAGAGCAAGCTAGGCAGCACACCAGTATTGTCAACAGTGCTATGCAACATTACAGCACCAATGTGTCAGCGTCTGTACGATGAGCATGCTGCACACAGCGTGTCGTTGGCAAACCATTGTTTGTCTGTGTACAAGCTTGTATTTAACTTCGCCATCAGGCTTGGCTACATCACGTTCAACCCCTTTGCTAAGCTGCTGCGCAGGCAAGACAAGCCACGGCGTGTGGTGTGGAGCAAGGACGATTTGAAAGCGTTTATGGATGTGTCGTTTGCAACATTCAACAAGCGCAGTGTGGGTTTAATTGTTTACATGGCATATGAATGGGGACAGCGCTTAGGTGACATGCGTATGTTGACGTGGGATATGTATGACCTAGATACAGGGGTGCTTACACTGACACAGAGCAAGCGCAGGGCTAGGGTGACAATACCAACGTCAGAGAGCTTGCAAGGCATGCTACGGCAGCAGCATAAAGACTACGGCTGGCAGAAATATATTGCCCCGTCAACGCAAGAAGATCGCAAGGGTGGCTTGCTACCCTACAGCTTGGCAAACCTTGGCAGAGTTGGACACACTATAATGCGCGAGGCCAACTTGCCTGACCACCTGCAGCTAATGGACTTGCGCCGCACTGCCATCACTGAACTGGTTGAGGCTGGTGTGCCTCTGTCAAACATTATGGCCTTGTCAGGGCATGCAACACCACAGAGCCTGACACCATATATGAAAGCTACTCTGACCAGTAGCACCCTTGCGCAGACAATGCGCGGTCTTGTTTAAGGAACATTGTTATGAACTGTTGTGACGACTACGGAAAATGTAATCAAGGGCGCGACTGCCCCATACGTAAGGAGCGATGCTTGCCTGAGCGTAACATTGCGTATGATGTGATAGAAGGGTTTATTTTGCTGCTTGCTCTTGCATGCTTTGTTGTTGTAGTATCATCTGCCGCTGGTTATTTTTTACATTGGAGACTGTTATGACATGGCCTTTCCCACCTTTCCCCACACCGATACCACCACCGGAACGCAGCAAGGCTGTGCCATTCAACCCTGACAACTACGAGGAGTCCCCATTTTGAAAACACCACACAAACACGCAGCCCTTATCAAAGCATGGGCCGATGGCGCTGAGATTGAATTCCGATGGGGTTGTCTTTATGACTGGAGAAGAATTACAACCCCATGCTGGGATCAAGATTGTGATTACCGCATCAAGCCCGAGCCGAAGCCGGATGTTGTTGATTACGTTCGGGTTGGATCACTTCACAGAATTTTGGTATGTCCCCTTGAGTGGGCGCGTGAAACAAACTCCAACCTCAAACTCACCTTCGACGGCAAAACCGGCAAACTAAAAACAGCAGAGGTAATCGCATGAGCAACTTACTACGCCTACCCCCGTCCACTAAGATGACGGCCCAACAAGCCCTTGACTCTGCGCTTGTAGATACAGAGAGTGACCACCTAACTGACGTGCTGATTTGCGGCTACACCGAGGGTGGTGAGCTGTATATCAGGTCTAGCCGACTGACGCGGGCCGAGGCATTCTTCTTGGCAAGCAAAGCAGCGCAATGGGCGCAGAGTGGAGACGAGATATGACCAAAGACGAAGCGTTACGTGATATTGATTACAAGACAGCATATTATTCGTTGCTTAGGGAGTACGACAGAATATGTTACCTGCTTGATAAAGCAGAAGACAGAAATGCTGACCAAGAATCAAGCTACCAACGTGGATACCTCGATGGGATTGCCAAACGTCCGCAACCTTTAACGGATGAAATGATTATGGACATTGTTGACAGACAACGCGCAAAAGTTGCTTTTGATACCGCTAGAGTTGGTTACAAGATTGCTAGGGCAATTGAAGCAGCACACGACATTAAGTAGTTAGGACAAGAACACATGACAAAACAATACGACACCCAAGAACAAATTGATGCCTTTAACATTTACGTAAAGCAAACCCCTGCTGGACGACAGTGGCATCACACCGGCACCCTTGGGTATGATGATGATGAGTGGAAGGCGTTTCAAGAAGGATGGAACGCAGCACTTGCACAGCCAAAGAAGGAACCCTCCCATTGGGAAGATGCGTATTGGAGTATGGTGGCTACTACGACGCATGACAAACTGAGAGAACTCAACACATGAAATTCCGCAAGAAACCCGTGGTCATCGAGGCCACCCAATGGTTCTCAATAGATGACCATATTTCAGTTAAACAAAAATGGAACGGAAGTGATCCTGTATACTTCATCGACACATTGGAAGGGCCAATGTATGTCACCCCCGGCGACTGGATTATCACGGGTGTCAAGGGCGAGCACTACCCATGCAAGCCTGACATCTTTGAACTTACCTACGAGCCAGCGACTGTGACTCCGCTCAGGCTGCCACCACGCGCAGTGAAAACCTATCACGAAGGTAAGCCTGTGTATGTTGCCTCGCATCCACGAACCTTTGACGACTATGGAAATAAAATTGTATGACCAAAGACGAAGCATTGAAAATGGTTGCTAACTTAATGGAGACTGTTGGAAGCTACCATATTTGTCAAGCCTCTCACCATAGTAAGAAAGATCAGCACACAGGATTAGAGCCTTGTCCTATTGAACAACGTTGGAATAAAACCGCAATGGCTGTTAATGAAGCCATATCAAATAGCACGGAGTAATAATATATGACCGGCTTTAAAAGTAAACGAACAATGAAAGAAAATCAAATGTCTAACGCCTCCGTATCTCTTCAATGGGCAACACCCGCCATTGATAAACAAATTATGTTCATGGCACGGGTTAGCAATCCAGCTAATCAAGCCAGTGAAAACACTAGGTTGCTCTACTACTGCATGGAAGAGGGACACGTCAGTCCCTTCGACATGGCAAACGTCTGTCTTGAAATCAATACAACCCGTGACATTGGTCGTCAGATATTGCGGCACAAGTCGTTCTTCTTCCAAGAGTTTTCACAACGCTATGCCACCACCGACCTGCTTGATGCTGCACCGCTGCGTGAATGCCGCTTGCAAGATACAAAGAACCGACAAGCTTCCATTGTCAGCGACGACCTTGTGCTCAATGACGAATGGAAAGAGATGCAGCAAACTGTTGCTGACGTTGTAGCCTATGCATACAAGTGGTCAATCAACAACGGCATTGCTAAAGAGCAAGCCCGTGTGCTGCTGCCTGAAGGACTGACTAGCTCTCGCATGTACATGAACGGCACCATGCGTAGTTGGATATTTTATTTGAAGCAACGCTTGCACGAAAGCACACAGAAGGAACACCGCCTCATTGCAGAAGAAGCACTGGCTGTGCTGCGCACTGTTGCTCCCATCACAATGACTGCGTTCTTTCCTGTATGACCGCCGTAGTCTCTGCATTTCTGTGGCATACTGACGCCCGTCCTAGCGTCTTTGCCACTGACCCAGCCTTCACTGCCAACAACAAGAAGAGCAAAGCAATGGTTAAAGTTGTTGACGAGAAGCGTAAGAAAGGACTAAGCCCCGGAACAATCAGAGGCTTGTCCAGACGCAGTGAAGAACTATTGATAACCAACAAAAGGTTTGCAACCTACTTAAAGGAAACGCAATGATGAGTGATGTAGAGAAATATTACGAAGCCATTAGAAAGAAATGGCCCACACCAACAAAGCCTTGGGCACAACTAAATGCTGAACAACAACACCTTGTCATACAAAGTATTAACATGATGCTGCATGTGCTGCAATAACAACAATGAGCTTCATCTCCATTCACCAAGCTTGCCCTGATTGTGGCAGCAGTGATGGCCTATCCATCAACGACGACTACTCCACCTATTGCTTTGCCTGTGCCGAATTTACACCGTCAGATCAATCTTCCTACACTGAGAAAACTATGCCCACTGAAACTGTTGTCGTCAAAGACATGACAACCTTCTTAACCACCTACAACAATGGTGTTAGCACCTCTGTCTCTGAACGCAAACTAACCAAGGGAACAATGGAAAGATTTGGTGTTGTTCGCAATGACGGCAACTACTACTTCCCCTACTACGACAAAGACAGCGGACTTTGTGGTGCTAAGGTTAGAGGCATTAAGGATAAAACCTTTTCAACTGTTGGCAACTTCTCTGCTGGCACATTGTTTGGTCAGAATATATTTCCATCTGGAGGCAAGTATGTCACTATCACTGAAGGAGAGTTTGATGCCTTGGCTGTGTATCAACTTACTGGTTCTAAATACCCTGCTGTATCTATTCGCAATGGTGCTGCTGCTGCTCTAAAGAACTGCAAAGACTCATACGAGTATTTGAATAGTTTTGAAAACATTGTCATCTGCTTTGATGGTGATGAGCCGGGCATTAAGGCAGCAAAGGAAGTGGCTGAGTTGTTTGGCAGCAAGGCCAAGGTGTTCAAGCCCTTGCCTGAATACAAAGACGCATGCGACTGGCTTGCTGATGATAAAACGGCAGCGTTCGTTAGTCGGTGGTGGGCTAGTG
>Ga0247723_1002015_pt1 | contig 11256 bp, 15 predicted proteins | sample MSEWelMarce5H_FC_FD_189079 | JGI IMG/M metagenome (GOLD analysis project Ga0247723, IMG submission 189079) | Subsurface sediment microbial communities from gas well in West Virginia, United States - MSEEL Well Study Marcellus 5H_FC | ecosystem: Environmental > Terrestrial > Deep subsurface >...
CAAATCGCGCAAAAGATTATCCAAGCAAAACTTTTGGTTACTGGGAGTATTCAGCGCCTTTAGCGGCTAGACAAGACATAAGAAACAAAAAATATTGGGCAATGGCAAATCCTGCCCTTGGCTATACGGTAACCGAAGAAGCAATTGAGGAAAGCATTGCAACCAACTCAATTGAAGCAACATTGACTGAAACTCTTTGTATGTGGATTGATTCGCAGGTTTCACCTTGGACTTTTGGAAGCATTGAGGCATGTTCTGTTTCTGAATTGGTGTTACCAGTAGGCGCAATGACGGTAATGGCATTTGATGTAAGTCCAAGCAAGCGAACAGGCGCATTACTTGCTGGTCAGATAATTGACGGCAAAATTGCCGTTGGAGTAATGGAAACTTTTAGCAGCGAAGTTGCAATTGATGAAGTCAAAATGGCTAGTTCAATACATGAATGGGCAATGAAATACCGACCAGTTCAAATTGCCTATGATAAGTACGCAACTGCCTCAATTGCACAAAAGTTAGAACAATCAGGTCACAAAATGATTGATATTTCAGGACAGGCGTTTTATCAGGCATGTGGAGAACTTGCTGACAGTCTTTCTAATTTGAGACTAATGCACTCAGGGCAACCTGAATGGGTAAGTAGTATGAATAACGCAGCAGCAAAAACAAATGACGCAGGTTGGAGAATCATAAGAAGAAAATCAGCAGGATGCGTCGCGGCAAGTATTTCAACTGCAATGATTGTCCACATGTTGAGCAAACCTATCTCAGTACCTAAGATTTTTGTCTGACATATCTGATATAATTCTCTAATGGGATTTTTCCGCGATTTAGTAGGACTTACACCAAAAACAGATATTAAGGCTGAATTAGCGCCACCTGTTGTAACAGACCCGTTTAGTTATTATTCTCAATTTACTCCATTTCAATCTGTAAGTAGAGCCGAAGCAATTAGTGTTCCTGCTGTTATGCGTTGCCGCAATTTAATTGCCACAACAATTGGCGTAATGGAATTAGAAACATATTCAAAGGCAACTAAAGAAGAATTGCCAAATTTGCCTTGGGTAAATCAATTATCAAAGTCTGCACCTAATTCTGTAATCATTACCGCATTAGTTGACGCATTACTATTTTATGGGACAGGGTATTTAGAAGTAACCGAAGTTTATCAGGATGACAATAGACCAGCGCGATTTGATTTTGTTAACAATACTAGAGTTCAAGTACAATTAAACAAGAAAAACACATTTGTAGATTTTTATACAGTAGATGGTGTTGAGCGACCAATGTCAGGTATTGGTTCACTTGTAACTTTTCAATCACCAATTGACGGAATCCTTCATGCAGGTTCAAGAATTTTAAGAGCAGCAATTGATTTAGAAAAAGCAGCAGCAAATGCAGCAGCCGCGCCCACCCCTGCTGGAATTATTAAAAATAATGGCGCTGACTTAGGCGAAAAAGAAGTTGCTGGATTATTAGCGGCTTGGCGTCGTAGCAGAGCAGAAAGATCAACTGCATACTTAACAAGTTCTTTAGATTTTCAACCAACTTCGTTTTCACCGAAGGACATGACCTACAATGATTCGTTGCAGTACATGGCTTGTCAATTGGCGCGTTTGTGCAATATTCCTGCATACTATATTTCAGCAGATCAAAACAATTCAATGACATACGCCAATGTCCAAGACGAAAGGCGTCAGTTTGTTGCGCTATCTTTGCAACCTTACATTTCTGCGGTTGAGAATCGTCTCAGCATGGACGATCTAACGCCATCAACACAATTTGTAGCGTTCGACATGGATTCAGGATTTTTAAGAGCAAATCCATTAGAGCGTTTAGCAGTAATTGAAAAAATGCTCACACTCGATTTGATAACCGTTGAACAAGCGAGAGAAATGGAAGAATTAAGCCCAAATGGAAATAATTAACTTTAGTGCAGATTTAGAGGCTTCAGAGTCTCGCCGTATTATTGCTGGCAAGATTGTGCCGTTTGAAAACGAAATCGGTCAAACTTCAGTCGGCAGAGTAATTTTTGAAAAAGGTTCAATCCAAATTGATGAACCTAAAAATGTAAAGTTATTACTTGAGCATGACCCTAAATCTCCAATTGGTCGCATGAAGAATGTTACTCAAGATGATTCAGGAATTTACGCTGAGTTTAAAGTAAGTAACACAACCAAGGGAACAGATAGCCTAATTGAGGCAAGTGAAAATTTAAGATCAGGATTAAGCGTTGGTGTTGAAGTTCTCAAGGGCAAAAACACTAACGGCATATACAGAGTTAGTTCAGCGAAACTTATGGAAGTCAGCCTTGTACAGGCTGCCGCTTTTCAAAGTGCCGCAGTAACTTCCGTCGCTGCGTCAAGCGCAGAGGCAGAATCAACCGAAACCAAAACAGAAAATGAGGCAATTGTGGAAAACACAACACCTGATACACCTGTTGCGTCCGAGGTAGTAGAGACCCCTGCGGTTGAAGCCTCTCGTCCAACAGTAGCAGCACCAATGTACACAAAGCCACGCATTGAATTATCTAAGGAAAAATTCCTAGAGAATACATTACGCGCACAATATCTAAATGACGAAGATGCAAAGTCTTATCTTCGTGCAGCAGCAGATACAACTGACAACGCAGGTTTAATTCCTACTCGTCAATTAACTGAAGTTATTAATCCGCTTTCAAATGCAGATCGTCCATTTATTGATTCAATTTCTTCAGCAGCACTTCCTGACGCAGGAATGACTTTTGAAATTCCTAAATTAACTCAAGTACCAACTGTTGCAGTAACAGCAGAGGGTGCAGCACCATCACAAACTGACCAAAATGTTTCATTCTTGTCAGTTGATGTTAAGAAATATGCTGGACGCCAAATATTCTCAGTAGAATTATTAGACCGTTCTTCACCAGCATTTTTTGCAGAGTTAGTCCGTCAAATGGAATTTGCTTATGCAAAAGCAACTGATGCCGCAGTTGGTACTGCTTTAATCACTTCAGGAACAGATGGTGGTAACAGAACACTAACCGCAGCAAATATTCAAGATTTCATTTCAGATGCAGCAGTTTCTATTTACAAGGGAACTCTTGGATTTGCAACTAACATTGTTGTATCACCTGAGCAATGGGGTGCATTGATGGGATTAGTTGACGGTTCAAACCGCGCTGTATTCACTCAAACAATTAACCCTCAGAACGCTTCAGGAAATCTAACGCCTACAAATATTCGCGGCAACATTGGCGGATTAAACCTACGCGTTTCAACAGCGTTAACTGATGGAACAGGCGATAACACAATGATTGTTATTAACCCTGATTCTTACACATGGTACGAGTCAACCAAGTACCGTCTAGAGACCAATGTAATTTCAACAGGTCAAATTGATGTTGCTTACTACGGTTACGGCGCAATTGCAACTAAGGTTGCTGCTGGCGCTTACAAGTGGATGGTTGCATAAACTTCCTTAAATAGGAATCATCTGTAAAGGGGTGCAGGAAGCCTTCACCCCTTTACTTCAAGAAAGGAAACTACATTGGCTGCTACATTTGTGACCCTTGCTGAGTTAAGATCAACATTGGGTATTGGCAGTTTGTATAGTGACGCAGTAGTTGAAGAAGTATGTCAAGCATCACAAAATATTGTTAGTGACTACTTGTGGAAAAATCAACAATTTAATTCAAGTCATTCACATATAGTTGGTCAAGGTACTTTATATTTTAATACACCTCATGGCTTTTTTGTTGGTCAAACAGTAGTAGTAAGTGGTAACGGTGCTACATTTAACGGAAGCAAAACTATTACAAGTGCAACAACTTATTCAATAACTTTTACAACATCTCATTCAACAATTGAGCCAATACACGCAACTAACCCTTATGGTACAGTTACGGCAACAGATTATGTTACATATTCTACTGTTCCTGAAGTTCGTGAAGCATCTTTAATGATTGCAGTTGATATTTGGCAAGCAAGGCAAAGCAGTAACGCAGGTGGAATATCACCTGACTTCCAACCAAGTCCTTACCGTATGGGAAATACTTTACTGGCAAGAGTCAGAGGTTTGTTAGCAAATCATTTATCACCTAATGGCTTGGTTGGCTGATGACAGTTGCCGTTACAACTCTCAGATCAACTCTTGCGACAGCACTCGAAAGTGCTGGGGTTTGGCAGGTGTTTTCGTACCCACCTGCCTCACCCATTGCAAATTCTGTAATTGTGCAACCTGACGACCCATATATTGAACCGTCAAACAACATTTACTCAAGCGTTGCGCCTAAAGTTAATTTTAAAATAATTATGATTGTTCCTATGTTTGACAATCAAGGAAATTTAAATGGTATCGAAGATATGGTTGTAGGCGTCTTTAATAAATTAGCCGCATCAACTACATTAAAAATAAGTGTTGGCAATACATCTGCACCATCTGTTTTATCAGGTGTTGCTGGAGAAATGCTTACGAGTGAGATGTCCGTCTCAATCATGACAAGTTGGAGTTAAAATGAGCGAAATTATAGATGTTCCTTCCGAGGACAAGGCTTGGCTTGAAAAAGTCGGGCAAATAGCACCTAAGCCAAAAACCGTATCAAAGAAAGATGAGGAATAACCAATGGCTGTATTTCTAAATAACAAGGTCGGCGTAAAGGTTAATTCCGTTGACCTTTCTGACCATGTGACCGCCGTCACACTAAACCGCACATTTGATGAACTTGAAGTTACCGCAATGGGTGACTCAGGTCACAAATTCGTTAAGGGCTTGGAAGCATCAAGCGTAACCATTTCATTCCTGAATGACAATGATCCTTCAACTAGCGTTCGAGGAACATTGCAGTCATCATGGGGTACTTCAGTTACAGTTGTCCTTTTGCAAGACAAAGGTTCAGCAGTTAGCGCCACAAACCCTCTTTACACATTTACTGCTCTTGTAAATAACACTACCGACATTAACGGTGCTGTTGGAGATATTGGTATGCAGGATGTAACATGGACTGTTAACGGCGCAATTGCCGTTGCCACAACAGGTACATTCTAAGGAGTAATAAATGATTAAACTTCGAGTGACAAAGGCTTCAGGGGAAGTTGCAGATTATGATATTTCCCCTGCACTTGAATATTCGTTTGAACAGCATTTTAAATCAGGATTTCATAAAAGATTTAGAGATGTAGAAATGCAATCTGATGTCTATTGGCTTTCATGGGAAGCCGAAAGAAGATCAGGTATAACAGTTGCACCATTTGGAGACAAGTATTTAGAAACTCTAGCAAAAGTAGAGATTTTGGATGCCGACTCCCCAAATGGGTAACGCGGTATGACTTTACATATTTAGTTGCTTCTTTAGCAGCCGAAACTGGCATACCGCACTCAGAGTATTTGAAAATGGATAGATCAATGTTCTTAGCAACACTTGCCTATCTTAAAGACAGAGCAAAAAAGGTGGAAAATGCCAGTAGAGGTAAAAGGTCTCATTGAGACGCAAAGAGCCTTAAAAGCATACGCGCCTGATCTATTAAAAGAAATGCGCGGTGAAATTCGTACCGCGCTTAAGGTTGTAGTTACGGATGCTAGAAATAGCGTAACGCCAAATGTTAACGGCTTATACAACTGGCAAGACAAAGGCAATGTTGTAGTTTCTCGCACAAAAGCAAAAACATACGGTGCGCCAAATTTAAGAGCGTTTCCTAAATATAACCAAATGGTAATTAGAAAAGGTTTAACTTACAGCGTTGGTACTTCTCGCCGTAATAGTGCAGGTTATGTTGGTATTTACAGATTGTTAAACAAGTCAGCAGTTGGTGCAATAATTGAAACTGCTGGTCGTAAAAACTTTAACGGCGCTTCAGATTCTCAAAGCAATAATCCCAATGCAGGCGCTCACTTTAATAGAGCGATACAAGGCACTTACGGTGGTTTTAAGTCCATTGGCTCAAGAGATGTTGACAAAGGTCGCTTGCTTTATGCAGCCTATTTCAGAGATCAGGGCAAGGTTACAGACGCAGTATTTAAAGCAATAAGCAAAACACAAATTAAGTTTAAAGCAAGATTGGGGTTGGCAGCATGACAATTGAAATTCCAATTATTACAACCCTTAAAGACAAGGGACTTAAAGACGCTCGAAAAGGTTTAAACTCATTAAGTAAAGCGGCAAAAACATTAGGTATTGCTTACGGTGCATTTGAGGCTATTAAATTTAGTAAGAACGCAGTAAAGGCATTTGCTGAAGATCAAAAGGCAGCAGGTGCATTATCTAAGACATTAGAAAACCTAGGTCAAAGTTATGCCGTAATTAGTACGGCTGGATTTATTCAGAAATTACAAAACACTACTGGCATACTTGATGACGAACTTAGACCAGCCTTCAGTCAATTAGTTAACTCAACTTTAGATGCTAAAAAAGCGCAAGATTTATTAACAGTTGCTTTAGATGTTTCGGCTGGCACAACTAAAGATTTACAGACTGTTACAATGGCTTTATCCAAGGCAGCCATTGGCGAAAAAGGCGCAATACAAAAACTTGGCGTTGGGTTAAATGCTGCTCAATTAAAGACAATGAGCCTAGCCGACATCACCGATTACTTAAGCAAAAAGTACGACGGACAGGCATCACTAGCGGCTGAGTCATTTGCTGGCAAGTTAGCAATATTACAGGCACACGCTTCAGACGCTTCAGAAACAATTGGCGGTGCATTGCTGAATGCGCTAGATAATACATTTGGTGACCCTGAGAAGTACGGTAGCGGTATTGATTCTCTTGCGAGTAAAATATCTAACTTAATTGACAAATCATCTAAGTTCTTGGAAGTAACTAAAGGCTTATTCCAATTTAAACTTAAACTAGATGACCCTTCAGTTGCTAATTACAAACTTAATTTTGATAAACCTTTTGACCCTATGTCATCCAATTTCCCTTATGAAAAACTAAGGGCTGAGGAAAAGAAAAGACAAGCAGATGCAAAGAAGGCATTGGCTGCTCAACTTGCTGCAACCAAGGCATTAACTGCCGAAGCAAAGAAACAAGCGGCGTTAAAGAAAACACAAGCAATACTTGACTTAGATCAAATCCAAATTATTGCTGCGTTGCAGGGCAAAGTTACTGAAGATGAAAAATTAAGACTATCTTTACAATTAGCAATACTTCAAGAAAATTCTAGCGAAGCGCAAAAACTTGCTAATCAACTTGCTTTATCTCAACTAAAAACTACTGACCTTGGCTTGGCTATTTCAAAACTACCACCTGCCCTTTATCCGTTTAAAGGATGGAGTACAGAAATTGATGATTTAATAAAGAAAATACTAGAAATGCTAGGACTTCTTTCTAAGATACAACCAATACCTATGACAACTGGAAGCGGCGCATACGGCAATTATGATGCTAAAGGAAGATACATTGGCACACCATTTGGTCAGGCTGGTTCAAATGTAAGCACATTTATTGGTTCTCAAGGCGGATACGACATGGCTGCTAATTATGTTGGCACACCATTTGGTCAAGCACAACCATCATCAACAACTAACATTTATGTCAATGGCGCTACACAACAATTATTAAATGAATTGCGTAATGGATTAATTGACTCATCTGCTTCAGGTTCATTTGCAACTATTAACTCGGCTGCTGGCTAATGGCTTTACCTGTACTAAATGTAAGCCTTAACTTCAGTTCGGGCGCAACTTTTGGTAACCCATTTACCATTGGAGACCCTGTTAATGGTGTTCTTGGTGTTGGTATTTTATCCGACGCAACAGCGCCTAACTTAGTGATTGACTTAACAAATGTAACAAGAGCAATTAAAATTGGTCGTGGTCGTAACATTGGTCGAGACATTTACGAAGCAGGTACTTGTACCGTAAGAATTTACGATCAAACAGGGCGCTTCAATCCTCAAAACACATCCAGCGATTTATATGGTTACTTAACACCTTTAAGAAAACTCAGGATTTCTGCTGAATACAATGGTACAGATTATTATTTATTTAGCGGCTACACAACAGATTATGTTTATACTTACGATAAGGCAGAAAATGTTTCCTATGTTGATATTAATGCAAGTGATGCTTTTAGGCTTCTTAACTTGGCTGCTATTACAAGCGTGTCAGGTTCAAGCGCTGGACAAGATACAGGAACACGAATAGGTAAAATCCTAGACACCGTACAGTTTCCAACAGCAATGAGAACAATAGATACTGGTAACTCTTTGACTCAGGCTGACCCTGCAACAAGTCGTACAGCATTACAAGCAGTTCAAAATTGTGAGTTCTCAGAACAGGGCGCTTTCTATTTCTCACCCGAAGGCAACGCCATATTTAAGAACAGATTAAACACAATTAGTTCAGCAGGTGGCACACCAATACAATTTAATCAAACAAGTGGCATACCGTACAAGAATTTAGTATTTGCCTTTGATGACAAGTTAATTGTTAATCAGGCTAACATAACTAGAATTGGTGGAATTAAGCAGACCAAGACAGATGCGACAAGCGTTGCTACATACTTTCCTCATAGCGTTACTTATTCAGACTTGGTTGTAGATACTGATACAGACGCAGCAAACATAGCGTCAATTTATGTGGCGACTAGATCAACTACAACAATTCGTATTGACCAAATGACAATTGACATTTATGACCCTTCAGTACCTAGCGATACTATTTTAGGTCTTGACTATTTTCAAAATGTTCTAATCTCCAACATACAACCCGACGGTTCTACTATTACTAAAAACCTTCAGGTGCAAGGCGTTATATGGGATATAACCCCTAACAGTTGGTTGGGAACATTTATTACGCTTGAACCAATTACAGATGGCTTTATCATTGGCAACTCCACCTATGGGGTTCTTGGTGATGATATACTTAGTTACTAACAAGGAGATATAATGGCAACAGGTTTTCCAGCAGCAACAGGTGATGTACTTTCAGCCGCAATGTTTAACGGCTTAACCTCATTTACCGTAGGCACATTCAATACAGCAGACTATACAGCCGTAATTGGAGATGCTTATCAGACATTACAGGTAATGAACAAGGCAACTGCTATTGCTTACAAGATTCCAACAGACGCTTCAGTAGCGTTTCCAGTTGGTACAGCATTAACAATCTTAAACATTGGCGTAGGCGTATGCACAATTAGCGCTACAACAAGCGGCACTACAACTATTCTTTCGGCAGGTGCAGTACCAGCAGCGCCAACACTTGCACAATATAAAAGCGCGGTAGCAATTAAAACAGCCGCTAACACTTGGTATGTAGTTGGGGCAATTGCATAATGATAGGCAACATAATTGCAGGTTTATTTAATCCACCTGCCCCACCATTATCTATTAATTATTTAGTTGTAGCGGCTGGTGGTGGTGCTGGCTCTTTAGGTGCTGGTGCTGGTGCTGGTGGTTTAAGGTCTACCGTAACCGCAACAGGTGGCGGTGGTACATTAGAAACGGCTTTGAGTTTATCTCTTTCAACTAACTACACAGTAACCGTAGGTGCAGGCGGTACTGGTGGCGGTAGTGCAAACGGTACTAATGGTTCTGATTCAGTTTTTTCAACTATAACTGCAACTGGCGGTGGTGCTGCAAACAGAGGCGCAAATGGTAGTTCAGGTGGTAGCGGCGGTGGTGGTGGTTATTTAAATAACGCTGGCGGCGCAGGTACAACCAATCAAGGTTACGCAGGTGGTACTGGAACAAATAACGGAACTGGGACATATATGACTGGTGGCGGTGGCGGTGCTAATGCAGTTGGTGCTAATGCTGTCGTAGGCACCCTTACTTCTGGTAATGGCGGCGCAGGAGTAGCCGTTTCTATTTCAGGTTCTTCAGTTACTTATGCAGGTGGCGGTGGCGGTGGTGCTGGTCAAGAAAATGGTCAGCCAACAGGTATCAGAGGTACAGGTGGTGCTGGCGGCGGCGGAGATGGTGCGCAGGTTAGTGGTGGCGTTCCTCAAGTTGGTAGCAATGGTACTGCAAATACTGGCGGTGGCGGTGGTGGTGGAAGTTATTTAGGTGGTACTGGATTTAGTGCAGGTGGTGCAGGTGGTTCAGGAATTGTAATTCTTAAATATTCAAATTTGTTTACAATTTCAAATCCTGGTGGTGGTTTAACTTTATCTACCAGTACAAGCGGTTCAGATAAAATTACAACAGTTACAGCAGGTACTGGAAATGTGAGTTGGGCATAATGGCACATTACGCATTTTTAGATAAAAATAACATAGTTACTGAAGTCATTGTAGGTATAGATGAAACAGAATTAATTGATGGTTTAGATACTGAAACTTGGTATGGAAACTTTAGAGGTCAAATTTGTAAACGCACTTCGTACAATGGCAATATCCGCTATAACTATGCTGGTATTGGCTATACATACGATTTTAATAAAAATGCTTTTATAGCACCTAAGCCTGATAATGCCATAGGCTTTGATGAAGATACTTGCACTTGGATAGTTCCCGAACCTGAACTATGAAACCATGGTTATCAAAGGCTGCGGTACAGTTGCGCGAACAGATTGATGATTCATACTCAGAGCGTTTGCGTGGCAATGCCGAGGGGTGGATTGCTGATTTGCGTCATAAACAAGCGGGTAAATCAGACCACATACCTGATTCCGTTTCAGGGTGCGTCCGAGCAATTGATGTTGACGCTCGCCTATCTGACAACAAAGGGGATTCAGCATATTTGGCAGATCAAATTAGACAATATGGCAAGAATTACGGACGCATATCTTATGTAATTCACTTGGGCAAAATTGCCTCACCTGTACTTGGATGGCGTTGGAGAAAATATAAAGGCTTTTCACCCCATAATCACCACATACATATTAGTTTTAAAAAAGATCAAGATAACAACTCAGAGTTTTTTAACATACCACTACTAGGGGGTAAAGATGAATAAGAAAACACTTGCAGTAATTGAGTCTTATGGTCGCAGCGCATTTGTTTGCCTTGCAACAGTTTATGTAACTAATCCTGAAGGCACATTGCAGGATATTTGGAAAGCATTTTTAGTTGCTTTTGCAGCACCTATCTTGCGTGCAATTAACCCTAACGACACTTCTTTCGGTCTAGGTAGCAAAGAGTAATGACAGCCCTTGAGTGGGCTGGCTTTGCTGCTGGAATTACCACAACACTTATCGGAGTACTTGCTGGTTTACGCTGGTTAGTAAAAGGTTGGTTAAATGAACTTAGACCAAATGGCGGAGAAAGTCTAAAAGATCAAGTGACACGACTTGAGAAAAGAATGGATGAACTCTTTATTGTCATAAGTAGGAAGTAAA
>Ga0247723_1002016_pt1 | contig 11255 bp, 7 predicted proteins | sample MSEWelMarce5H_FC_FD_189079 | JGI IMG/M metagenome (GOLD analysis project Ga0247723, IMG submission 189079) | Subsurface sediment microbial communities from gas well in West Virginia, United States - MSEEL Well Study Marcellus 5H_FC | ecosystem: Environmental > Terrestrial > Deep subsurface > Rock...
CTATTAATAGATTCTTTGAAAAAGCTTTAAAAGAAGAAAGCTATGAGCGCTTTCAAAAGCTTCTTGATGATCCAGACAAGATTGTTTCTGTAGAGTCTCTTGCAGAAATCTCAGGTTGGTTAGTTGAACAGTACGCAAGCCGTCCCATATCGGGGCCAGAGCAATCTGTGAATGGGCAATAGACCTCTGGCCATATTTGAATGGTAAGGCTTTGACTCAAGGATTACGACTGGAAGAAATGGAGATGTCTGACATGTTAGATGTATTGCACTACTACATGGAAGAAGACTACAACTTCTCCAATGCTGAACAAGTCGATGCTAAGTCGAAGCTTAGAAAAACAATTTATAGAAGTTTCTACAACACAGAGTATAAGTTTGGAGATAGCTCTAAACCAGATTATTCAAACATCAGTGCTGATGGTGTAGATATTGGTGACCCTATTGTTGCATTTGACCCAAGTGAGCCAGATGATCCTTTAAAGGGACCAACCAAGGCATACGTTGCACCAATAGAACCAAACGTAAACTTAGTAAAGCCATTTGGCGACATACTAGATTCCCCGTTAGAAAAGTAACACCAGAGGAGGTGATGGCTTATGGCAGTAGTTGGTAGTGCAGAGATCGTTGTTAGAGCCATCACTTCTGGCTTTAAAGATGATGTAAAAAGGCAACTTAGTGGTCTTGATGGTATTGGAAATGACTCTGGAGACTCTGTAGGAAAAAGTTTTTCTAGAGGTTTTTCTCGTAGTGCTGGCAGTGGGATAGCTGATCTATTTAAAGCTGGAAACTTAATTGCAGAATCAGAAGCAGCAAGAGCTCAATTTGCTAGTTTGCAAAAAGCATCTTTTGCTGTAGTTCCAGCTATTGTTGCTTTAGGTGGAGCTATTGGTGCTTTAGTCGGTGGAATTGGTATCTTAATTAATACTGTTCTAGCAGCTTCTCCAGTTTTACTAGGTCTTATTAATATATTCGGTGCAGTCGCTGTCTCTGCTGCAATTTTAAGGACAGTATTTAAAGGCGTTGGGGAAGCAATATCTAATGGAAATAAAGGAGTTGACGCAGCTGCAGATGCTGCTGATCGTCTTGCTGATGCAGAAACTAGAGTTAAAGATGCTAAATATGCATTAAATGAGCTTTTATTGGATCAAGCTACAAACCTTAAAGCTTTAGAAAAAGCTAGAAATAAGGCAGCAGATGCAGAAGCAGATGCAGCCATTGCTTCAGAAAAAGCAGAAAGAAATTATCAAGACTCTGTAAAAGCTACTGAACAAGCTATTGAGGGTGTAACTAAAGCTCGTGAAGATGCTAAAGAAGCAATCCAGCAGCTTCGCTTCGAGCTTGAAGGTGGAGTTATTTCTGAAAAGAAAGCTCGCCTTGAGTTTGAGAAAGCTCGTGAGTCATTACAGCGTGTTCAAGACCTTCCGCCTAATTCTCGTGCTCGCCGTGAGGCCGAGCTTGCATTTGCTGAAGCAGATCTCAATTTGCGTAAAGCAATTGATAAGAATGGTGATCTTCGCAAGGAAACAGCAAAAGCAAACAAAGAAGGCATAGACGGAAATAAGAATGTTTTAGCTGCAGAAGCTAAAGTTGTTGACTCAAAGTATAAGCAACAGGATGCAGAAATTGCAGCGTTTAAAGCATCAAAAGCTCTTACAGAGGCTAAAGCTAATCTTAAAGAAGCAGAAGACAACCTTCTTCCTACATCTGAAAGAGCTAGAAAAGAAGCTAGAGCAAGAGAGCTAGCAGAAAGAGCTGTAGCAGATGCAATTAAAGCTAGAGAAAAAGCTGAAAAAGATTTAAAAATTGCATCTGGCGAAGCTTCTGTAAATTTATCACCTTCAGCTAAAGAGTTTGTAGATTACATTGTTTCTCTTAAAGAAAGACTAGAAGAGCTTAGATTAAAGCTTCAAGAAGCTTTTTTCTCAAAGTTCACACCTGCTGTAAAAGAGCTTGTTGAAACATATCTTCCAATTCTAGAACCACTTCTCGTAAACATTGCCTCGGCACTTGGAACTATTGCAGAAAAGTTTAAAGAAGTATTTTTAGATCCTCAGGTTGTAGAAGCTGTAACAAAGATTTTTACAGAGATGGAGCCTCTTCTTGAAGCTTTAGGCGGAGCTGCTGCAAACCTCTCTGGTGCTATAACTATTCTTATTGCCACCTTTGCGCCTTTTGCAACTAAGTGGGCAGAGCATGTTGAAAAGCTTACAGAGGGCTGGCTTGAAACCATTAAAAACAAGGAAGCAACTGGTGAGCTTGAAGCAACAATGAAACAAGCTGCCGATGTTATGGATTCCTTGTGGAGATCTCTTGGAAACTTTATAGGTGGTATTGGCAACACAATCAAGGCTCAGTTCAGTGAAGGTGGCGGAGGTTGGTACTTCCTTGATTGGCTCGAGAAGACCACAGAGAAATGGGAACAGTTTACTAAACTTGGCAATGAAAATGGAACTCTTGATGCGTACCTTCTTCAGCTAAGTAAGAACTTTACTAAGGTTCTTACAACCATAGGTCTCATTGTCAAGGGAATCCTTGATATTGGAGCTTCCGAAGGTTTTGGCAAGTTTATGGATAGCATCAATAGAGCTCTTGGAACATTTAATGGCATAGGTTTAGATATTGCTAACAATGCACTTCCTGCTGTTGGTAAGTTTGTTGAGTCAATGGCAAAACTTATACAGATCTTTTTTGATGCTACATCTATTAGAGTTTTCTTTGATACTTTAAGAATTATTATTGATGGACTTGTTCTTGTTCTTGATAATGACTTTATGAGAGCAATGATTACTGGAACTGGTCTTATTGTTGCATTTGGTCTTGCATTAGGTACAGCAAGCACAACTGCATCTTTCTTCGGTAAAGTATTTGTTGGAGCTATAGGAAATATAGATAAAGTTCTTCTATCAAAACTTCCTCAGGGTAGCAAACTAATATATGAACTTAGATTTGCTGTTATGGCACTTCAAGCTGGAATGGTTGGCCTTGCAGCTCCTATTCTTATCGCAGTTGCTGCTATTGCAGCTGTTGTTGCAATCTTTACCTTGGCGTACCAAAAGAGTGAAATTCTAAGAGATGCAATAAAAGATCTTGTAGATGGTGTCATGGTTGCCCTTAAAGAGGGTTGGGAAAAGATCAAGACAGCTCTCAAGGACGCTATGCCATTTATTGATGGTATTGGTGATGCTTTTAAGCTTTTAGGTGATTTCCTAGGCAAGTATATTGTTCCTTTCTTTAAAGAAGTTTTAGTTGGAGCTATTAATATTGCTGTAGATGTTATTGTTGGAGTTATTAAAATTGTTGGGGATTTAATCGGTAAAGTAACTAGTGTTATATCATTTTTTGCTGATATGTTCACTAAAGTAAAAGATATTTTTACTAAGATGAATGGTCTCAGTATTGGAGATATTTTTGCAGGAATTAAGACTGGCTTTAAGAGTGCAATAAACTACGTTATTAAAAAATGGAATGACCTTCAGTTTGACTTAAAACTTCCAAAGAGTGTTTTTGGTATCCCTCTAGGACCACTGGCTGGTAAGGGATTCACTATCGATACTCCAGACATTACGCCACTGGCAAAGGGTGGAATTGTCTACCCAACCACAGGAGGAACTCTAGCCACTATTGCAGAAGCTGGTCGCCCAGAACGTGTAGAGCCTCTTGACCCAGACGGGCTATCAAAGCGTGATAAAGCTATGATTCAACTTCTTGCTAGCAATGCTGGTGGAGGAATTAATATTACTGTCAATCCATCAGCTGGTATGGATGAGCGTGAACTTGCTTCACTTGTTTCTCGTCAACTTGCTTTCCAACTTCGTAAAGGTGCTGCATAATGAGCGAAATTTATAACCAAGCACAGGAAAACTTTTTTGTAGATCGTGGACTAACTCCACTTCCTCAGCCTCACCTAACAGGTATGAAGCTCAAGGCAGATATTGTCCTTGGAGATTTTATATTTAACACTATCGATGAGTACGGAGTTACTTGGGTCATTACAGACATTGCTGGTTGGTGGAGCCATCCAGAACCTGATATGCCAGACATTCCTCGTGGTTTTGGTGATGGCTCATATGATGTTAAAGGTAGATACCAAGCTCGTATGCTCACACTTACTGGTTCTTTTTTGACTCCAACACCAGACCTTGTTGAAGCAGCTCGTGATCGCCTTATCTCTGCAACAAACCTTGTTTATAGAGGAGCATGGCTTAAGACGGGATCTGATGGAAAGCGTGCATCTTTTGTTAGATTAAGTGGTGCTCCTGAGATAGAAACAGTTACTGCTCGTGGTCGTACTGATTTTTCTTTTGGTTTAAAAGCAGCTGACCCTATTAAATATTCGTGGAACGATCAGGAGCCAGAAGGATTTAATATTGTTGAAGTCCCTGCTAGAAATAGAATATCTGGGGCAACAGGATTAGAAACTATTACAAATTCTGGAACAGTCGCTGTTCCTGTTCAACTAGAAATACAGGGACCAATTACGGCTCCAGCTTATATTATTACTAATAAAGACACTGCAAATGAAAAACTTCTTGCAGTTGTTTCTGGTCTCAGAGGAAGACTAACATCTTCAATTATCAATAAAGAGCTAAAGTTTGATGAAACTACCTTAAAAGACGAGCTAATTCTAACCACTAGAAGTGCTCATAGCTTTTTAGTAGGCGATGAAGTAGATATCAGCGGTCTTTCAGAAGAATTTCTTAATGGAACATTTATTGTGTCAGCTGTTCCGTCAGCTACAACAGTAGAGTTTATTATTGATAATCCACCAATAGCATCTATAAAAAATGTTGTTTCTAAAAAACTTATAAGCAATGTTGCAACTATTGAAACAGCAACTAACCACGGATTTAATGTATCAGACTCTATCTTTATTTCTGGTGTTGATACAGTATTTAATGGTACATATACTATTACATCAAAAACAGACACCACATTTAGCTATGCAAAATTAAGAAATACTGCAAAAATTGTAACTGGAAAAAGGCTAAGCAGTAACGTTGCAACATTAACTACAAGTGTTGCTCACGGATTCATCGAGGGAGATCAAGTAGTTGTATCTATTTCCGATGTAAACTATGATGGAACATATGAAATAACTGGTACGCCTTCAACCACAGAATTCTCATACTCTGCTACAAGAACAAACACAAGAACGACTACAACAAAAAGTATGGCAAACGATGTTGCTACAATCACGACTTCTGCCCCGCATGGTCTTGTAAAGGATGAAACTGTTTCCGTACTTGGTGTAGATGCTACTTTTGATGGAAGCAGATTGCAGGTAACATCGATACCTACACCTACAACTTTTACATATAACATATCTAGACCAACAGAGGTTCCTTTAGGTACAAGATTTCGTAGCGGTGGAGTTGCTACTTTTGTTTTAAGATCTCTCGAAAATGACCCTTCTTCCCACGGGTTTGCAATAGGTGAAGAAGTAACTATAAAAAATGGCGTAGGAAATCCAACCTATCCTTCTACTGGAGTTATTACTACAGTTGACTCGCTAAACAGCTTCTCCATAAACAATGCTGGACAACCAGACGAAGGTGCTATAGCTATAACAACAGCACCAACACCTGTTGCTTATGCAAGTAAAAGATATATTACAAGTAAGCAACTTATTGGTGGAATAGCTACTATCTTTACTTCTACAGCACACGCTTTTCTTCTCGGTGAGCAGGTCACTATCACGGGTCTTGGAGCTTCTTTTGATGGAACATACGCTATTTCGTCTATACCTTTTGCAAATGCGTTTACATATGTAAAGTCTGGGACAAACTCACCACTATCTGCTGCAGGTCCAACAGTATCTACACGAGCAAGAGCAGGTTCCGTTGCAACAATAGTCACATCTTCTGCTCACAATTTAACAGTTGGTGGGTATGTAAGTATTTCCAATATGGACTCCCCTGCATCAGCTCTAAATGGCATATATGTAATTACAGGAGTACCAAATTCAACAACATTTACATATACAACTACAACAACTGGAACTATTGCTAGCGCAGCTGGGTCTGCAACTACAGTAATCCAAGGAGCTTTTGCAAAAGTAAACGCAACTATTCCTTCTACCGCAGATAGTGGATTCTTTACAGCTTCTGGAACACTTAACTTTGCTGAAGCATCTGGAACAGCTCTAGTCGCAGGAGATATTAATGAAACTGATGCAAGTGGCGGTGTAGCAGTAAAGAAGAACGATATTGGCTTTACTCCTGGTCTAACTGGTGCAAGTATCGACTTTGGACCAGATCTATTGGAAGTAAATACATTAAGCAAAGATGTCAGTCTAAATGGAGCAACTTTTGGTGGAAGAGCTAAGCTTGAAGTGTTTACAGATTTCTTTTTCTTAGAAACTGGTGCAAATACTTTAGAGTTCTACGATTCTTCAGATTCAGCAAGTAATGCTCTTCTTAAGGTATATTATCGATCTGGCTGGCTTGGCTAAACTAAAGGACAACAATAAATGACAAATTATAACGTTGAATATCGATACTACTTGACTGACCTTGTCAGTAACCAAGTAATAGCAGAGCTGCCTTTTACTGGAGTTTCTTATCAAAGATTGCTTCGTAAGGCTGGATCTTTTTCTGGGCAGATACCTGTTATTGAGGCAACAAAAAACTATGATTTATATGAGACTACTATGCCTGGTAGAACTGGCCTATATATCCTAAGAAATGGCGTATGTGTTTGGGGAGGGATAATTTGGTCTAGAAAGTATGATGAGTCGAGTAAAACTTTATCAGTTGATGCATCTGAATTTACAAGCTACTTCTATCATCGTTTTGTTTGGAAAACTATTTCATACGGCTCAGCATTTGTAGGGGTAGACTCTTTTTTAATTGAATACGACGATGCCTATGGAGCAAACGTAGCAACCATAGAGCAAGATCCAGAGCAACCACCTCACGGGTTCGAGATTGGTGATTTTGTAAAAATTACCTATACGAGCCCTCTTGTTGACGGTACTTATCAAATTGAAGATATACCTACAGAAAACTCATTTACAGTGATTGTTGATTCTCCTCCTACAGCTAGCACTCAAGTTTCTGGTGGAGCATTTAGAAAACTATATGACAGCTATGACCTTACAAGAGATTTAATTTCTAGAATGGAAGAAGATTTTTCTGAATACTACGGAGCTATTGGGCCTGAGTATAGAGGATTTGGTAACGAAGTAATCGAGCCAGCTCAGACGGTTGAAGCATCTATTGTATCTAAAAGAGTAGACAGTGGCGTTATGACATTAAGAACTTCTGAGGATCATAGTATGGTTCCAGGACAAGACTTTGATGTATACGGTATTGATGTAAGTCTTGAAGAAGTAAATCCTTGGACAGTTGATGCTGTTCCAGATTCTAAAACTATAGTTTTTGATACTTTAGGATATGCAAGTGATACTATAGAAACAGCTCTTTCTGGAGTGCGAACTCTTTTCATCTTAACAAGAAAACTTGAAAAAACATTAGATGGTGATCTTGCAACTATACGCACACATGTCGCTCATGGAGCAACTGTTGGTCAAAAGGTTACTGTATCTGGAGTCGACTCCCCATACAACACAGACCTAGATATAAACTTTGACGGAACTTTTGTAATCGTTGCTGTTACATCTACAACAATTACTTATGAACTATCTTCTGTAATTGACATTCCTGAAGAGACAATCTATGGAGGTCTTGCCTCTATAGGAAGCAAAGTCGTCTACTCCACATACGGACCTTACAAAGCAAATGCAAGAATAGGGTTTGACTTTAGTAGTGATGAAACTAGCGGAAAGTATCAAGACACTCAGGTGTTTAGAGGGTATGAAACTAAAAGCGTTGGAGAGATATTAGAAGACTACTCGGACAATATTAATGGTTTTGAGTATCGTGTCGACTGTGATTTTGATATAGAGAGCGGTTCATTTTCAAGAATATTTACTATTTTAGATGTAGAAAACCCTAATGGATCTGTCGAGTTTCCAGGAATTGGTACTGAAGGTTTAACAGATGAGCAAAGATTAGGGTACAACAAAATTGTGTTTGAATATCCAGGTAATATTTCTAGTTTTACACTAGAAGAAAATGCTGAAGACTCTGCAACCCGTTTCTTTACTCAAGGGGATATTACAGATCTTTCAGATGCTGCAAGTCAACCATATGCTGTTGCAGCTAATACCGAGCTTCTTGATAATAGATCTGGAAGAAGTTTTCCTCTGATAGATGCTTTAGAGATTGTAAATACTACTGCTGATGAGGATGTTTTGTACCAGTATGCTGAAGAGTATCTTTACGAATCTAGACCCCCTATGGGAGATATCTATGTAAGAGTTAATGGGTCTCTAAACCCTACTGTTGAAAACCTTAAGCCGGGAGAATGGTGCACACTGATCATTGATGATCCTTTTGTTCTTGCACGATTAAGTAGTGATCAAGAGCCTAGAAATGACATCCTTGTAAGAAAGATTAACTCTTTTAAAGTAAGTGTCCCAGACAACTCATTCTTCCCAGAAGATGTTGATATTGAACTCATTCCTGACTGGAAGGTTGACAAGACTGGACAGACATATGGACTAAGAGCACCGAGAGGAAGTAACTAATGCCAAGCCGTCGTAGATCCCGTATTAAAAGTATTGCTGGAAACATCAACGATGTTCAGAAGCGTTTACGTTATCTAGAAACACGCCCAGCCCCATCTCAGCTGGCAAGAAAGGTTGTATCTACTAAAAATATTGCTCTGCGTGCTGTAGAGCCAGATGTTATTGCTGACGCAGCCGTTGTTCGCCGTACATTGGCTCCAGAGTCTGTTATTAGTGCAAATCTCTCTGTAGTAGGAGATCCAGACGGTGCAGCTGTTGCGACGGAGAATGTTCAAGATACATCAATTACAAACGAAAAACTTGCTGGAGATATTGAAGACGGGAAGATTATCGGAATCTCTGCATCTAAAGTTGGGCCTGACCTACTTGTAGATGATCAACTAGAGGGCATCTCTACTACAAAGCTTATTGGAAGTGTTGTAGATGACCAGATTGATACCGTTTCTGCATCTAAAATTGGCCCTGATCTTTTAGCAGACGATCAAATAGATGGTTTGTCAACAGAAAAGCTTATTGGGGAAATCACTAACGAACAACTTCAAGGACTAATTACTTCCGATAAAATTGATAGCGTAGATGCTGCAACCATCACTGTTGGTTTGATTATGGACGATCAGATTGATGGTATCTCTGGTGAAAAAATTATTGGCGGTATTGATGGAGATTTAATTGTTGAAGAAACTGTTTCTGGTGCTGGAACTAATGGAGAATTAACCTCTAAGATAATACCCAAAACCATTGCTGAAAATGACCTTGCTCTTAGCGCTATTGGTGAGCCAGAGCTTCAAGGAGACTGCGTAAGCACTATTCAAATTCAATTAGATGCTGTTACAGAGGTAAATATAGATGATCTTGCTATTTCCAGACGTCACCTACAAGACGATGTAATTATCTCAAGAATGATCAATAATGGAGCTGTTCAGACAGCTGGTATTGGAAACCTTCAAGTTACAAATGCAAAAATTGCAGACAACACTATTCAAACAGAAAAATATCGTGATAACTCAATAACTTATAGCAAAGTTTCTCCTAGTTCATATGGATATATGGTACAGAATGGAGTTGTTGAAGGAAATGCAATAAGTTTTACGCTAATTACTGGTGCTCAGCCAGCAGCTGGCAAGAGTAGAGTTTCTGTAACTCTTGGTTCGGGATCTACCGCAGCTGCTGCAGGGAACCACGTTCATGGTGTCGGTGGCTACTCTGCAGCAGGATCTACTGGAGTTCCTTCCCACACGCACAGCGTAAGTGGTACAACAGGTTCTGGCGGTTCTCACACAGGTCACGCAGGTCACTCCCACAGTTTCAGTGCTACTTCTGGAACTCCTTCTACATTAAAGCTTAAGAAAGAAATTACTGACTATCAGATGATAGATGTAAAGAACCTTCTTAACCTAAACCTCAAGCGATATAAGTACAAAAACCAAGCAAGAAATTTGCAAGAAGGTCGAGAGTGGATGTATGGCTATATTGCAGAAGAGGTTGAAGAGCTAGGTATTAGAGAGATTGTTGGGTATGATGAGAACAAAGAACCTAACGCAATTAATTACGGCCTTCTCTCTACCCTTGTTCTTGAACTAGTCAAAGTACAGCAAACTGAGATAGACTCTCTTAAAGAAGAGATTCAGAGACTGAAGGAAAAAATATGATAAGTTATGTACCTAACTATGAAGTAGGAAATAAACCTTATATTTGTAAAGTTTTTACTGCTTCTTCTGGAGAAGAATTCCACACTGCTATTAATTTTTCTAACGAAACAGAGAGAAAAGAAGTTTCTCAAGAAACAGTCTTAGGTCATCTAGACAACATACTTACATATATTAATGATAGAAGTGATTCTTTAGATTACATAAAACTTGACGAACAAGTCAATAAAGAACTTTGGCCATTAAAGGGATGGACAGACCTACAGTGGGCAAACGATGAGTTAACTATTTGGTGGCAGTTTCTTTACTATAAAGAAGAAGCACCAGAATCAAGCCCTATCCATGTAGGGATTAGTACTGAAGAACACTCACATGATGACTCTGACCATAGCCATGATACAGCAACAGGAGAGGAAATCCCTAATGCATGAAGTTAAGGATGGATCTCGAACTCTTCAGTTTAATGGTCGCTTGCTAGGTGAGTCAACCTCTTGGCGCCGTGGTTCTACACGCTGGATTGAGTTTAAGCTTTTTAAGACAGAGAATGGTTCATACATCCTCTCTCGTGTAGGTGTTTCACTTATATTCCACGGTGCGGCGTGTCCACTTGTAAAAAGATACTATTTAAAGGAAGATAGTACTGATGTATTAAAGCAAGATTCTCTACCATGCGAGGAATGTAATCCATCTAGAGATTTACCTGTTATTTTCCCTGAAACAGATCGTAACTGGGCTCAAGTAAGCGAAGATCCAACAGCAGTCTTAGATGCCCTTTACAAATACGACCAAGGTGGTGCAAGATATCTTACTAACGTAGCTCAAAGGCTTCTTGAAAGAGCAGCCCCAAATGACGAGAAGATAGATTCAATCTATAGAGTGGAAATGATCCCGTAAGTAGAGACTAGGAAGTAATGAGCGACAATCAAACGACGCAAGGACTAGGTGATGTAAAACTTCACCTTGTTGATTCTGTAGAAAAAGCTGGCCAGTTTATTACCTGGCTTGGTGAAAGACGTC
>Ga0247723_1002017_pt1 | contig 11250 bp, 15 predicted proteins | sample MSEWelMarce5H_FC_FD_189079 | JGI IMG/M metagenome (GOLD analysis project Ga0247723, IMG submission 189079) | Subsurface sediment microbial communities from gas well in West Virginia, United States - MSEEL Well Study Marcellus 5H_FC | ecosystem: Environmental > Terrestrial > Deep subsurface >...
GCCTACTACTTTTCTGTTTAGAGAATCATATCCATTTTCTATCAATGGGGGCATGTTTTAGTTTTGAAAAACCAATGGCAAAAATTGGACCTACGATTATTCGACGTTCAAAATTTAAAAATATCAAAACGTATCATGATGCTCTGAGGGAAGCAGGATATGTAATTCCAGATAATGCATCTATTATTTTGGTGTGCGATGGTGTTCATATCATGAATGTTCCCGTCTACAAGCCATTTCAATTTGTGGATTCAATCAAATATGGAACTTTGACAATTCCAATAAAACGACTCTACGGCAAAAAAAATGGATTGAAACCTAGTCAATAAAATAGAAGACGTTACAATGTCTGATTCAACTATAATGCCGAACAAATGGGTCCTCTGGTATCATGACCCGAATGACAGTGACTACTCTGAAAAATCGTATACAAATATTGCAACGCTCTCCACACCGGCAGAGTTCTGGACCGTGATTGATGCTATCTCCAAAGATGCATGGGAATCCGGCATGTTCTTCTTCATGCGAGACGGCTACCGTCCACTATGGGAGGCACCAGAACATATCCGTGGAGGTGCGTGGTCTAAGAAAGTGGATGCACGTGAAACCTGTGAAATGTTTATTGATGCAATGGCACACTGCTTTATCAATGGTTTTCTAACCAATTACAAAGAAGCGATTGTGGGTGTTTCAGTGTCACCCAAGGGACAATTTCATATTATCAAAGTTTGGAATACAACGACTAACATTACAGATCGGAAGCTGTTTGCTCCGACAATGAAGATGAAAGGAACGGACGATATCGTCTACAAAGCACACAACACACGAGGAAAGTAATTAGGAAAGTGTGAACAAATACTTGACTTGATTCAAATCTGATAGAATCTCGTCACGAATATTCAGCAAGTCTGAATCTGTCTTTTTAACTTTGCGTGGAAGTGATGTAGATAACCATTGGGTGCTTCTTGAAATGAAGTTTCGAATACCAGAGACCGTCAAGTTTTTCACAGGAAGTGTCTTTCGTACATGTGGTCGTCCATAGAGTCCCATGTAGGATTCAACAAACTTGTCAATGTTGGTGTCCAAGGTTCCAATTAAATCATCGGTAGCCTTGTGTTCTGCAAACGATCGTGTCTGCCAATGATACAACTTGACTTGATCACGAATGTTAAAGAGAACTGACACGATTTCACCTCCTTGTGTGTTTTTACGCGTTCGTCTACCTTTCGCAGTTAAGACAGGCACATTTTTACGAGTCCCAGTGAATGCAATACCTTTTCCAGGAGGAGAGGGAAAGTAAGAATGTCTTGGTTTAGGTAGGAGTTTTGGATCTCTTGAATCACTAGGAATGGTGGGTTGATACGAATTACGAGGAATACTTTGTTCACCGGGTTCAGGAACATACATTCCAGTCCATGCCATTTCTTTGAGATCGTTATATTCGGGAGTTCCTCGTTTTGCTCGGTTCCAACGAACTTGCCATTTTTGTCGGTCATCGTATTCCATCTCCTCCAATTCATTAGGTTCGGGCAAGGCTCGATTCATTATATCTTAGTTCTATTTTTTAAGTCGAGCAAGGCATCAAGCACAATTTGATATCACCTAAGTTTGCAATCACGTAACGAATCATCAAGAACCAATCGTTCTTCATGTGCAACTCAAGATTGTTGGACAAGTTGGAGCATTTCGTAAACAGGACCAAGTGAGGAAGGGAATAGGTTCCACTGACAATCGCATCGGATTCACCTTTTCCAGGAGCTATATCGGTAACCGCATCACCCATTGTAACAGTCTGTTGTGCAAACGGGCCTTTGCAAGTGAATGTCAAGATACCGCCTACTTTTTTGATTTCAACAGTCTTTGCAGAGAGCAAAGTCATATCACGACAGATCTTTTGGAAATCCAGTGATGGAATCGTTGTATGGGCTGAAAACTCAGTCTCAGGCATCGTGATATCGGAATCATCTCGATCCAACAGATTCAAACGATACTTGGTTCTACGTCCCTTTTCACCGTTCTCAATGGTAATCGTCAAATGGTTTGATTCATGTTTAGAAACTGAAAAAGTAATGGTATCATCGTTTGTCACTGTTTTGACAATACGATAAAAGTGATCTGTGTTCAATCCAATGTCTAATTTAGGTGCCGTATGATTGTATTCGTATTTCTCAAACTTGGACGCATATAAACGCATATGAGTTAACACAGTGCGTGTATTGTCCATTGCAATCATTCGGATTCCCTCCTTATCAAAGACCAAACTCATCTCCACTAACATGGACTTCAACCCTTCAGCCAGTGTTCGTATGGGCGATGTTTGAACCGTTTTGGCTACAATCAAGTCGTCGCTCATTTATGTATGATGGAGGTTCGGCGTCTAAGTTCTTCTACGCATTAGTCAGAATATGCAAAGATACCTAGAGAAAAGAGACTTAAGCAAATGGCTAACCATTTCAGACCTTTGATTTTCTCCTTAAAGAAAAAGACACCTAGAAGAGTGACCATAATGTTAGAAGCTAAGTTCCAGATTAGATTGGTTGTCAACATGTTGGAATGACTCATCGCTTTCAAGAACACATAGGGTTGAAATGCATATAAAAGTATAGCAAATGGCAATCCTACTGCATAGGCTAACTTTCCTTGATCTACAAATTTCAGAGTTCCCATCATATTGATGTCAATTAAGGCCATCACAATGCCAAAGAAAATGGGTAATAAATCAAAACTACCTAGTTTCCAGTTCACTGATTGTATCAATGTATCTACAAAGTCCTTCATTACTTCTTGACTAGGAAAGGAACTACCAACAAGACCACAACTCCAATCAAGATGACAATATCAATGGTTCTTACTAGTTTCTTCTCACGTTCAGGAAGTGCTTCAAATTCTTTCATATATTCAGGTGGTTTTGCCCAGCCCCACATCCATCCAAGAGCAGTAGGTTTCAACCGATCTTTACAATCATAAATCATATCATACCATGCGAGCAGAACATACGCGATACATGCAAGCAAAAATGCCATGAGTACACGATGTTGCCATGCCTTGAAATGAGGCATCCAATACACAACCAATACAAACGCAGAAAACACGAGGCATTTTGGATTCAATGCAAGGTGTGTTCCGAATAATCCTCCAGCCATTACTTAGTATAGGTAATATAAATCAACGAGTACATGCCTAATAATGCTTGAAATGCTACAAAACGATACGAGAATAACAAATCAGAAAGACGGGCAAATGCTACTACAGATGTAATCATCAACGCATCGGCTAGCAAAATCGTCCATCCACCTTCACTTGCGTAGGATTTGAATACATCAATCATGGAGTTCTGACCTTGAGGAAGTCCCTGAATGACCACAAAGTAGAAGAAGATGTCATGTAACAACTGCACAAAGATTGCACCCATCACAAGTTGAAGTCCAGTTGCTCCTGGAAACAAGAATGTAGCCACAAGCACACCAAGCATCAAACTCAAAACGTCTGCAGAGACCGCTGCCAATCCAAATTTATCATACCATAGTTTGAGTGCTCCTGTTGGAGGAAGAAACCATAAATGTTGTCCTGGGACGACTTTGGTGAGTAGCATGACCACAAAATCCACCCATAGTGCTGAATTTAGTAAAGAGATTAAGCGCATTACTTGTTACGGCGAGTTTTTCCGTGAGACATTTTAGCTGACTTCTTACGTGAGACGATACGACCCCACTTGTTCATCTTGAGGTCAGCCTTGGTCAGTCCACCGGTTGTGTGGTGGGCTGTTCCGTGCATAACTTGAGCGCGAGATCCAATTTGCTTGAGATGCATTTATGAATTACCTGTGAAAATATACCGCGACAGCTTGTTTGCAACATATCCAAGTTGAACACCATGTTGGGCAAGCGTTCTTCCATACAATGAATCCTCCAATCTAAACGTATCCCAACTCTCATTGAACTTGAATTGATTGAAGACTTCGCGTTTGACGGTGACATGTGCGTGATGAATTTCATATCCACTCTCTCCAACCTTAAGTCCATATGCATTTGGATCTATAACCAATGTATCGGTAGCGAGTTTAAAAGGATCCATGGGTTGAAATGGGTCTGCATAATGACTGATGTGTTCACGCATATATCCATGATAAATTGCTTGATAAGGTCCTGAGTTAAATGCTTTAAGAATGTATTCAATTCGTGAAGGATGCATTAAATCATCTGCATCAATGAATGAAATGTATTCAGTGTTAAGCATTGACCCTGCAATGTTTCGATTTGTAGCCTGATTGAGTTTCTGTCTTGAATATTGAATTGAAACAGGAATTCCATTATAATGAGTATCTGTTCTGGAGTTATGTTTCCAAGATGAACAAGAAATGGCAATATGATCAGGTTTTACGCTAGACATAGAGATGTTTTCAATAAGAGCAGGTAGAAGATCAAAATGTCCTTCATAACATGGAATGGCTACTCCCAACATGTTTATTGTAGACGAGGTTTTGCAAATAGAAATGGGAACGCTGTCTGTTTCGGTTCAGGTTTGTCTACAAACTCAGATCCATCATTTCGTCCACAATAGAGAGAGTCAGAGTAGACAAATGGAAACTTAACAGAGTGTTCATGTGGAAACACAAACCCTTCACTTACATGCACAAGCAGAACATTCTTGATATAAGGATACACGTAAATTGTCAAAAAACTCTGGTCTAACCCATATCCTCGGTCAATTGGAGTTTGTGTAAAAAGTTCATACTGTGCATGAAGACTGAATCCAGGTATCTTTCGCATACCCCATAATCCTCCCATTAACATAGCTGTATGTTCTACATTGTCTCGAATTGTATGAGCTAGAAACTCAGGTTTACTCAAAAAATCACGGATTGCCCATCGGTCTCTCCAATGAACATGACTATCTGCATCACGAACCATCATAATTTCAACGTCTGGGTCATCAATTGCAAAGAACCGTTCCATCATATTGATGTTTCCCAGTTTTCCAGTTGGCTTAACAACTACATTTGAATACATTGCAACCTGAGTCAAGAACTCTTCTTGAACATCTGGAGCGGTATACAAATAAACCTTCCAGTCTGGAAAATGGGTTCCAATTAAGTAAATATTTTGTAGAATCGGAACTGGATAGTATCGTGGATTTGGGGGTCCAAATAAACAGAAAGAAAATACCTTAACCATTGTAATGATATCGGGAAAGGCTTTTGCAGATCGATGTACTTGGATTTATGATCCACGATATAGGGAACGCCCCTTCATGCAATGGGGGTCACGTCAAGGAGATTGGGTGTTTATCAATGGAGATTACTTAGATCAATTTTTAAGTATTCGTCTTGCAAGCCCCAAACGCTTCAACATAATCATTCATAACTCAGATAAACCATTTGATGCAGATAGACTTCGAAGAACTCTTCCACGTGCAGTTCATATTTACGCAATTAATACAACTGTCACTCATCCACAATTAACTACCATTCCTATCGGGTTTCCAGATAGCGGGTTGAAACATGTTTCATTGATTCAACCATCGGACGATCGTCATATTGAGATATATTCCAACTTTTCAAAACATACAAATACAGACGCACGTGCTCAATGTTTGATCGCATTTGAAGGAGATCCTCGTGTTCTTCGCAAGGACCCTCAAGGGCGAACACAACCTGAGTATTACGATGATTTATGTCATTCAAAATTCGTGTTGTGTCCAGAAGGAACAGGTATTGATACACATCGTGTCTATGAAGCCTTAGCATGTGGTGCTACACCCGTTGTATTGCATAGTTCATTAGATCATCTGTATACAAAACTTCCTGTTTGCATTTTGAATTCATGGACAGATCCATTCTATGTTCCAGACGGAAAAACTAGATTAGACGTTCACTCCTTTCTAAACTAAAGAATGAAGTTGTTTAACATGGACTTGCATATCTCTGTAATCGGAGACTTCAAGTCACTTGGATTAGATGTTGAAGTCACAGATTGGTGTATGTCAGGTCACGCTCATATCATGAAACGCACTAGAGATAATCCAAAACATATCAATCCAAGTACATGGTTTGACCTAAATCCTCAAATGATTCAAGAGTTTCAAAAAACATACGATTCATTTCTTCAAACCTTTGATGGATTCATTGTTGGATATCCAAATGTATTTGCAATGGTCTTTGAAAAGTATAACAAACCGATTATACTCATCAATGCATGTAGATATGATATCCCGTTTTCTTTCAAACGTGAAACCAAATACATCGGGGCTTATCATCAATGCCTCTATCGTCTTTTAAATAAAGGTTTGCTACATACTGTTTCAAACAATCGTGCTGATCAACTGTATATGGGTAAGGGATGTGGTATTAAACCCGAATATGTGGTTCCTTCTTTGTGCTTGTATACAAACATGAAATATACACCTACTAAACCTACCTTTCTATTGTATTCTGGTAACGTAAGCCATCCGTTGGTGTCTCAAAAACCAAGCAATTTTGAATGGAAAGACATTGCTGAATTTCGTGGTGTAATTCATTTCCCATATGAAGCAGGTCTCACGATGAGTATGTTTGAACATTTTACCGCAGGAATGCCCATGTTTCTACCTTCTAAAGCATATTGGAAAGCACATCCAAACATTCAGAGTTCAAGTGCATATTGGGGTATGAATCCACCTCCTACTCTATCTGAATTCAAAGATGATCAGTATTGGATTGAGAACAGTTGTATGTGGGACACGTTCGCATCACCTAATACAGTGATTTTTGACTCAATTGAAGACCTTTTTCATAAACTTGAAACGTTTGAGTATAAGCCCGAAGGTGATTTCCGCGAACGACGTATTGAATCAGTAAAGTTGTTTTGGAGACAACTCCTTGCAAAGATCCAAACTCATTCATTACGAACAAAGAGTCCAACTCATTTATGTTACAATCGTCTACCTCTTCTTGCAAATTCAGTATATGATGCAAACTACAATGGATCTGGAGTGACTGTACAACATTCTTACCCACTTCGTGATCCACTTGCACTTGGAGATTGTGTCTTTGTTAAGACAGATTACCTAGACTGGTTTTTAAGTAATCGTGCATTTACTACTCCAATCACACTTGTCACTGGAGTTTCAGATTGTTCTCCAAGTCAATCTGCTTGTGAGCTGATTCTTGCAAATCCTAACATAAAACGATGGATTGGTTGCAATATCACAGTCAGCCATCCAAAGATCTACAAAATCCCGATTGGTGTAGGCGAACCTGAACGACCGAATGGAAACCATGAAGAACTTGTTCGTCTCCATGCAAGTCGTATTCCATGGGAATCAAAGAGCGATACAGTCTGCATTCCATTTCATGGAAACACTCATGGATCCAGAAGCCTAGAACCTACACTTCCCAAACTTCCTTTCAATGAATACATGACTGAATTAGGTAAACATAAATTTGTAGTGTCTATGCGCGGGAATGGTCTAGATACTCATCGTGTTTGTGAAATCTTGTTGATGGGTTCAGTTCCTGTGATTCTTCATTCTGGACTGGATGATATGTATCAGCGATTTCCTTGCTTACTTGTGGATTCATTTGAACAGATTGATACAACCAGATTTACGTGGGATCCAGTCAAATATGAAAACTTTCTAGATGTCTTTTGGATGAAATTACAGGATTTACAAGCATTCCTCTCAAACTAACTAATGAATCGTGCTGCAGTGGTTACCGGTGTAACAGGACAAGATGGGTCATATCTTGCAGAACTATTGTTATCTAAGGACTACGATGTCTACGGAATTGCAAGAAGAACTTCACGTTCTAATACTGAACGAATTGCAGGTATTCTAGATCACCCGCGATTCTTTCTTAAAGAAGCCGATCTTTCTGATGTAAATTCACTACGCTCTGTCTTTGAAGAGGTATCTCATTACAAGCGAATTGAAGTCTATAACCTTGGAGCACAATCACATGTTCATACTTCCTTTCGTCAACCTGAATTGACGGCTGATGTAGATGCATTGGGTCCTCTTCGTATCTTGGAAATCTTGAGGTCTATGAATCTTACACAAGCTCGATTCTATCAAGCATCTACCTCTGAACTTTACGGTAAAGTGATGGAAACACCTCAATCAGAAACAACGCCTTTTTATCCAAGGAGTCCGTATGGAGTAGCTAAACTCTATGCATATTGGATTGTCAAAAACTACCGTGAGAGTTATGGAATGTTTGCTTGCAATGGTATTCTGTTCAATCACGAATCTGAACGTCGTGGAGAAGAGTTCATTACTCGTAAAATCACTAAGGGAATTGCACGATTGAAGAAGGATCCTGAATTTGTTCTTGAACTAGGTAATCTAGATGCAAAGCGAGATTGGGGTTATGCACCGGATTACGTAGAAGGAATGTGGAGAATGCTTCAAGAAGAGAAACCTGAAGATTACATTCTTGCAACTGGTGAAACGCATACAGTCCGTGAGTTTCTAGAAACTGCATGGGGTCCAATTATCTGGAAAGGTCAAGGAATCAATGAACGAGGTGAAGATTCAACTGGACGAGTGATTATCAAGGTCAACCCTGAGTTTTATCGTCCTGCAGAAGTTGAACTTTTGATCGGAAATCCTAGAAAGGCATGGACTCAACTTGGATGGAAAGCAACGACTACGTTTTCTGAACTTGTTAGGCGTATGGTTTTACACGATAATCTCTAATAGAATAGAAATGAATGTTGAAAATACAGGTCAGATTAAGGTGAATAGTCCATTTGGTCAATGGATCACCAAATATGCAACAGATCCCAAATTCAGTCGCTATCTTGAAATTGGGACCTGGAACGGTCAAGGATCTACTTGCTGTTTCTACGAAGGATTCAAAAATCGCACAGATACCTTTGCACTTCAAAGTTATGAAATTGTAAAGGACCGTGTAGTTGAGGCTACAAAGGTTTGGAATGGTTATTCTCCAATTCAGATCATTCATGGAAGGATGCTTAAAGATGCACAATGTCCAACTTGGAACAAAGTTCAAAGAATCCATCCTTCTATCAATCTAGAGTGGCATACAGAAGATATTAAGCATTTTTGGAATTGTAACTATGTTCCAATGAATGATCCACAAGTGATTCTTCTAGATGGAGCTGAATATATTACATGGTTTGAGTTTCAACAAATGATTGCAACAACCAATGCAACAGTCTATTTATTAGATGACACTCAAACATCAAAGTGTTCTAAAATCCTTGAATGGTTTGCAGAACATCCTGAATGGAAACGTGTTGCTGGATCTGACACTGAACGCAATGGATGGGCTGTATATGAGGTTTAAAAAAATCGCAATGTACTATCTTCAGATAAATCCATTACTCGATGTTCAGTTTCAAACACATTCATAATCTTATTTCGTTGATCTGTTGTTCTTGCACACATGTGGATAAATACTGCTTGTGTAGGATCGTTATGTGTAGGTCTATCTTGGTAAAGGATATAATTTAGAATATATGGATCGTGAATCTTGTATTGTCCCTTGATTTGTGGAAGAACATATTCAGCAGTGATTTTCTGTTCATAAGGAAACTCATTCCATGGAGGCGTGTTTCGCATTGCATACAGTTTTGCTTCAGTTGGAATAGCTTTTCGGTTAACGATTTTTACACCTGTGTTAATTGGGAAATCCCATGGATCTTCGTGAAATAAATGATACAGGATATTGGTATCTGATAAATCGATACAGTCTTCAATGCGAACATCAGGTTTATTAACGAATACATCTGAATCTACCCAAATATACCATTCTGCATCTTGAAATGTAGCAGCTGCTTTCTGAAAAATAATACACCGTCGGTAATGAAGTTCGTGATTTTCTCTAAAGGCAGGTGAAGGAATAGACTCATCATAATAAAATCCATACCCATGACGTTTCGTATACTCTTCAAAAGAACGTCGTGTTGCTTGAGCAAATGGGATATCAGATGGATAATGTCCTGAAACAAATACGATCTTCATATCTATTAGATATACTCTTAGCAATAATGATGAGGTAAATAACGAGATGTATAATGACCCATTCCTTCTAATCCACTACGAAATACACAATACCATTTTGTAGTTGGATTTATAATCCAGAATTCAGGATCATTGTAGTTTGGACCAATGGTAGAAGGTAGAGTCTTCAAATAAGAAGACTTACTCCACCAGAAATTGCCTGAATAATGACTTGGATTCACTGAATCTTGATATTGATTACACCCATAGGTATCATAGCCATTTTCAAGAGTATCAACTGCTTTTTTCCATTGAGTTACGTTCCAATACAGAAGCAGTTTGATCCAATCTACTACATTATCTTCCCTATCCGTACCAAACCATCTAAGACCTTTTGTATGAACATACCAGTAGTATACCTCTTCAGTATCGTTCTCAGCACAGTTTCGCAAATGAAGCAATGCAGGTCGTTCATATAAATGTGTAGGCCCCATAAATGTACATGTTGTTTTAGGTATTTGAAAAGATGTATCAACCTCTGTATTGGACACAATGCAGAAGTCGATATTTTCAGTTACGTCATAAAGTCCAGATGACTTCAGTTCATTTAGAATCATAGTGAGTGATCGTTTCCAATCACCTAGCTGGCAAATATGAATGATTCCACGAATCTTCATGTCTTGATCATAGATCCAGATTTACCATTTCCAATTGGAACGATGTTTGGAATAATACCTTTTTCTGCAAAGAACTCATCAGTTGCCCTACGTTGTCCATCCCAATGGAAGTAATCATCAAATACAATTATGCCTCCTAGAGAGACACTTGAATACAATTTCTCCAATTCATACTTCGAAGACTCATACCAATCTGTGTCAAGACGTAGAAGTGCAATCTGATTAGGAATATTTTCAGCAATAGACAATGTTTTCATTACGTCACCCACGACATAATGAAGAGAAGTTGTTGGATAACCGGTTTTTTCAAGACGGTCCTTTACGGCTGATAGTGGAGCATAACACCAATCATTCGTATCAGTATCAATGACTTTAGATTCCCATTCTGCAACTACTGATTCGTTATCAGCTTTATAAATAACTGCATCAGGTCGTGTATAATCATTGGGTCCTGGTTTCGTAAGACCTGCAAATGTATCAAACATATAGATATCACGAACAGAGTTCCTAGACTGTAGTGTTCTAATCCAAACATCTTCAAAATCACCACTTTGAACACCACATTCTACTAAACATCCTGGAATTGAATGATTGATTACATAATGTACAGAAACAGCACCATCCATTT
>Ga0247723_1002018_pt1 | contig 11249 bp, 13 predicted proteins | sample MSEWelMarce5H_FC_FD_189079 | JGI IMG/M metagenome (GOLD analysis project Ga0247723, IMG submission 189079) | Subsurface sediment microbial communities from gas well in West Virginia, United States - MSEEL Well Study Marcellus 5H_FC | ecosystem: Environmental > Terrestrial > Deep subsurface >...
TGACCCGCTGTGTAGATAGCAGGACCAGATGCTGCTACAGATGTGTAGTGATAATTAACGTTAGGGTTGGTATAAGTTGCAGTAGGCAACGCTGATGCGTTAGGTGAAATTTCATAGACTGAGTTATTGACACACAGTACAATACGGTCCTTGATGAACTCCATGGCTGCATACTCAATTACTACGCCAGTAGCAGTAAACATTGGAGATGGGATAGTTGTTGTGTTATCAGTTAACAACTTCTTATACATATGAAGTTTATTGGCTCCACCTGCAGTTGCATTTGATACCCAATAAAAATATACGCCATCATCACAGATAGCACGTACAGGTTCTGCGCTACCAGTAAGGTAGTCAACAACATGTGTTACAGTTCCGTCTGCAGCAATCTTATCTACGTCATATTGATCGTGAAGCAGTACGCCATTAGTTCCATCCCATTGGATAGGGCGCACATGCTGGTTAGCATGTTGATGATCAGAACCTGTAACTGGCCCAGTAATTTCATGCTCTTCAACTACATCTTTGAGTAGTTTAACTTCACCTTTAGTCCAGACATCTAAACCTTGTGAATCAGCAAAACGGTATGGGCTAGTCTCGCCTGTAGATGGGTCATAGAACTTAATGCCACTACCTACGTGGAAAGATGACTGTGAACGAATCCACCAGCCAGTAAGTGACTGCTCACCAGGCTCCTTACCATTGTCAAACTGGTCCTTACGATAAGGTGCAGTCTCACGCTGGTAAGGAGTCTGGTCTGTAGGAGCGAGAAAGAAAGGTTCTCCACCAACAGCAACGTCATAGTCCTCAGCGTTATTGGTCCAGAAACCAGAGGTTCCAGGATTACCAATGTTTAACGGGATATTTTCCGTAATATCTGGCGTTGCCATTGTGCTCCTTAGTTGTTTTTAATTTTATTTATAAACTCTGCAAAATTGCCACTAAACTTTAGTGTGCCAATATGGTTGCAGGTCTTGCTTGGGTCAATGAATACTTCGTATCCACCATCCCGTAACTTCTGGCAAAGCAATACATCTTCAGAGATGATATCTCCGTCTTGAATCTTTACCTCAAACACCCATCTACGGTTAGCGCCATTGTGCACATAGGCTTCTGAGTTGTCCCATAGGTGTTTGATTGCATCCTTAGACATATAGAAGAAGCCTGTGCCAATAGACTCAACCTTGATAAGACCATCCTCATCAGTAACCAAATCCTCTGGCTTACACTTGACATTGTAGGATTCCTCAAAGATAGACTTCTTGATAACTGGTAGACCCAAAGCATCCTTGCCTGAGTTCACCACATCAATAGCCCATTGTGGGTTCCATTCCATATCAGCATCAATCCACAAGATGCCATCAAACTCTTGCTCTACCGCTAGGGCTAGCAAGTCATTACGGCTACGCTGGATGAGTGCGTCATAAGACATAAAGATTGGGTGGAAGTAGATGTCCGATTGCATACCAAGCAATGCAGTCTGGTGCAATGCACTGGCGTACCAGACATCTACTTTCCCATCGTAAGAAGGTGTTGCGATTAGTACTGTTTTCATTGTGTCCCCCGACCTTTTGTTACGCTAGTGAATCGATATCGAAATCATCAACCTTGACTTCAGTAGCCTCTACTGGAATCTGAGTTGATACATATTGTGACTCATATACTGCATCTAGGTGAGCCTCATTGATTAGTTCCCATAGTTCAGCCTTGCTGAAAGATGCTGGTGCCTTAGCAGCCTCAACTTCTACAGACTTGTTGAACTTTGATACATAGTCATTGAGTGAGTACTCAACCTCTACATCCCACTTAATTACCTTGCCATCAAGGTCAACTGTAGGAGTAGCCTTAGTGATTGTCTTTACTGCATTATCTGTATGTGACATTAGTTTACCTTTGCTTCTAGTTCAGCGACCTTTGCTGAAAGTTCTTGTACTGCCTTGACCAATATAGGGATTAGTCTACCCTGAGTTGCTTCTAGTTTTTCTGGATTATCGCGTAGAGTTAGTTGTAAGTACTCGGCAAGTTCTGCCTCGTCTTCTGCTGCCATAAGTTCTTGGGCAATAAAGCCTGTGTCCTTGATACCAACCTTGCCACCGTCACGCATATTCCAAGTAAATGTTACTGGGTGCAACTTGTTAATAAAGTCTAACCCGACTGGGATTGACTCAACATCTGTTTTATCACGGGCATCTGATAGTCCAGAAATTGAAGTAACTTGACAGCGAAGACCAGATATAGATGAATCACCAAATGTAATTTGATTAGATACAGATGTTGTGGTTGCTTGAGCATTTGTTCCAACAAGAATATTGTTGGAACCGCTTATAAGAGAACTGCCACTTTCACGTCCAAGAGCAACATTAGCAGCGCCAGTTGTAAGAGAATAAAGAGAGTTCTCACCCATTCCAACATTGTAACTACCTGTTGTGATTTGCGGACCAGCACTTTTACCAACTAAAGTATTACGTTCTCCAGTAGTTGCGCTTGCGCCAGCACTCCAACCAATAGCAACATTGTTAATACCAGTAACAGTAGCGCTTAGTGCTGAAGCACCAATAGCAATGTTTGCAAAACCAATAGTAAGAGCATCAAGAGAATATGCTCCTACTGCAACATTTGAGTAACCAGTGGTATTTGCCGCCATTGCATTAAACCCAATTGCTGTATTATCTGAACCAGTTGTATTACCAAGCAAAGCATCTCTACCTAGGGCAGTATTACTAATGCCAGTAGTATTGCTTCCCATTGCACGCCAACCAACAGCAGTATTGTCGTAACCAGTAGTATTGGCTCCCATTGTAACACGACCAATTGCAACATTTCTTGTACCAATCGTGTTTGAACGCAATGCTTCGTAACCAATTGCTGTGTTGTCAGCACCAGTTGTGTTTGCTAATAACGCATCACCGCCAACTGCAACATTCTGAGAACCAGTAGTATTATTAAACAATGAGTTCATACCTACTGAAACATTATAGGCAGCGCCTGTTGAAAAACGCATTGCACCAGCACCAAGAGCAACATTGTAGTTACCAGTTGTAAGGGCTGCAGCATAGTCACCAACTGCAGTATTAAATATACCGCTGATATTTGAAGTTAGTGCACCAGCACCTACGGCAACATTTTGAGTTGCTGTTGTGCTATTAGCCAATGCGCCAGAACCAACAGCAACATTTTGAATACCAACTGTATTAAGTGATAAAGCAGAGTGTCCGACAGCAGTATTATTGACACCAGTAGTATTGCTATTCATTGCAGCAACACCAATAGCAATATTCTGTACACCTGTTGTATTATAACGCAATGCAGACCAACCAACAGCAACATTGTTAGAACCAAAAGTATTTGTTTCTAAAGCGCGTCTACCAACAGCAGTGTTCTGGTCTCCAGTTGTGTTTAATTGTAATGCAATACTTCCAAATGCTGTATTACCACCACCTGTAGTAATAGCACCCAGAGCAGTTGTACCATACGCCGTATTGCTACTGGAGTCAGATTGCTTACTGGCTATGTCTCTTGATTTTGTCATTACTTAGCACCCTTCAATAGTTCTACTTCTGCTGCTAGTTCTTGGATTGCTTTGACCAGGATAGGAATGAGTCTGCCTTGGGTAGCCTCAAGTTTCTCTGGGTTGTCACGGTATGTGAGTTGTAGTTTGTCTGCCATCTCGATTGCATCTTCGGCAGCCATCAGTTCCTGAGCGATGAATCCAGTATCAGGTACATCTACCTTACCGCCATCACGCATATTCCAATCAAAGGTGACTGGGTTGAGAGTCTTAACAAAGTCAAGACCTACACCTAGTGGCTGGATGTTCTTCTTGTCGCGCTCATCAGAGAGTGCGGTAATGGAAGTTACTTGTGCGCGGATAGTTGTGATAGATGAGTTGCCAAGAGTAACTGTGTTAGATACTGTTGGTGACGATACTGCAGCACCTGAACCAAGGATTGTATTGTTAGAACCAGATGTCAGATTGTTAGTACCATTATATCCAGCAACATAACCAATTACAGTATTTTCTCCACCAGTAATTGCAGCACCTGCTGAGTAACCAATAGCAATATTATTACCACCAGTAACGTTATAATATAGAGCATCTCTACCCATAGCAACGTTGTTTGAACCAGTAGTTGTGCTTCTGCCAGTATTATTACCAAAACCTACATTGCTACTGCCAGTCGTGTTTCCTTCAAATGCTCCCCAACCTACAGCATTGTTATTAACTCCTGTAGTATTGCTTGTTAATGCATTGTAACCAACTGCAGTATTTGAATAACCCCAAATATTAGCGTCTAAAGCAAACGCACCAACTGCGGTGTTTTCATATCCTGTTACGTTAGCCTGGAAAGTATTTCTTCCAACTACTGTATTAGCATAACCAGTAGTATTGCTTTGCATTGCAATATATCCAAGCGCCGTATTGCTATAGCCAGTTGTATTGTAAAGAGCAGAGAACATACCTAATGCTGTATTAGCATCTGCTGTGTTATAAACAAGTGCTCCATAACCAACAGCAGTATTGCTAGTACCAGTAGTATTAATTGCAAGAGTTCCACCAGCACCAACAGCAACATTGTAGTTACCAGTAGTATTGTTGCTCATAGCACCATCGCCAATTGCAGTATTACCAACACCAGTAGTATTTGCTGAAAGAGCGTTGTATCCTATTGCAGTAATACCTGTACCAATAGTATTAGCATCAAGTGCATAAGCACCTACGGCTGTGTTGTTGACACCTGTTGTATTGACACTAAGAGCATTGTGACCAACTGCGACATTGTCTCCACCGATAGTATTAGAACCAAGAGCGTTTACGCCAACGGCTATATTAGTGCTACCTGTTGTATTTGCATCAAGAGCGTTAGAACCCAAAGCCACATTATAAATACCTGTTGTATTAGTAATCATTGTGTTAAATCCAACAGCAACATTATCAAATCCTGTAGTATTGCTACCAAGGGTATTTTGTCCTAAACCAATATTGTTATAACCAACAGTATTGGCATCCAATGATGCTTGACCAATTGCTATGTTAAATGAACCAGTAGTATTTAGTAAAAGAGCATTATGACCAATTGCTATATTTCTGTTACCTGTTGTATTGGCGTTAAGAGTACTTGTTCCAACAGCAATATTTCTGTCACCAACAGTATTAGCAAGTAATGAATTTGGACCAATAGCAACATTGTTAGCACCAGTTGTATTAGCATTAAGTGCAGAAGCACCAAGGACAGTATTGCTTGCTAGTGAACCAGCACCTTCGCCAACCTTAACTCCATTGATAATCTGGTCAGTTGCAAAGGTATTCTGTACATCAGTCATTGCTGACATAATTACAGAGAAGGCTGTGAAGGTAATAATTTCTAGTACATCACTTACCGCAGCACCACTAGCCAAGACAATGCTTGTACCGTTAGTTGCTGTGTAGTCAGTACCGCGAACCTGTAGTACACCGTTGAGGTATACCTGCTCCTTGCCTACAAGGTAAGATAGTGTTGCACTGTTAGCATCAGTACCAGTAAATGTTGTCTGGTTTGCTGTAGCAGAGTAGCGGTAGCGGAAGATAGCAGCGGTAGATGAGATTGAACCCCACGCTGTACCTGACCATACATACATTGTGTTATCTGTTGAGTTCCAGTAAAGAGCACCAGTGGCAAGAGTATTGCCATCATTGTCTACAGATGGAGCAGATGACTTAGAACCTAGGTAGCGGTCATCAAATGAGTCAAATGAAGCAGCAGCGTTAGTTGCGCTAGTTGCAGCGTTTGATTCGCTAGTTGCTGCATTGGATGCAGAAGTTGCAGCAGCAGAGGCTGAGTTAGCAGCATTGGTTGCTTGAGTAGAAGCAGTGCTTGCTGAGTTAGATGCCGCTGTTGCAGAGTTACTAGCATTAGTCGCTGATGTTGATGCAGCAGATGCACTAGCAGTTGCAGAAGATGCTGATGATGTAGCACTTGATGCAGAAGCAGTAGCACTAGTAGCAGAACCAGATGCAGATGTGGCAGAGCCAGAGGCTGCACTTGCAGAAGCAGCAGCAGCGGTAGCGCTGGCTGCAGCAGCAGCAACCTGTGAAGATGCTCCTGTATCTACATAGTTCTTAGTAGCAGCATCCTGTGCATTGGTTGGGTCTCCAAGACCTGTAATCTTGTTAGTACCCATTGGAAGGGCACCAGTCATAGCCTGTGTGCCATCACGGTTTAACTTACCGTTGTTCAGGGTTGTATAAAGACCAGCATCGTTGTTGATAGCAGTTGCAATTTCTTGCAAAGTATCAAGGGTAGATGGTGCTGTACCAATCAAGTTAGTAATCTGAGTATCTACATAGCCCTTAGTTGAAGCATCCGAAGATGAAGTAGGAGTTGCAAGGTTAGTTACCTTTTGGCTATTAAGAGATACAGAAGCGCTAGGAGCAGCCATCTGATCTAGACGGCTTGTACGAACCTGTGTATCAAAGTCAGAGATAGTAGATGCTGTCTGAGTACCTGTGTGGTTAGCACGAGCAAGAGGGTCTACTGCCAACTTAGATAAAGCAATTGCTGCAGTACCAGAAATGTCAGCATTAACGATAGTTCCATCTGTAATATCTGAGGAAGTAATGCTTCCAGTCAGACTTAACTTGCTATAGGCAATACCAGCAGAAGAGTTGATATCTGTATTGGTAATTGTGCCATCAGCAATCATTGTGCTTGTGACTGTGCCAGTATCGGCAACAGTTACTGCTGTGCCAGCAATCTTGGTCTTGTCAATTGCAGCGCTAGTGTTGATATCAGCGTTGACAATTGTGCCATCTAGAATTTTGGCAGATGTAACTGCGCCGTCTGCGATGTCACCAGCAACAATAGTACCATCGGCAATCTTAGCCGAAGTAATCGCGCTATCTGCAATATCTCCTGTAGCAATTGTTCCATCAGCAATTTTGGCTGAGGTTACTGCTGAGTCTGCCAACTTGCCAGTAGTGACGTTAAGGTCTGCGATCTTGGCTGTAGTTACATTGGAATCAGCAATCTTTGCTGTAGTAACGTTGCTGTCTGCAATCTTAGCAGTTGTTACGTTAGCATCTGTAATCTTTGCAGTAGTCACAGCGTTTGCTTGAAGCATTGCTGTGGTGATCATGTTTGTGTCGGTTGTCTCTAGGACGTTGGCAATAGTCAACCCGTGAGCAGAAGTTGTATTCTCAATGTGGTTGTTAGCCTCGCGGAAGTCAACACCGATAGCCATGTGACGAACCTTGGCACCTGCTGAGTGAGCAATACCAGAGACACCTTCTGTACCAGTTCCATCAACACCACGGATAATTGTGATTGTTGTGCTAGAAGGAGAGGTAGGAGATACGGCATAGACAATTTCTTCAAGTGCTGTATCTGGGTCAATGACAAGTGTAAACCGTTCACCAGTGCCAGGCGTAATGCTGCCAAGAACCGCTGCTGAGTTTACTACCATAGTTGTAGCAGTAGTGTTAAGTGCTGATACTAGAGTTGTCTCTTGTGAGATGGATGAATAGCGGCGAACTGTCATTTATTAGTACCTCGTGTAGTGGATTCGGGTTGGGTAAACGTCACGGAGTTTCTTGGTCTCCTCATTCAGACGTTGCTGATAGAGTGCAAGAAGGAAGCGAGTTGTAGAAGCACCAGAGCCATACTGAATCTTGGTATCGGCTTGGTCTGCTTCTGCAGATGAATAGTTGAGGCGACCTGGGTCAATAAATGATGCCAGGCGATATGATGCGCCGTAAAGGATTACATCCTTGCAAGATGAAGGCAATCCTGTAATAGACTCAAATGTGTCAGTAGGTCCTGCTGCTGTCAGCGTAGTAGGCTTCTTAGTGTAATAAACCTGTACAGTCCGACCTGCTTCAATACGATCATAGATTGAAATACTGTTGCTAGTTGTAAATGCAGTAGCATTTGCCAGAGGGTCATGACGCCATCCTTTAACTGGAAGCCACTCGTCTGTAGGTCCTGTGGTCTTCCAAGAAACGTAGAGTACTGTCTGTACATCCGCTGGGATTGAGTACGCTGTCTTAACTGAGTTATAGTTAAATGTGTAAACTCCTACGCCAAACAGGTTAGGAAAGACTGCATCGATAGTATCGTTGATAGCCTTCTTAACTGTAGCCTTAGGAAATGTTGGTGCAACTGTGACCTTAGTGTTTGTTGTATGTGCTGCAGCGGTTGTACCGTGATAGCCACGACCATAAGGTGCTACAGTTGCAGTAGATGAAATGCGATCATAGTTATCTAGCCACATCAGTTCATCATCAATTTCGACAACACCTTTACCAATATTGGTAGTATTACCAAGATTTAGGGTAAGAGCAGTAGAGTTCACATCTTGTGTGAGGTGCGTTGTACGGTCTTGCCTCAAAGTATAGCCTGATAGATTGAGAAGAACCTCATCTACCAAATTGGCGTAGGTGGTTGTCATTTTTATCCTTTAGGTTAAATTACTTAGTCTTTTTTGCTGCTGCTGCGCGACGCTTGTTTTCTGCTGCTACCTGTGCTGCAGTCATACCGTTATTTGCGCCACCTGTAATTGCTTTTTTAACAGCGCGACCTGCACCAAATACTGCCTTTGCAAATGGGTCAGTTGTTCCTGACTTCTTCATAGGAGCCTTTGTTCCCATAGAACCACCCTTGTAAGGCATGTTCTGTCCACGAGACTTCTGTAGTGCAGCCATGCGTGCAGCGTCTGCTGACTTAGCAACTGGCTTTGAAGGCTTTGCCATAGTTGATGAACGACGTGCTGCATCTGGAGATGAAGACTTTGCTGGGCCGTACTTAGCCTTTGCTGCTGCAAGACGATCTGCGCCATACATACGACGTACACCCTCTTGGAACTCACGTGCTGCTCCGCCTGCAGTCTTACCATTGGTACCAGCCAACTTAAGTGCTGCTGTCATACCCATACGCTTAATATCTTTAATTGTTGATGCTGATACGTTTCCTACAAGTGCATCTCCTGAGAGACCTTTTCCGCCACCCTTAGGTAACTTACCTGCTGGACGTGTTGCGGGCTTCTTAGCCATTGCTGACTTACGAGCCTCATCTGCTGATTTTGCCATTACCATTTCACCTTATCTGCCCAATATGCGGCACTCATTTTTCCCTTGTTGATGTTCTTTGCATGACGCGCCTTAAAGGATTTGCGACGCGCTGCATATGATGCAGACTCTCCTGCTTTTTTAGGTGAGCCAGAAACGCCTTGTTGTCCAAAGCGAATGGTTTTTACCTGGCTACCTACCTTAGCCACAACTACGTGTGACTTAGTAGGGTGACTCGGAGTACGCTTAGGCTTGTTATAGCCTGCTACTCCTGCCCGAGTTAATCTTGAGTCTTTCATCTTTTCTTCCTTTTTGCTGCAGCGTTATCAACCAAATTAGGATATGGACGACCTGCTGCTTTAGCCATTGCCTTAGCCCTAGCCTTCTGTGCTGGCGTTAAGGGTGTTGATTTCTTTTTAGGATTTGGCTTATCCCAAAACGCTTTCTTCTTCATTACTTCTTCTTAGCCTTTACTTGCTTGCCAGTCTTATCGTCATAGCGACGACCTTGAAGTGCTGCACCAAATAGTTGACCAAACTGCTTCTCTTCTTTACGACGAAGCATGTTTGCGCGAGCATCAGTTCCTGGACCAGGCTTTTGGCTAGCCTCACCTGTTGCTTGGTAAGCACGAAATGTTTGACCAAGTTCTTTTCTTAAATTATCTAAATATGAAATTTTCTTAGCCATTATCGAGCACCAAATAATCCACGCTTTGCAGCCTTCTTGGCTGTCTTCTTGGCGACCTTCTTCTTAGAGCCATATTCCATCATGCGCTCCTTTGGGCCTTCCATCTTTTCGTGCTTCTTCTTTGCTGCCATTGATTTGTACTTCTCGCCCTTAACTGACATTGTTACATCCCCTTCTTACGAGACATGCTCTTCTTCTTGGCCTTCTTGACTACCATTTTCTTACCAGACTTCTTAGCATCAGCCTTAGCCATTGCCATTCCCTTTGCTGTGTATGGGTACTCTTTTTTTCCTACCATTGGCATTAGATTGCTCCTACTTCCTTGAGTGTGGCTACTGTTTTCTTTTGAATTGTTCTACTGTCTCCCATGGTATTAGCATCAAATGCCTTGCCCATGACATCAGAGGCACGACGTGCTTCCTGAATTTTCTTCATACTTGTGCCAGCAGGTTGGATACCCTCAGAGCGTGCTGCGCGATAGGCTTCTAACTCACCGTCCCACTTCTTGTTGCTTACCATTTTCTGAGATGATGCATCTCCTGGGTTCATCTGTAATCCCAAGACTTTGCACCCAAAGCAACCTTCAACATCCTCTGGATGATCTAATCTGTGTCTCATACCGTCTCCACTGTGTATCCTGCAGCCTCAAGGTCTGCCTTCTCCCCTGGGCTGACTTCATATGAATATCCGCCGATATAGGCAACCTCTGCCTCTGCAATCTCCTCTGATGAGGGATAGCGCATCTCGAAATATTCGCCGTCTATCTTAAGAACTGTGACGCCTCTTACGAGCCTGTAACGGCTGAATAAGCGACCTTCGCCTGCAGGGCCTTCGCTCACTGTAGGTGTTGTGAATCTATATGCCATTTAGCCTCCTAAGCCGTTTTATGGATAGGGCAGGAGTTTCCCCCTGCCCCACCCATCTAATTACTTAGATTATGCACGAACTGATGAAGCAGTTTCGATGCGGTATAGAGCCTCTGGACGGTAGATAGACCAGTTGATGATACCGTGCCAGCCGACTGGACGGAAACGGTTCAACTTGTCAACAACGTTACCAAACTCAATGCCTGGTTCCTTCCATACTGCCTCAGCAAGTGCTTGCTGTCCTAGTACGTAAGTGTTGTAAACGCGTGCCTTTGGAGTAACTGTAAGTGTGTTTGTTCCAACAGTTCCTGAGTTAGCAACAGACACTGTGAATGTAGTGTTTGTTGTACCAACTGAGATTGCTGTAATCAAAGCACCAGTACCTACGTTAGTTCCTGAGATAGCATCGCCAACCTCTGCAAGGCCGCCGAAAGCGCCATTTGCTGCAACGATTGTGAACTCGCCTGAAACTCCGCTTACTGCTGGAGCAGTAGCAAGTGCTGTTAGCGCCTTACCTGAAACTGTGTTTGTCATGCGTGGTGTCTCGATGAAACGGACACCTTCCCATGCGCCTAGTTCACCAGCAAGTAGTGGACCAGCATTCTGGTACTCGTGTGGTGTACGCCAGATGTTGTTACCTGTCTCTGTACGGAGAT
>Ga0247723_1002019_pt1 | contig 11246 bp, 24 predicted proteins | sample MSEWelMarce5H_FC_FD_189079 | JGI IMG/M metagenome (GOLD analysis project Ga0247723, IMG submission 189079) | Subsurface sediment microbial communities from gas well in West Virginia, United States - MSEEL Well Study Marcellus 5H_FC | ecosystem: Environmental > Terrestrial > Deep subsurface >...
TTGATGAGTTAGTTCGTCAAATGGAATTTGCTTATGCAAAGACCACAGATTCATATGTTGCAGGAGTTCTAGGATCATCTTGCGCACTATTGACAGCAACAGCAGATAACACAGCTGCTGGACTTCTATCTTATGTATCAGGTGCTGCTGCATCTGTTTATTCTGGCTCACTTGGATTTGCTCGCAACTTAATTGTGAACAGCACCCAATGGGGAAATATCATGGGCTACAACGATAGTGGTCGCCCAATCTACAACGCATCACAACCACAAAACGCAGGTGGAAATGTAGTTCCTACATCACTTCGTGGAAATGTTGCTGGCTTGGATCTTTATGTTTCTCGCTCACTTGATGGCTACACAACTGGAGATCAGTCAATGATCGTTGTAAATCCAGATGCTTTCACATGGTATGAAAGCCCACGCTTGACACTTCGTTCCGATATCACAGCAACTGGTCAAGTATCTGTTGCTTACTACGGCTACGGCGCACTAGCAGTAAAACTTGCTGGTGGCGGAACTTGGTTCAACAAGAACTAAGCAATTTAACTGAGTGCCTAGGGTTGCTCCCGATCCTAGGCATCCATTAAGGGAGTAAGGAGATGACATGCCAACTATTATCACAGCTTCAGAGTTGAGGGCAATAATTGGTGTGTCATCATCTTTGTATAATGACGCATATTTGGAAGGTATAATAGATTCGGCTGAAGGAGTAATCCTTCCAATGCTTACAACATTCAAAAGCCCAATTCAAAAAGTGTCGCTGACTGATAATGTCGCCACTTTTACTACACTAGGAATTCATGAATTTACCGAAGGACAATCAGTTGTCATCACAGGATGCGGATCACCTTACAACGGAACAAGAGTTGTGTTGGCAGATAATCTTGGACAATATACCTTTTCGCAATCGATCACTAATGCCGATCTACTCGAAGTTAATGTCATCCCATCCGGAGTTGCTGCCCTTTCTGGCGGATCAACTTATGTTGGAGTCCAGCCTGTTCGATCAGCAATGTTTGCGGTTTCAGTCGAAATTTTCCAATCAAGAATTGCAGCCGGAGGACAAATCGAAGGCGTAGATTTTACAGCAACTCCGTTTAGAATGGGCCGATCGCTTTTCAATAGATGCGTGGGATTATTAGGGCCTTACATTGATGTTGAAAGCATGGCTCAATAGTGCCAAGCACAATTCTTTCTGATGTTCGCACACCACTTGCAACCGCAATGGCAACAGTTGCCAGCAATGTTTACAATTCAGTTCCCGAGTCCGTTTATCCACCAGCAATAGTAATTGTTCCGGATTCGCCGTATCTTGAATTGGAAACAATTAACAAATCTACTATTCATGCAAAAATTAATTTTACAATCACAGTTGCAGTTGCATATAACAGCAATCCTGCATCACTCGATAATATCGAGCAGTTAATTATGAGCGTTCTCGCAGTTATTCCGGTTGGATATATTGTGAGTTCGGTTGAAAGACCGACAGTCAGTCAGGTTGGGGCTAGCACTCTGCTGATTTCTGACATTCGAGTATCTACCTATTACACACAAACAGCATAAGGAGAAAACATGGCAACCACAGTAATAACCGGTCGTGATGTTGGTTTATCTTTCACAGGTGGAACAGATATTCAGGCACAAGCCACCAACGCAGTATTGACCAAAGTAAATGATCGTCAGGTGTATCAGACAATGGATGGTGAGGCATACAAGACTGTCAATGTATCCGGAACTTTTCAATTGGATATGTTGGCAGATTGGGCAAAACAGGGTCAGTTTGTGAGGCTCTATGGGCTGCTGCTGAAACCGCACCAGATACAGACATCAGCATGACACTTACAGCTGCATCAGGAGCACAATTTGTGTTTCCTGTAAAGCCAGAGTTTCCAACTGCTGGTGGTTCAGGTGTTGATGCTCAGACAGTATCATTTACATTCACAGTATCTAAAGGCGCAGTAGTAGAAACCTTTAGTTAAAAACTAGCAACGGGAGCAAAATGAAACTACCAATTACAATTGAATACAGCTCAGGCGAGCAAGCAACTTACATTGCCCAACCGCCTGAGTGGGCGAAATGGGAAAAGCAGACAGGACACACTATTGGTCAGGCATCCGAAAAGTTGGGCGTTTGGGATCTTATGTTTCTGGCTTATCATGCTCATAAGCGTGAAGTTGCCGGAAGCAAGCCAATCAAACCAATGGATATTTGGATGGAAACTGTAAGTGATGTCATTGTCGGTGATGCACACCCAAAAGTTATCCAGCAGGAAGCCTAAGTAGATTATTGGTTGAGTTGGCAATTGCCACACAAATACCAATGAGTGAATGGGTTGAAGCAGAGGACATTTTAACAGCAATCGAGATATTGGAGAAACGGAATGGCAACTAGTACCGAACCTCTAATAGTTTATGACAAAAGAGAACTTGCTTCATTTGCTAAAGTTATCAAAAATATGAGTGAAACTGCTGTTGAGGAAACCAAGCGCAGGGTTGGCGAATTGGCTCAAAAAGAATTAAATGAAATTCGCAGAATTGCTGCATCACGAGGTAAAGTTGCCGATCGGGTTGCTCAAGGCGGTAAAGTTAAAAAGTCCTCAGTTCTTGGTGAAATTTCATTTGGTTTTGCTGAACAAAAATTTTCTGGCGGTGCAACAACGCAATTTAACACTCGCAACGATCCTAAAGGAAAACGTAAAGGAATTGGCGCAGCTGCTGAATTTGGTTCAAGTAAATATTTACAATTTCCAAGATGGTCAGGGCCGATGCCTAAAGGGCCGGGTTCGAGAGGTTGGTTCATTTATCCAACAATTAGACATTTACAACCGACAATTATTAAAGAGTTCGAAGAAATAATTCTTGCAATAAGAAAAGAGTTTGCTGATGGCCAGTAGAACCTTAACAGTTGCTTTAGCAGCTGACATTGATGGATTAAAAAAAGGTTTAGATGATGCCAATAAGGTAGTCAATAAATCCGCAGATCAAATTGCAGACTTTGGCAAAAAAGCAGCATTGGCATTTGCAGCCGTTGGTGCAGCGGTTGGCGCATTTGCAATCTCAGCTGTAAAGGCAGCAGCAGAGGATGAGAAGGCTCGCAAATCTCTTGAGCAAACTATTCGATCTAACACTAATGCAACAGAACAACAAATTGCTGCGATTGATACTTATATTGACAAACAATCAATTGCCACAGCCACAACAGATGATGTTTTAAGACCGGCTCTTTCAAGATTAATTCGATCAACTAATGATGTTGCAAAAGCTCAAGATTTATTGTCATTATCACAAGAAATTGCAACGGCTACTGGCAAGCCATTAGAAACTGTTGCAAATGCTCTTGGTAAGAGTTTTGATGGTCAAAATGCAGCCCTTGGCAAACTTGGCTTGGGTATTGATGCCGCTACCTTAAAAACAATGTCGCATGAAGAAATCATGCAAAAATTAAAAGGAACTTACAAAGGCTTTATTGAAAATGAAGCCACCAACACAGAATTCAAATTTAAACAATTAACTATTGCTTTAGATCAAACAAAAGAAAAAATTGGCGTTGCCTTGCTTCCTATTGTTAAACAATTTGCTGACTATTTGTTAGCAGTAGTCGTTCCAAATGTTCAAGCATTAGCAGCGGGATTGACTGGAGAAAATGGCGTCAATGCAGGAATTACAGATGCAACTCAAGGGGCTTATGAATTTGGTCAGCAGTTAAAAACGACTATTGAATTCTTAATAAGCATTAAAGAGGAGTTATTGATATTGGCTGGCATTTTAGCAACTGTTTTTGTTGTCAATAAAATTGCCGCTTTTGTCGCAGCCATTGGAACAATAGTTGCAGCTATGAACACTTTAAGAAATGCCGCTGCTGCTGCTGGAGTTGCTACCGCTTTTGCAACCGGTGGCGCATCTGTTGGAACTGCTGCTGCTGCTTTGGCCGTTGGCGCAACTACTTATGGTTTAACTCAAATTGCTCCAAGCGGTAATGTTCCAAATGTTCCAAGTTCAGGATTTACTTATGGTGCAGGAAACCCAAAAGGCGCACCAACAGTGAACAACATTACAGTTCAAGCCGTTGATAGCGAAGGTGCTGCAAGAGCAGTTGCTAAAGTGTTAAATCAGAGCGCATCAAGATCAGTTCCACAGCTGTATAACTCAGGCATAAAGGGCGGATAATGACTGTCTGGACACCTGACTGGAAACTCACAGTTGCTGGGGTTGATTACACAGACATTGCAATCAGCGATATTGCTCATCAATCTGGTCGAGATGATATTTACACTCAACCAAACCCATCTTATTTGCAGGTGCAATTAGTTGCTTTATCTGGTCAAACTTTGCCATTTGATATTAATGACAGTTTAAGCCTACAAGTCAAAGATAGCGCAGGATCTTATGTAAGTTTATTTGGTGGAGATATAACTGATATAACTGTTGAGGTAGAGCGTGCTGGCAATATTGCCACAGTTGTGTCTTATACCTTACTTGCAATGGGATCTTTAGTTAAATTAGCAAAAGAGATTTACAATGACACGCTTTCGCAAGATGAGGATGGCGACCAAATTTATGCACTGCTTTCAAGTGTATTGCTTGGATCTTGGAGTGAAGTGCCAGCAGCTTCAACATGGGCTACTTATAGCGCAACTGAAATTTGGTTAAATGCTGTCGATCTAGGACTTGGTGAAATAGATCAACCAGGGCTTTATGTTATGGAAAATCGAGCAGCAAATCCCGACACTGTTTATAACATAGCATCAGCAATTGCAAATTCAGCCTTTGGGTATTTGTATGAAAACAATAACGGAGATATTTCCTATGCTGACGCAGATCATCGGCAAACCTATTTGCTAGCCAATGGTTATGTTGATCTTGACGCTAATCAGGCTTTAGGTGCAGGGCTTGCAACTACAACTCGATCAGCTGATATTCGCAATGATATTTATATTAATTACGGCAATAACTTCGGATCTCAAGAAGTTGCCAGCAGTGCCACATCAATTGCAACTTATGGATATAAAGCTGAAACCATTAATTCTTTAATCCATGATGCTGGTAATGCCCAAGAGGTTGCAGATAGATATATTGCTCAAAGAGCCTTTCCATTGCCAAGATTTGACAGCATTACCTTTCCCATCACTAACTCAGAAATTGATGATGCCGACAGAGATGACCTTTTAGCTGTATTTATGGGCATGCCAGTCAATATCCAAAACCTTCCAACTCAAATCTCAAACGGTGAATTTGAGGGTTATGTTGAAGGTTGGCGTTGGACTACCCGATTTAATGAATTGTTTTTGACCCTGAATGTTTCCCCAGTTGCATTTAGCCAAGTGGCGATGCGCTGGAATACTGTGCCAATTACCGAGGCATGGAATACAATTGATCCAACTTTGACATGGGAATACGCTACAATCGTAGCCTGAGATAAAGGATAATATGGCAACCACTACAAATTATAGCTGGAGCACTCCAGACGATACCGCATTAGTTAAAGATGGCGCAGCAGCCATCAGATCTTTGGGAACTGCAATTGATACTACGGTTTTCAACAATGCCGGTGCAGCAATTGCTAAAACAATTGTTGATGCTAAAGGCGACATTATTGCAGCCACAGCTTCCGATACAGTTGCACGATTAGCTGTTGGCGCAAACGACACAGTACTCACAGCAGATTCCACAACCGCAACAGGGTTAAAATGGGCTGCCCCTGCTGGCTCAAGTGGGCCAACATTTGGTGTTTATCTTTCGGCAAATCAATCAATAACTGGTTCTACTTATACAAAAGTCCAATTTAATACCGAGGAATGGGATTCTGATAGTTGTTTTGATTCCACTACTAATTATCGTTTTACGCCAAACAAAGCAGGTTATTATCAAATTAATTATACTGTTGCTGATTCAGGTTCAGATATTTATGGCCGACTTTACAAAAACGGCTCAAACTTTAAAGGACTTTGGGGTAGTGGTGTTAGCGGCGCACAAATATCAGGTTCTTGTATGGTTTATGCAAATGGAACAACAGATTATTTTGAATTTTATCTTGCACATTTTGGTGGAACAGCACCAATTTATGGCGGTCAAACAGCAACATTCGCAAGCGGTGCTTGGATAAGGGGATAAAATGACACTTGTAGAACAACTTATTAAAACATTTCCAGAACTTTTAGATTTGTCTGCATTTAAAAACGATCTAATTGTTATTCAAGATGATTCAGATGGTCTTGATGCTTACATTGCTAAATGGGAATACAGCGAGCCAATTCCAAAAGGTCTTAAATTAGGCAAGCCTAAAGGCTAATGAAGCCTTTCCTATCTAAAGCAGCCGTTCAACTTAGGGAACAAATTGATGATTGCTTTCCAGAGCGTTTGCGTAAATCTGATGGGTGGATTGGTGATGCTAGACATAGCACAAGAAAAAGCGACCACAATCCAGATGCAACAGGATGCGTGCGAGCAATTGATATTGACGCTCGGCTTTCTGACGACAAAGGGCTTTCAGCATATTTGGCAGATCAGATTCGATCCTACGGGAAAACCAATGGTCGCATCAGTTATGTAATACATCAAAGCCGTATTGCATCTCCATTGCTTGGATGGCGTTGGAGATCGTATAAAGGAAATCCCCATTTGCATCATATTCATGTAAGTTTCAAAAAAGATCAAGATGGCAATTCAGATTTTTTTCATATCCCACTACTAGGAGGCAACGCATGAAACTATCTAACAAACACAAGGCTGCAATTAAGTCATATTTAAGAGCTGTCGCTGCTTCCGGAATTACTGTTGCACTCGCTATCGTGGCAGACATTCATCCAGCCTACGCAACTTTGCTTGGAGCAATTGTTGCACCTATTGCCAAAGCACTTGATCCAAAGTCCGGCAAAGAGGCTGATTATGGAATCAATGCGAAATGACGGCCAACGAATGGGTTGGTATAGCCGTTGGCGTATGCGGAATATCAACAAGTTTATTCATGGGAGTTCGCTTTCTTATTAAATCTTATTTGAATGAGTTGAAACCAAACGGAGGCTCATCAATAAAAGATCAAATGAACCGACTTGAACAGCGTGTCGATGATCTATTTGTCTTAATCAGTAAGCGATAATTTTTGTTATGGCGAACACTCGAAAACCTATCAAACGCAAAAAGATCAATCGTCGTGTCGTTCGCCAATCTCCTGAACCATTAACAAAGATAGATCAGCACTACACCGCATTGCATGAATGTTATAAAGCAGCTCGTAAAGCAGGATTTACACCAGAACACGCATTCTGGCTAATGACCGAGCATAAGACTTTTCCCGATTGGATCGTAGGCGATGGTGGGATCATTCCTTCCATAGATCCAACTGACGATGAGGATGATGATTAAGCGATACTTAGTAATAAGTGATTTGCAAATTCCTTACCATCATGAAACAGCCGTCAAAAATGTTATTAAGTTGGCTAAGCGTGAAAGATTTGACAGCGTTCTATGCGTTGGCGATGAGATCGACTTTCAAACCATTAGCCGTTGGGCTGAGAAAACACCTTTGGCTTATCAACAAACTTTGGATGATGACCGCACAGCTACTCAAGAAATTCTTTGGGCTCTCACAGAGCACAGCCGAGAGGCTCATATTATCCGCAGTAATCATACTGATCGCCTATATAACACTTTATTAAAAGTTCCGGGAATGATTTCACTTCCCGAATTGCAATACGCCAAGTTCATGGATTTCGATTCTATGGGCATTACATTCCATAAAACATTTTTTGAATTTGAAAAGGGCTGGATTTTGGCTCATGGCGATGAAGGGAACATGAATCCCAACGCTGGGCAGACTGCCCTAAATCTTGCTAAAAAGGCAGGAAAGAGCGTAGTTTGTGGGCACACCCATAGACTAGGTATGTCAGCCTACTCAGAGGGGCTCTACGGGGCTTACAGACCCCTTTACGGGGTTGAAACAGGCAACCTTATGAATAGGGCAAAAGCCTCATATACAAAGGGCTTGGCTAACTGGCAAATGGGCATAGTCATAATGGATTGGGATGGCAAGAATATGAATGTGCAGATGATACCAATTAACAAAGATGGCAGTTTCACAGCTCTTGGAAAGTCTTATGGGGCGTGAAACAGACTATCAGCCTCGCACGATTGATGACCATATCGACGATTTTGAGGATATTAGCGTTATCTAATCGTTATAGAACACGCCGTAAGTCAGGTAGATAAAAGACTTGATTTAGGTCAAACTTTATGTATTCACAGAGATACTGTGGATATGTAGGGAGCGACATGAAACTAGATCTAGGCAGTAGAGATACAGCTTTAGAATATGCCGAGCGAGGATGGGCAGTTTTGCCATTATTGCCACGCAAGAAAGATCCGCATTTTGACTTGGCTCAAAGGGCATATTTATCAGCTACTACCGACCAGAAACTTATTAACTTTTGGTTTGACTATGATGAAAACATAAACATCGGAATAGCCTGTTATCAGTCAGGCTTGGTTGTATTTGATATTGATTATCGCAATGGCGGTCAATTACTTCCAGAGTTTGAGCCAACTTATACAGTTCAAACCGGTGATGGCTTGCACCTTTATTACACAGCTGCAAAATCTGATGTATTTAAGGGCAAGTTAGTTGATGGAATTGATATCAAGTGGAAGGGTTATGTTGCAACTGCACCATCAATTCATCCGTCAGGAGCAACATATACAGTAATCGATGACCGAAATCCGGTTGCGATGCCTAAACAAATAAGGGAGTGGGCAACGAAATGAGAATCAACGGGATAACTATTTTATGGTTTGTGATAGCAACAGGCTTATTAGCTTACGCATTTAATTTATGGCAAACCGAAATTTACAATCGGGGTTATTGGTCTGGGCGTGCAACGGGTTGGGATATGCACCGCAGAATGACCAACATCAAGAAGCAGTCAGATGAGGTATTTGACTATGACAAAAACTGAGCAGCTCTTTAATGAAGCCATTTCAACGATCCAGTCAAGAGGTGTCATTTATGGGCATCCTTATTACAACATGGAGCGAATCTCTAAACTTGTCAGTTCGTATTTGGAATACCCAGTCATGCCTCATGACATCTGTATCTTTAACATCTTGCAAAAAATTAGTCGCTTACAGGAAAGTCCAGGGCATTATGACAGTTGTGTGGACATTGCAGCATACATCGGTCTATACAAGACAGTTTATGATGCCGAGATCGACAGCGATTTCAAAAAAGGAGATGATCTTTAATGGCATTTAATCTTGAGGATTACGAAGATGTGGCTACTTTGAACAAATGGTTCATTGCCAATTATCCAATGGGTAGATCTGATATATCAGTTATCAGCCATGATCCTGAAAAGGGTTATATCTTGGTGCAAGCAACTTTGTGGCGAGATGCAGCAGATCCATCACCGGCAGTTAGCAATATTGCATTTGGATCTAGAGAAACCTACATGGCTAACATGAAAAAATGGTATGTCGAGGATACTGCGAGCAGTAGTTTGGGAAGGGCAATAATAATTCTCAAAGGCTCAAACAAAACCGCTACAAAAGACAGCATGGAAACTGTCAAGGCAGATCAATCTTTTAAGGAAAAACTAGAAAGTCGCCAAAACATGTATGGCAAGGCTGGATCTAAGTCAGCGCAAATTGAAACAATCTTAAGAGATAGTTTTGAAGCTGATAAACCTAAAGATCCGGTTGCTTGGTCTGTTGGTGATGTTGTTGCTGAGATTGGTGCATCAATACCGAATGAGCCACCAGCGTGCCAACATGGGCATATTTTGAAAGAAGGAATCTCTAAAGGAGGTAAGCCTTATTATGGTTATGTTTGCAAAGCAAAAGCATGTGAACCTAAATGGGCAAAACTTACAGCTAATGGAAAATGGTATTTTGAAGGAGGTGAATAAATGGGCGAATTACAAATTATCGATGGTTCTGGTCTAACTGCAACTTTTACAGATGACGGAGTTAAAGTAGAACCATCAACAACATATTGCGACTTATGCAACGATGACAGATTACTTCATGAGGGCGATCTGCTTCGATGCTATAACTGCCACGCAATCAATCGGATTCCGTATCATGCCTAATTACGAATACGAATGTGATGGCGAGGGATTGAGTATTGTATTGGATCTTCCAATGAAGCACGAAATCCCTTGTTGTCAAGTATGTGGGGCTAAGTTAAGGCGTGTCTATTCAGCTGTGCCAGCAATCTTTAGAGGAAAGGGGTGGGGCAAAGATGCCTAACTTCAGATGTAATTTCTGTGAATCTAAGAGTGAGTTTGTATGGCTTGATGAGTTTGAAACGCACGAAGGTTTTCGAGTATTTCAATGTCTTAAGTGTTGCGCTGTGGGAACTAAGAACCTAGCAGAACAGATCGACACACAAGAACCGGTGCAGCGATGCACTAAGTGTGGTTCATGGATGTTTGCAGAAATGGAGTGTCATACATGTGCAATAGTCATGATGACCTAACGCATGAAATCAATTGGGCTGATCAAAACAAGCTGCGTGAGCAATGGCTTATTGATAATCCCGATGCACAATACATTGGTTGGATGTCGATATGACTTGCCGTCTGACCTGCGGTTATGCTGATGGATTTGGAGGCGTATGCTACCCTTAAACGCAAATTCGCTTTCAGAGCGAAAGGGCGATCTGCGAAGCAGAAAGATCGCAAGGTTTGGTTTGGTGATATCTCTGTCTTTAGCCATTACAATAGGCTTATTAAAAGATTATTCCGTTGCTTCATTAGATAAAACTAATCATTACAGACAATGGGCTTTTATACAGCTTAATAACTTAGATCAATTCTATTGTTTAGATGAATTGAATTATAAAGAATCTAGATGGAATCCAAAAGCCAAGAATGGTAGTCATTATGGTATTCCTCAAGGTAGAAGCAAATGGTTGGCAACAGTTGATGGATATAAACAGATTGATTGGCAATTGAAATACATAAAGAAGCGATACTCTAATCCTTGCAATGCATTACAACATCATAAGATTAAGGGATGGTATTGAGTAAATCAGCTTTAAGATCTACCGGATCAACGAGGCATTGGAGATCTATTCGCAGTAGGGTGTTAAGGCGTGATGGGTTCATCTGTCAATACTGCAATCAAGAGGCTACAACTGTGGATCATGTGATCCCCCGTAGGCTGGGTGGATTAGATAGCGATGATAATTTAGTTGCAAGCTGCACAAGATGTAATTTAAGCAAGGGTGGGCAGTCTGCCCAGCGTTGGGATT
>Ga0247723_1002020_pt1 | contig 11246 bp, 10 predicted proteins | sample MSEWelMarce5H_FC_FD_189079 | JGI IMG/M metagenome (GOLD analysis project Ga0247723, IMG submission 189079) | Subsurface sediment microbial communities from gas well in West Virginia, United States - MSEEL Well Study Marcellus 5H_FC | ecosystem: Environmental > Terrestrial > Deep subsurface >...
GGGCATTTGGAAACACTTCTTCTCTTAATCCTAGCCATGTTGGTATACCATCTTCATCAATTCTAAGAACTAATCTACCCATAATTTGATCTTCTAATATTTTATATATCATTATAACTCCGCATTCGCTGTCCACGCACCATTTGCAACAGTTACCGTTGGAACTCCAATAACGTTAAACATTATACCATTATGATAAGATCCACCAGCAACTGCATATGAATTATTTAGTTGTGCACTAGAACTATAAATGCTCCAAGTACCAATTGCACTAGTTTCAGCATTGTACAAGGTTATGTCTGGATTTCTTCTCATAGTAGTTTGAAATCTTGTTAAAGAGGAGTATGCATTTCCTACTGTTGGGGCAAATATCGTTAGGTTATTTCCACTTCCATCTCCAGTTCCAGCTGGTGTAACTGGAGCCGTTGTTATTGAAAAGCTCTTTTGAAAATATCTCTGGCATAAAGATATTTCTGTACCAACAGGGCGTTGTTCAAATGGGGTAGCAATTGAGCCTTCTTCTAACTGAACCCCTGTAATTTCAAAATGATCTGCAGCACCTGCAGTTCCAATGGGGGTATAAGAAAATTGAACTCCAACTTGAGTTGCAACAACATTAACATTACCAGTAATAGTAAATCTTTGCCATGATGTAGTTAAGGTTACACCACTAGAAACAACTACTGTATTTCCAGTAAATCCATTTCTATAGTTTTGATCAGTTCCTGTTCCATAATTAACTTGAGCAGTTAATACTGAAGATGCTGAAGAAAAGTTAGCTCCTGCTCTAGCCCAAAAAGATAATGTAACATTCTTTCCATCAAATCTTGTAGAGTTTACACTTTCAATTGCTTGACCAAATGCCATAGATGCTGTTGAAGTATTTCCAACGTCCCGCTGTACACGAGCAGCATAAGTTATTCCTGTTGGTCCTGCAGGTCGGTAAACAGACATTCCTGCAGCATAACCCGCTCTGTATGATTCCCATCTATCTGCTGTATACTGCTGGGTAGAAGTTGGAACAATTCCAGATGTGCCACGTTGCCAGACATCCATACCACCATTAATTAAGGCGTTTCTAAAACCACTAATTGGTGTATTAGTCATATTTGGATAATTGGATAAACTGACGGCGGGGGATGCTAATCCTACCCAACTACTTCCATCATATGTATATGTTCTTTTAGCCATTATATCTCCTAATACCCTGGTACTTCCATCACCGTCAGGTGTGCCTTGTCAAAATAGTTTTGCTGATAATTCCACTGCAGCAAAGCATCATAAGAGCCTACAAGTAAATTAAATGTAAGGGAAGTTCCTGCAGCAACTGTAGTTGAAGGGGTCCATAAATAATTTCTTGAAGATTGAAAACTCCATCCAGTATTTCCAGAAGTGTTTCCAAATGCCCTCCAGGAATCTCCATTTCCACCGTTAGTTCCAAGAAGCCTGGTGGTTGTTCCAGCCTGAGTTACTGAAAATCCAGTATTTCCTCTTCCCTGATTTGGAGCATAGCAATTTATTGAACTTATCAATAAGAATCTACTTCCATTTCCTCTTGCTGTAATGTTTAATGAATTAAAGACTTCATAAACTTGAGTGGCGGTATTATTAAACTGATTACTATATTCCTGTGTAACAACCTGAATATTATTAGCTTTACTACTTGCTAAATCTCTTGATCTAGACAATTTAACCACCAAATCTTTCTATGTACATAATTGCACGTTCAAGTAACATTTTATCATCTTTAAATGCACCAAGGGAAAGGTTGCATGGACCACATAGCAGCCCTCTAATACATTTACCGCAAGTTTCTTTGCCTGGGCAGCAGTTGTGGTCATGATCAATATTCATTCTGCGTTCTAGTTGTGATTGATCTACTAAACAAATTGCACATTTGTTATCTTGATCTTCTAACATTTTATTAAACTGCTCTTGAGTAATTCCATAATACTTTTTCATCATATATTTTTTATGAGCATCATGGTTACTTTTAAGGTATTCTTGATACTTTTCAGATTTCTTTAAATCAGTAGAGTAGCAAGTGTAGCATTTTTTACGTCTTTGCATCCTTGGCTCAGAATTGCAATATTCACATAATTTTATAGTCATTGTACTCATTATGCACCACCATTATTATATCCGTAAATTCTTATTGTACCCGAAATATTTCCAGATCCTGGGAAAAAGTTAATTCCTTCAAACTGTGTTGATGTATCATAAGATCCTGCACCACTATACCCAAATGATCCTGTTCCGTCATAACTATATGCTTGCCAATTCCAGTTTGTTCTTAATGCATTATTTGGAGTTATTACGTCCATAGAAAAATGTGTAAGATCAGGAGCAGCTGAACTTGCATAACAAATAATAGCACTTGTTTGTGCAGCACCATAAGTTTGAGATGCTGATCCACTAAAGAATAATCCATTGGCTGCAAAATAGTATAGGGTAGATGATGCTGGAGTTGTTCCATCAACAAATTGCATACGAATAGGCTGATTTGCAGCTGAAATTGAACTTAGTCTAAAGATAACTTTATAATTATCATAGGCACTAGTAAAGCAATTATCTATTCTAATACTAGATGCACCTGAAAAAGATATTTGACCATTTGCAGCAACAGTTCCAGTTCCAGAGCCAACTACAACTCCAGTAGGAACAACATTAAACATTCCTTGTCTTGCAAGTGTAGAATACTTACTATCACTAACAGACTTAGTATACACATCTGTTAATTCAATAGCATATGGGGAAATTACTTCAACAATATCTCCTGCGGTTAATGCAAGTAAACCAGTAATAGATGTTCCGTTTGTAGCAAAGTAGTCTAGATCTTTTGCTAAGAGTACCCCGTTTAAATATACCTGCTCATACCCTGCAATATATTTAAGAATAGATAAATCATTTCCAGTTCCAGATAAAGAAGTTTCTCCACCTACCGCTGTTTTTGACCAACGGTATACAGTTGTGTTATCAATGCTTGGAACATCACTTGCAGTATCTACCCAGATATCACCTATTTGTGGGGCAGTTGGTTGAGTTGCTTGTGCATAAACATATGTATCTGCACCTGTCTCATAGATACCCATAATTTGAAATGATACATCTGCAGTTGTTGATCTTACATAAATCTTATCTCCAGACATTACTGGAAAGCGGAATGTTTCAAGGGAGTTAGTTGCAGTAATATCTGCATCATATGCAATGTACGACCAGTTTGCAGGGGTAGCATCTTGACCCTGTGGAACAATCCATACTCTAACTTCCGCCACAGTATTTGCTTTGTTTGTTGCAATAATTGATGCAAGAGAGCTACGAGTGGCGGTATGCAAAAGGGTATCTGTTGTTGCCCCTGGATTTGAAATTGCTAATCTTGAAATTGCCATTATCCCAACAACCATCCTGAGAACCAAGTTAAAGTATCTGTATATCCAGTATAGGTAAGGGTTGCACCTGGATTTATTTCTATTTCAAGATAATCGTTTGCAGATAAGTTTAATATTGCGTTTCCGTGTACTGTTTCATAGTTTTGAGATGTATTCCAAATACCACCTCTATATACGCTAACCCCATTTTTTAATATTTGTATCTGATAATAAGTTTGAACATTTTCTTGTCTCCAAGAAGTCATTACTAAATATTTTCCAGAAACTGGTACAGTAACTCTTCCACTACTTACAGATACTCCATTTGCAAAAACACCAACTCCATTTGCAGACTGAAATGGAATAATTGAAGGAACATTTGCAGTTATTGTTCCATTTCCTGAAGGGGCTAAGTGCCACGAAGGTTGGCTAGGTTTAAAAACTCTACCAGTAGAATCAATAGACATTCTATTAACCCCACCTGTTTGTAAACTTAAAGTGGTAGCAGCATTAATACCATTATTAGCATTAACCAAACCATTAAAAGTTTGATTAGCTGTAAAAGTGTATGCTTGACCAGTATCAACTACCCCAGACATTGGAACCCAATCGCCTAGAGTAGTATCATAAATGTATGCTGGTCTTGCTTGTGATGCTACCATTCTTTAATTATACCTCGTTTAGTGCTGAAATTGAAGCTTGACGTTCTGCTGCAGAAAGTACATCTGCTGCAAGAACTACTGCTTCACGATCTGCAGGAATTTCAGTTACAGACGGGTCAGCAAGCATTCTTGCTACCTCTGCCTGAAAAATTTCTTCCATTGCAATTCGTGCACGTTCTGAAGCAGCATTTTGAATCCATTCTTGTGGATCAAATGCAACATAGGCTAATGCCTTGTCTTGTGCTTCTGTTAGTGTTACTGTATATTCCATTTTATTCTCCTTTTATCCTATTAAGTATCCTGTAAAATATCCTGCCCAGGGTGTTACTCTTGTTGTTTTTACAACAGTTGTGTAAACATACATTTCTGCATAATCTCCAGCTGCCAAGTATATGCTTCCAGAGGCAGATTTTGAATCAAAGGTTCCTGTTTCTGGCTGATTAACTCCAAAGTGCCTGGTTCCTCCTGGTGAACCATTAACGCTTATTCCAAAAAATCCATCTGTATCGTTATTGGTTGTTTCAAAATTAACTCCAGCAGAAAAATGATACCATCCAGCAACTTGAGCAGTGAACCTATTATTTACTAAATCAATTACTGAGTTTGAAGGTCTGGTAGAAAGTCCAGATCCTGAAGAAAATGGAATCTTTGTCCATGCCGTTCCAGTTGAAAATCCAGCATTAACCAAAACAAAAAATGCTGGCTGTAGTGGCATTCTGACTACACCATCTTTATTTACAGAAAACAAATCTGTACCTGCACTATTTTGTACATCAAATATATCTGCTGTTTGTGATGCAATTCCTCTTACTGTTAAAGGTACTTGTGTAGTTGCATTTGCTTGAATAACTTGACCTGCAAGAGTATTTAATGCGGATCCATTTCCATCTTTATCTACCCAAATCATTCCATCCATAACATCAAGTGGTGGGGTATTTGAATATGATGTAACACCTGCTGCTAATGCAATGTCTACCTGCTTTAATCCATTAATCATAAATGACATATCAGCAGTGTCTGCTCTTACATATACCACGTCATTTTGATTTAATGCAAATCGGTGTGTTTCTAAACTGTTTTGTGGAACAATATCTTGATCAAATGCAAGGTAGGCATATTGTGATGTTAGTGTTGCCCCGCTTGGTACAATCCACATTCTAACATTTGAGGTAACTGAAGCAGACTTATTAGTAGCAATAATAGATGCTAGAAATGGACCAGTTGCTGTATAAATAGCAACATCAGTGTTTGCTGAGGGATTTGATACCCCTAATCTCATTAAACCCATGTTATGCTCCTAACCAAAAACTATTTGAGAGGGCAGTCATTGTAGATACCGCTCCTCCGCCTGAACCAATTGATTGATATTCAACACCATCATTAGTGTATTCCCATTGATCTTCCGTTTCATTCCAGCGAATTGCAACATTTGCCAGAGTTCCACGTTCTACTTCAACTCCAGCATTTCCTGATGGAGTCCCAGTAACGTTAGAATTTAGGGTAACAATATCATCTTCAACAAGAAGTTGTGTAGTATTAATTGTAGTAGTATTTCCATTAACTGTCAAGTCTCCAGTTACGGTAAGATTTCTTGTTACCGCCAAATCTCTTCCAATTGTTACATCATCTGGTAATCCTATGACTACAGATCCTGGACCCCCAGTTACTTGTACTTCATTGGTTGTTCCAGCGATATCTTCAAGTGTATATACAGTTTTCCAAACAGTTCCACTGTATACCCTAAGCCTTTGGTCAACTGCATTGTAATATACTTCACCAGCTTGCAAATCTGATCCATCAATTGAATATGTTGGGTCTGTTGCAGATGCACCTAAATACCTAAGCATCCCAAGGGAACCATTCTGCTGAACTTCTACCCAATATGTTCCATCATAGATGTAGATTCTACCTGTATCTAGGTCCTGCCAAACTTGATTGGTTAGTGGGTTTGCTGGGGGATCTGAAGTAACTGCTGCTACTCCTGAAGCCTCGCTTGCACCAACTCCCCACTCAAGTCCATCTTGAGTTGCATTAACTTTAAGTACTTGACCAGCGGTTCCTAGAGATGTTAATCCAGTTCCACCCTTAGTATATCCAATAGCAGTTGCGTTCCAAGTTCCTGTTGCTATTGTTCCAAGTGTGGTTAAGTTTGTACTTCCAGCCCATGTAGAAAGTGCGGTATCTTCAACATTTCCAAGACTAACCATTGTTTTTGTTATACCAGAAACAGTACCAGTAAATGTTGGATTGTTAATTGGAGCATATGTAGATGATGCAGATCCAGTTGTAAGATATGTTGAGTTATCATATGACCAGGTTCCACCAGTATTCTTTAAGAATCCTGTTCCTGATCCAAGTGTGTTAATTCCTGCTAAAGTTGAACTATATGCCTGAACATTCGTACCAATTGCAAGACCAAGATTTGTCCTTGTTGTTGATGCATCTACTACATCTAATGACTCTACCTTTATTGGGGCAAATGAAAAGGATGCGTGAGTAGTATCAATATTTACTGATTCATCTGGCTCTGGAGTGTATCCATCAAATATTTTGAATACCCCATCAGTTGCATCTCTAAATAAACCTGCGTGAGCATAACCTGCATTGTAGTATCCACCTGCAAAACCTAGGTCTGGATTTGCTTCTGTGTTTGCGTGAGCAGTTCCTCCAGATACGAAGGATCCAGTTGTAGTTTTAGCAACAATAAATTGTGTGGATGTGGCGGAAAAAACAGTAAGTCCATCAGCACTAGAAATATTATATCCAGATGGATCCATTCCAGTAATTCTAATATCCATTCCTGGAGTATAATTGTTTTCTGCGGTATATGTTACATATGTTCCATCTCCAACAGCATTTGTAACTGTGGTATCTTGTGCAGCATTTAAATAAATTAGGTTATCATGAGTTGCTACCGTTTGAGTATTCTCAGTTATCGTTGTTCCATTTACATGCAGGTCTCCATCAATCCAAACATCCTTAGCAATTCCCACACCACCAGATATTATTAATGCACCTGTTGTTGGCGTAGTTGACTGGGTGGTATTTGAAATTGTAATAGCATTTGTTGATGTTGCACCACGACCTGAAACTGACTGTAAAGTATCTGTTTCTGTATATGAAGTAAGGTATGTTGAGGTATCCATTCCCCAAACACCAGATGTTTTCTTTAATATTCCATTTCCAGAAAGTGCTGCAATATCTGTAAGATCTTGATCTTTTGGTTGATATGTTGACGCTGCATTTAAAATTGTTAAATAAGAAGATAAATCTTGAACAACTGTTTCATTTACCCATTTTGAAGTAGTAGTATCCCAAACAAGTGCCTGACCATCTGAAGGAGTTCCAGTAATTACAACATTTGAAAGACTATCCACTGTATGATTATGAGATGTAGTAGAGTATGAGCTATTATCTAATGCCCATGTATCTGCTGCTGTTTTCTTTAAAAATCCCGCCGTACCTACAAGTCCTGCGATTGCTGTTAGATCTGGATCGTGAGCCTGAACATCTGTACCAATTACAACACCCATAGTAGTTCTTGCATTTTCTGCTGAAGTATCATCAATCAGTGATCTACCAAATGAGGTTAGGGTTGTTGTACCTGCTGTCCCAGCTCCAGTGTAATATGGAAGCTTGTCTATATCGCTTGTAGTATTAGCAAGTGCCGTTAGCTCTGCGTCAACTGGCTGATAAGTTCCAGTGTGATCGTGAGATGTTGAAGACTTTCCATCTAGCTGTGTTTGTATAGGAGAAGAAACTCCATCAAGATATCCAAGCTCTATACTGGTAATAGTTCCAATGTGTGTGGTTGAGGGAAGGCTAACAGATCCAGTAAAAGTTGGGGCATTTGAAGGAGCTTTAGAATCAACAAGGTCTTTAAAAGTTTGACTTAGACTTGCTTGAGTAGTACCTGTTGAAGCGGTAAAGTTTATTTCTCCAGTAACTCCACTTATAGATAAAACTCCAGTGTTAGTAATATTTAAAATATTTGATCCATCAACATAGTCAACCGTCAAACCACTATGAGTTCCTCCAGTAAATAATGCAGAAGCATCATCTTGGGCTCTTTCAGTTGTATAGTAAAGATTTGAAACTTCTGGTACAAGGGATGTGTTAAGTGTTTGTTGAATTGCTACATTGCTTGAATTACCAATAAAGACTTTTCCATCTGAAAGACCTGGCATTTCTTCATAGCTTGAATTTCCATAAACAAATATTGTTCCATTATCTACAGATATAATTCTAGCTACTTTTTGAATAGTGCTTGAGCCATTAGGTCTTGTTGTTGTAAATCCCCCACCAACTGCTACATATAAATAATCTCCATCTGCATATCCAGTAAGATCTAGGTCTGATATTAATCCAGATGTAACAATATTGGTATTTGACTCTGAAGTAACACTTTCTATTGTTAAGCCTACGGCTGGCATTCTTGATGCTATAAGCGTATCAGTTGCATCAGCCTTTCTTACTGTAGGTAGTTGACCTGGAGGATGAGTATCAATACATACTGGAGTAAGTGCACTTAATGTAGTAGACTCCATATTTTTAACAAGTAGTAATTCGTAGTCTGGAATATGAATTGGGGGGATAAGATTATTTGAGTCTAGAGGTGCTACTTTTGCTTCTAGTGCTGTTTGATTTACCCATGTAGAAGATGTTGAATCATATGCAAGCAACTCATTGTCTGCTATAGAATTTCCATAACCTATAGATACATTGTGAAGTTCTTGTAATTCAAAACCATTTTGAACTTGTACAAAAATTTCTCCAGTTGAGCTATTCTTTTTTGTTACAACTCCAAGATATACGAGATGGGCAGGGGCATATGGTTTATTAGCAAGACCATAAATTAAAGCTCCGTCTACACCAAGCCATACTGGGTCTCCAACTGCCCCAGCTAAAGAAGTATCTAATGTTCCAAGCTTTCCTTCTTTTACAACAAAACCTATACCATTAGTGGAAAGATTTTCTGCAAGGATACCGATTGTTTTACTAGAACTACCTTCAGTAGTATTAGAGGATCTTCCAACTAAAACATTTGTACCATCAGATCCAGTTACAGATACTGGCTCTCCTTTGTATAAAGCTCTAGTTCCATCATTTTTTACTTTTAGCTTTACTATTTCGGTATAGTCAGCGTAGTTTTCTATCCACTCAACAGCATAATCTGTATTAGAAGCTTTAGCTAAGATTTGTCCAACAGAACCTCCAGAAGGAAGTGTTCCAGTTGAACCAACAATTACCCAGGCTCCATTAGAATACATTTTGATTTTATCATCAACATTATTGTAATAGATATCACCTTCTGTCCCTGTTGCAGGATCAGAAGGCAAGCTTATTAAGTTTATTGGACTTAAAAACCTTTTAGACACCTATACTCCTATCTTATAATGAAAAACCATTATTATATTTTATAATTTTTAACCTATAACTACAACACGATATGAATCTGCAGAAACTGTTGTTGCTGAGTTCCATGTTAATGTTACTTGGGATGTTGAATTTCTAGTAACATCAACTTCAACTGTTGCTTTAGTCAATAAATCATAAACCTGAACTTGCACATCCAGGGTTCCTAGACTATGAGTTACTACCCATGACACTGCTCCACCGTCTGGTGTAAGCGATGCATTTTGTCCAGCATATTTTTTGGTAAATCCATCTGATACAAAGGCGGTCTGAAGAGATGACTTATCTACTGCAAGACCAGATGTTGTATTAAGGAAGCTGTTTGATGTTGCTAAAATTACTGCAGCACTAATAGTTCCTGCTGAGGCACCATTATCTGAATATGTAAAGTCAATAGTTCCAGAATCTGTAAATGAAGTGGCAACTGTATCTTCGATATATTCTTGAATTCCAGAAATATCTGAAACAGAGTGACCATGACCTACAAGTGAAATTGCTGTCTCAACAGCAGCATCTGTATTATCTGCTGGCTGTCCTACATACCACTTGTTTTCTGATTCATTCCAGAATAGTGAAGAGTTTGTATAACTTCCACGCTCTACTTCAAGACCAGCGTTTGCTGCTGGAGTACCTGTGACATTAGAGTTAAGGACAAAGATGTTATCTTCAACATTCATTGTTGCAGTGTTTAGAGTTGTTACATCTCCATTTACTGTAAGATCTCCAGTTACAATAAGGTCTCCACCAATTGTAACGTCATCTGGAAGACCAATTGTAATGGCTCCAGTGTATGGATCTGATCCAGTACCTGATACAGTAATTTCATTTGTGGTTCCAGTAATGCTGGTTACACCAGTATTAGTAAATGCTAGGGTACCTGCTGCACCTGCATTATCGTTGTATGATACAGATATTCCAGAGTGTGTAGCTCCAGTAATCATTGTTGATGCTGTATCTTCTACAAATTCCTGAATTCCAGTAAGTGTTGAAGTTGAGTGACTATGAGAGTCATTTCCAACTATAGTGTCTACGGTTATTGTTCCAGATGAAACATTACCAGTTCCAGTAACGTCTCCAGTAAGAGTTACTGTGGTTGCAGCTTCTCCGCCTGTAGCAATAGCTTTCCAGACCGTTCCGTTATAAACTTTTATTACATTGTTTGTTGAGTCAAAGTACACTCTACCCTTAACGCCAGTTGGTTCTTGTGCTGCTGAAAGATTTTGGATAACAGCATTCTGCAACTCGTTAGTTCCGAGGTCAATGGCTACTAAAAATTTTCTTGCCATTTATATCACTCCTTATGATAAGTATGCGTTTCCGCTGAATCCACTGGAGAATGTAGCGATTACTCTATTTACATTCGGGAATTCGTATGATCCTTCGACAACAGCTCCCGCTGAGTCTAAAACTATAATTCCACCTGGATTATAGCCCATGTTGTGGTTAATTGTCCATACAGAAGCAGGTGATCCCTGTATATGATTATAAAATCCACCAGAATTTCCTTGTGGACCCTGGGAAGCTAAAACAACCTCATTTAGAGTTTGATTTAAAGTTATATCATAAACTACTGGGGATAAAACCACTTCAGTCATTAGACAATTACCGCCTTTTCTACTGCAAAGTATCCACTGGCTAGAGTTGTTTTTTCTCCGCCAATTGATTCTATACGCAACTGGTAGGCTGCTTTTGGAACAGTAAATCTAGAGGTTTGTTCTGATGTCATGGTGATTGTAACAACCTTGGTAGTAGAATTTATTGTAATTCCATTATTTTTAGTTGCGGTTGCACATATAATATC
>Ga0247723_1002021_pt1 | contig 11244 bp, 31 predicted proteins | sample MSEWelMarce5H_FC_FD_189079 | JGI IMG/M metagenome (GOLD analysis project Ga0247723, IMG submission 189079) | Subsurface sediment microbial communities from gas well in West Virginia, United States - MSEEL Well Study Marcellus 5H_FC | ecosystem: Environmental > Terrestrial > Deep subsurface >...
GGGAAGATGTTTCAGAACAAGAGTGGGCAGACTACGCTAACGCTTGCGAGAAGAGGGTCGAAGAAATTTACGAGGACAAGCACCGAATCCTTCAAGATGACGGATACGCCTTCTATCACGAACAAATGGCTAGTAGCAAGAGGCGTGAGGCTGACTTGGCACGAAACCACGGAATAGATTACGAGGTCGGCTTAGTGGACTTAGAGGGCAACTTGGTCGAGGCTAAGATAGTCGAAGGTAAGTATGGGTCGGTCTGGCGTGTTCAGGTTGGCGAAGGGGTCGAGTGGGTCAATGTCTCACAGGCACAAAAGTTAGAACGCAGACAGGCTTTCTATCGTAGCAAGGGCTACCAGTTAGCAAATGTTTTCTATCACTTCGCAGAAGGTAAGCACGGATTCTATCCAATCAAACAGCGTGGAGTGGTCGAGGTTCAGATTATTTCGTAGTTCAAAAATTACATAACACATACCACCGACATTGCGTTCGGTGGTATTTTTTACAGGGGTATAGGTTTTTTCACCCCATCTTTTTTTATTTACACACGCTTTAGCAAATTTGTCAAGCACGGAAATAAATAAAAAATAATTGTCTTTTATGCTTGCTTTCATTTTATTTTCTGTTATACTGGAAATGAAGGGAAGGTAGAAATGGGAAATAAAATGACTGAAAAGCAATGGAAGTTTCTTGGGCGTTTGAAGAACGAGCGATACGCACCGAATCTGGTTGCGAAGTATGACGAGTTCCTTGCGACAGACCTAAGCAGTAAAGGTGCTAGTGAACTAATCGAGCAGTATCTAAACTCACCGAAGAAGAGTGAGAGTTTGGAATACAAAGCGATACTTGCTGAAGAGCAGAGACAGATTGAATTGTCGAGACAGAGAATCGAAGACAAGCGAAGGGCTGAAGAGGCAAACTGTGAAATCTGTAAGAGTGGAAATCCAATCCCACACTTCAACTGTAATTTCGAGGGCAGGGTTGGACACGGAAGACATTGTTCGGCTGACTTGTGCTTTTAGAACATTGTTTGGTATAATCAAAATGAAAGAGGAGAAATAAAAATGGAAATAAAATTCGTAGACCCATCAGAAATTCGTAAAGGTGGAAGTGTTCTACCAGTCGTAAGAGAACTTACCGAGGCTTTGAAGGAACACCCGAATCGCTGGGCAGAGTTGCCGATAAAAGTTTCAACTGGAACTTCGGCTGTTCGTTGGAAGACATTGTTCCCCGACTTTGAATTCAAAGGAAGTGGTGGAAACAATCTTTCTACTGGACACCCAGATAAAAAACTTTGGACAATTTATGTTCGATACTCACCTAAGTCAGAAGGGAAATAAAGTGAAGGTAATTTATTTAGTAGAGATTCAAGGTCAGGGATTCGCCCCATTTGAATTCGCAAATAGAAAGTTGGCGAACGATTACGGAATTGGAATCGTATCTTGGTCTGGTCGTAAGTGGCGTGTTGTGCCGAAGAGAGTAAAAGTAGAAAAGGTGGAGGAGTAAATGGAAAGAGTAGTTTGGGTAGATTACATCTGGAAAGATGAAGAAGTGCCTGGCGATACAGACGCGATGGTAATTATCCTCAATGACCCTAAGTTGATGGAGAAGATGGTCGCAGACGAAAGTTTCGACCAGCGTGTTTGGTTTTATTTTCAAGACGAGGCAGAGTATCAGCGTGCCTTCGACCCGAATGATGAAGAGTTTGACTTTACAATCGTTCGAGAAATTGAAGAAGATAAACTTGACTCGGGTGAATAAATCTGTATAATAGAAATGTAAGAAGTTTTCTTGAAAGGAGAACCTATGAGCAAGAAAAAGTTTGAAGTTGATTTTTCTTTTGAAGATTTCAACATCATCACAGTTGTCTCTGCCGAAGATGAGTATGAGGCAGAAGAGAAAGCGTATAAGACATTAGACAAATGGGGAATTCAAACCAGAAGTTTTATGTTGTATGAAATCACTATCGACCCAGTTAGGAAGACATAATGAATCTTTACATTTCACCAGAAGTGGCAAGCCTTATGGAAGAGGCGAGGGAGTTCCACTTGGAAAATCCTTGTAGCAATGTTGATTGCGATTGCCGAGATAAAAACGAAGAAGAAGGAGACAACTAATGGCTACAACAATTAGAGACATAATCACGGAACTATCCGAGATTGAAGACCAAGACCAGCCTGTAATTTTTGCTTACTGGACAGCAGACCTGTTTGAGTTTGCTGATGGTGAAACTGCCACACCTACACCAGAACAGTTTGCCGAGATTATTGACGATGGACTTCGTGGAGCAGATTTGTTCAGCGACCCTTACGACATTATCAACGACACTGTTTATGAATTTATGTCAAGACTAAACAACGAGGAAGAAGAGGAAAACTAAAATGGAAAAATTTTACGAAGACAGAGAAAGAGATTTTTTTGTTTGGTTTGATAAGGCACAAGCCATAGCAGACAAACACGAAGTTTCAATCTACACAGTTTACAACGCCAGACAAATCTGGGACTTGGCTTACACAGCAGGGGCTTTACAAAATGCTAAAGAGAAGGTGGACAGCAATGAGTGAAACAGAAAAAAAGTTATTTAGTATTCTCTCGGAATTAGTTTCGAGTAATGCGATAGACCCAGTAGTTGCCGAAGAAGTTTGGGAAGGAGTAGTAAATGTCTAAGTCAGTTGAAAATGTAGTCGAGCGTTTTGGTCAGTATGTCAATGGTCAGATAGTTATGACTTGGGATACGAGACAAACTGCCGAACAGTATTTAGAGATTCGAGAGATGAATGACGATTCTCCAGAATTTACTGTCGAAGAGTTTGTTGAGTATTTGAAATCTAATACTGCCGATGTTGTAATTCAATTATCAAACAGTAATCGTGAAGAAGATTTACTTGAAGTAATTTCCGTTGTCAATCAGTTTGGAGAGGTTGTAGAAGATGAGTAAGCCAACAGAACTTGAACAAGAGTGGCTAGACAATGCCGAAGATGGTCAGAGACAAGCGTGGATAGAACAGCACATAAAAGTCTGCCCTTGTAGTAAGCACGAATGTTCCAAGTCAGATAATTATGTCGAGCAGGGATTTCATTGCGAAGATTGTTTTCGTGATTGTGTTGAAATTGAAAATGAAAATGAAAATGAAAAGGAGATAAAAAATGACTAGAGATAATCTAATCAAGTTTCTAGAAGAAACTTACAAACCAGATGAAGAACTAATTTGGCAAACAATCGAGTTCGATGATGTTGTCGAAGATGAGACCATCTCTTATGAACTTTGGCAAGCGTTTATTAGTTCACAAGAACGCTATCCAAGTCTTGCCGATTCATTCAGCAGAAATGTTGCCGATGAGTTCAGAACTTTTGTGGAGGAAAACAATGAGTAAAGCGAAACAGTATCACTTTGTAGTTATGTATGACACCGAAACTAAGAGTTGGTCTACCGAGCCAGATGTTTCAATCAACTTTGATTCGGGAGATGTTTGGAACGAGGAAACGCAAGATTGGAGTTTCAATACTCTTGAAACAGATGAGGCTAACGCAATCACAAACGCAATCGGAAAAATAATGAGTGAATTGCCTTCGGTAGATTACTGAACTCGGTAAATAAAAATGCCTAGACTTCGGTCTGGGCATTTCTCTTATCACGAACCACCGACATTGGACTTTTTCATAGGGGGCGGCGTTTTTTCACCCCACAATAATTATTTAGTAGACTCTGGTCTATGTATGTAGCAGAACTGGTCAAGATGATTTACGCTGAACCCGACAGGATTGGGTTTGTGTTTGGTCTGAAGACTGGCGAGTTTGTTGCTGTCTTATGTCAGAACATAACTGGAAGAGAGGAAACTTCGGTCTTCTTATGTGATAGAGATGGCAAAGAAATCGACTTTTCCAAATCACTTGCCTCAATCAAGAGAGTTGATGTCGAACACGCCCTAAACCTGCTAGGACACACCAAAACGCTTGACAAATGAGGCACAGAGGCTATACAATTGTTAGTGTGGATACGGATAGATGGTATCCTGTAAAGACAACTGAATAAGTATTGGGAGAACCAAAACAAACAACGACCCTAGAACTAAACGAATGTGAAAGGTAGGTCGCCTAATGAAATGGTTGATAGCAATCATAACTACTGTGATTCTTGGAGGATGCGTATCATCTTCTTCGGTAGCAGTTCCGTCAGAAATCAGTAGTAGTAGTAATAAAACAGTTGAGAGTTTGGAAACTCAAACGCTGAAAGTATTTTCTGTCAAGGAATTACAAAGACAAGACAAACTAAAAAGCAATAAGAAAAAAATAACTCAAGCAGTGAAAAAGTTGCTGAACCGAGTTGGCAAAACTCGCTATGTATTCTCTGGCTCTACTCCTTACGGATGGGATTGCTCTGGGATGGTGATGTGGGCTTATGGTCAGATGGGCAAGGAACTTCCCCATTCAGCCACAGAACAGTCCTACGCTGGTCGTAGAGTCGCTCAAAAGGATAGGAAGGTAGGAGACATCGTAGTCTTTGGATACAGGGGCTACAAGTCGTTCTACCACTCTGCCATCTACATCGGCAAGGGCAAGATAGTAAATGCCAATCGAGGATTCGGTGGCACACACATCCAACACATTACGGAATTCGGAAACAACCGAATAGTTTATGTTCGGGTGCTTGAAACTCCATAGCACTCAAACGAAAGTAAAGAGCCGGGCACTCAAAGTGCCTGGCTTTTTTCGTATTTTGATTTTTAGGGGTGAAAAAGATGACACCCCTGTTATTTGACATAAGGTTCTATAAGTGCTAACCTAGATTTATGGTGCTAATCACCTACACCGAAAAAGTGTAAAATAATAAAGAAAGCAGGTATAACAAATGGCAGAAACAATGAAAGTCCGTGTATCACTAGACTTCGAGGTAGACAAGTCTTCGATAACTAATGACGAGGCTCAAACAATGGAGTTCGTTCGAGAGAGTCTGATTGAAGTAGTTGGGCATTATGCCGAACTCGCCTCCAGTCCTACTTACCTCGGTCCGAAGGTAGTCGTATCTATTGGTGAAGATTCTATAAACAAGATTGACTAGACTGGCAACATCTGTTATACTGATAGTGTAAGAGTGTAAGACGAAAGGACAATTACGAAATGGGATTACAAAATCTATTAGGAATCCTCGATTCCGATTTATCATTTGAAGACAAGATAAGACTTCACTTGACTAGCAATGTCTATCCTCCTGTTCCAAAAGAAATGCTACAAGCGTGCGTGCTTGCTGTTTACTTATGTTCAGATGGAGAGGCAAACACCGATGTATCTTTACCTGATGGGGCGACCTATCAAGGAAGAGACTCTGCCCCGGCTGGAAAGATAGTGGAGAACTTCCACCTCAACCTGTTCGTGAACTACGGAGACGAAGGGGAAGATGATGGCTAGTGTTTACCGATACGAAATCTATGGGTTAGAGCCAGTAAGGGTTGTAGACATTGTCGCTAACTCAAAGAGGCACGCAGAGAAGAAACTTGAAACTGTGTTTCCAGAATACACAGGCAGAAAACTTGAAGGCTGGAAATTCATAGAAGAGGAAGACATTGACGACTACCTAGTCGCCTAACAAAAAACACAAAGACGAAAGACAAGGAAAGTTATGGAATTCAAAGTAGCGTTTGGAGATGTAGTAAGAGAGTTGCGAACGGATAGACACCTCACGCTTAGAGCGTTGAGTAAAAAATCTCACATTGCTCTAGGCTACCTATCTGAATTAGAGCGTGGACATAAAGACGCGTCTTCGGCAGTAATGAAATCTCTGGCTCGAGGTCTAGATGTTCCTATCCACCAAATCGTAATCGAAACTGGTTATCGTATGGGCGTTTGGGAAAGTGAAGACTTGACACTCGAAGAGATGGTCATTGACAAACCGATTTTAGTTTGATACTCTGGGATTGAAGGGAAGTAAAGATGAAGTATGTATTTAGAAGAGCATTGTTCGGACTTGTGTTAGTTCCTCTGGTTGCTTTTGCTTGGGTTCTGTTTACTGGGGTTCTAAGTGTGATAACCACTCTACCGATGGGAAGTGTGAATCGAGTTTGGAACGAAGGACTGGGGCTAGGAATACTAGCAACAGTTATGTTCGCCATCATTCCACTAATCCTAAAGGAGAGACGATGAAGTATTTTCTAATGGCACTCGGTGCTTATTCAGTAGGAATTGGCTGGTTCTTTATGGAACAGAATGACTCTGCTGTTTCGTGGGCTATCGGTTCATTTTTAGGACTGATACTAATCTTCGGTGCTGTCGTATTGGCAATTGCCGATTTATTCAAAGAAAGAAAGTAGGAAACAAATGGAAACAAAAATGTATCAACCTTTTATAGACGAGATTCAGTCTCTAGGTTCTAGCGAGACAGTCTTTGCTGTTGTTGAAACAACCAAGGCACTCCAACAGTTGCTAGGCATTATTGAATCCAATGCCGAACTAATTGCTACAAACTCTAGGGCTGTTGAACTGGCTAACCAAAACATCCAAGGCTTGAACGAATTGTTTGAGGCTTTGAACGCCAGACTCGATGAGTTGAATAAGGCTTAGGTCTTAGATAACCCACCCAAGAAAGTCAGCCTTCGGGCTGGCTTTTTTTATTATTCGGGAAAGTTCGGGTGAAAAAGGTCATACCCCCTGTAATTTGCGACATACGGAAATGGTATTGACATTTGCTCGTTATTTGCTATACTGGAGATGGAAGGGAGAGATAAATGGTCGAGCAAGTAATGAGGTCTGGGATGAAGGTCTATAAGTCCGAGCCACAACCAGTAAGAATCAAGTCGTTTGATGCCGAGCAGGTTCGATTCAAGTTTGTCTTTGATTCTGAAGAGGAGCGAGACGAGTTCGTTCAGTCAGCCCCGAAATTCGCACAAGCAGGATTCTTCAAAGAGAATGCTTATGGTAGCCACATCTGGAAGATTGAAGGCGAAAAAGTTGGAATGTTCGGTATGAAACTTTCAGAGGACAGTTTCAAGTGGAGCGTTATAGTCAAGGTAAATGTGAACTGGAAAGATGCCAGAGGCGAAAAGCCAAACGATTCTTCATTGAGCGTTTACCGAAACAAAGGTGAATACCAGAATGCTTTGAAACTTGAAAAATGGTTGAGCCAGTTTTCACCTATCGCAATAAAGAAAGAGGAAAAATAATGAATAAAGCAAGCGAGAGACAAATCGGATTTATCGAGAGTCTACTAACCGAGCGTATCTGGGATAAGGCTGTCGATGTAGCAAGTCTGTCAAGTAAAGAGGCGAGCGACCTAATCAGCAATTTACTAAAAGCACCGACAAGCATTGTAAACAAGATTGGAATTTACCAAACTGAAGATGGCAACATCTACCGAGTCCAACCAAGTAAGAGTTATCGAGACAGACTTTACGCTAAGAAACTGGTCTTTACTGGAGGCTGGGAGTATGAGGCTGGGGCAATCTATCGCCTAAAGGAAAGTGAGCGAATGACTTTGGAAGAGGCTAAAGCGTTTGGAACTTCTACTGGTCTTTGTTGTGTTTGTGGAGTTTTCCTAACAGACCCTAAGAGTGTCGAGCAGGGTATCGGTCCAGTCTGTATAAAAAACTTTAGATAGATACTTGCTATTTAGTATTTATTTGCTATACTGGAACTGAAGGAGAAGTTATGTTTGATGATTTGAAAACCCCTGTCGAGATTGACACTAAACTTGCCGAATTCTATTACGAGCAAGATGGATTGAAATTCGACATTACAAATCTTCGTAGCCGAATCGAAGACTATGCCGAGCGTGAATACTACGCGGGCAGTAAGGCTAAGGCAGAGGCTAAACTTGAAGAGTTGCTAGAGCGATACTCGATTGTGTTCGCTAGCGTTCAGATACTAAATAAAAAATACACAGGCTGGTCTCGTGCCTTCCTAGTGAAAAATTCAAACGGACACATCCACGCCTCTATGAATTGTGGAACTTGTTTTCCAACTACTCAATACATCTGGCTTACTGATTTATCTGGACAAGACAGATTAGAGATTGCTGGTCTTGCTGGAGAGAAGGCTTGCTCTGTTTGTTATCCCGATGCTCCTAGTGAATACTTTTTACGGAAGTGCCAACTTGAAGACCCTTCAGTAGTGAAGGCTCGTGAAGAGCGTGCGATTGCTAAAGCCGAGCGTGAGGCAAAAAGAATTGCTACTGGTATTTGGAATCCAGATGGTTCGGAGTTGCGTGTCGCATCTTGGTCTGGGTCTTACAAAGAGACACTAAAGACAGAGAGAACTGCTCGCATCTGGGCTAAAGACCAAATGGTTTGGGTTGCCTCTTCTAGTTCTAAAAAAGATTACAGATTAGAAAAGCGAGCAGAGACAATTGTTGAAATCGAAAAAGTTTTAGTTGCGATTGCGAATAAAACAGGGCAGGATTTAGAAGTAGTGCGTGCCGAGATTTCAAACAAAGCAAATAAAGACATTGTGAAAATTCAGCGTGAGCAGAGAGAGTGGGCTAAGTTGAATCCACAATACGACAATCCAGAGTTCAGAGAACAATACGAAATAATAAACGGAGGTAAGTAATGAGTTATGACATTGGTGGAGGATACGATGGTTGGAAACTATCTACGCCTTGGGATGATGAGCGAGAGATAACTGTTTGGTTCGAGTGTGGTGAGTGTGAAGTTGAAAACGAAACCGAAGTTATTGTCGGAGGTCGCTCTGGCGATGTTGATGTCGAGTGCGAAGAGTGTGGCAAGAATAACAATGTAGGTTTTGGCGATGACTAAAATTCCTAATCACAAAATAGAAAAAGAAATCTTGGCACTTAGTCCGTTTGAAAACTACAACGGAACTATTGTTGCCACTAGCGAAAATGGCATCTATGCTATTCGGCACTGGGAAACACAAATTCTGAAATACGACATAGCCAACTCGGAGATTATCTACCTAACCCCCGGAGTAATCTCTAAAACAACAGGGAGACTGGTTGGGCGTATCCTTCGGAGTCTGCCTCGTAAAGCGATAGAGAACTATCTACTGGCTAGCAACCTAACTGGCTACGAGCGAAGTCGAATCGTTCGGATGGCTGGGCTGGAAGTTCACTTACCATAGACCACCGACATCCTAGGAACTGGTAGCACAAACCACCGACATTACAAGGGGCGGCCATTATTTCACCCCCATCTTATGTAATTATTTCTGCTACAATAAATACAACTAGAGAAAGAGTTATGCTGTGAAAAAATCTATTGAAGGATTGACCGATTCAGAGATTGTTGATTTCCTCAACCAATACAACAAAGGCGTAGAGAACAAGATTCTCGATTTCAATAACGAGTATGACTTTACGGATGAGGCTCTGTTCAACATAGTTGTAGCAGTCGAGTATCTTATGGTCTCTGGGCTAAACGAGAACGCTGACCAACTATTTTCAGAAATCTATAAGAGGTCTCAAATTGAACTGGCAAATCGCCTAGGAACATTGACTGAACTAGAATAGTCTGCTATACTGGAATAGTGGAGATAACTCCACTCATACAACTACGGAAAGACGGGAACAAAATGAAAACAATGATTGGTCTTACTAAAGAGCAACTGGCATTTGCTGTATCTCTAGCAGATTACGCTACTGCTAAGTTGAAGATACAACATAAAGAAAGCCACTCCGGGGTCGATAGGCTGATACTTGATGGCTGGATTATTTCATCCGAAGAGTTGGCTAACGAATTTAGGTCTTATGTCGAGGTCGAGCCTGTATCGGATGAATCTGACTTAGTTAGACCTGAAGCCTAAGCACTAAAACTACCTGCTTATACTGGCTTGACATAAGTCAGTATAGGCAGTATTATTGAAATAGACGAAAGGAATAGAAATGGTCGCATTATGGGCAGTTATACCTGCGATGGTCTTTATGTTCATTGCTGGGCGTAAAAGCAAAAGGAAAATCAAGTTTGTGAATAACACGGACTACGGAGTGGACTTAGTGGTCTCTCCTAACCAATCAGTCGTAGTAATTCGAGGGATTGAGCCTAAGTGAGACTTTTCTACCAATCGCTTTACTGGGCTGTTAGAAGGCTCGCCTTCGGTCTCTACGGACTATCAAAGAGACTGGACTGGCTATGCTACAAACTTTATGACAAGGCAGAGTTCAAAGGCTCTGTCGGTCGCAGACAAAAAGGCAAAATCTTCTAACAGAATCGTAAACTTTTTTACAGGGGTGCTGCATTTTTCACCCCTGATTTGACTTATCGGTCAATAACAGATAACCTAAATAACAACAAGAAAGAAAGAAAACAAATGACAAACCAAAAAGACAAACTACACATAGCCTACGGAGATGATTATCTCAAGTGGCTACTGGGCAATGGGGATGGAAACCATCCTACAAAGCCAATCAGAGCCAAGATTGCTACGGATTACCTAGTTTCCGAACTGGGTGCTGACAATGTGGTCGTAATCGAGCCTGAAGTCGATGCTGGAGATAGAGAACGCTTGGAGAGTATTCACTCACCTGCTTATGTATCAGAGGTGCTGGACTTGGGTAGAACTTATGACTGGACTGGCGACAAACCTGAAATGGGGCAAGTCGCTCTTCAGATGTTCGCTGGAACTGCTCGCCTAGTAGAGAAGATGATTGCTGGAGAGATTCTTGTAGGGTTCAACCCTCAAGGTGCTAAGCATCACGCTCAATACGGATGGTCGGAGGGATTCTGCGTATTCAATGACCACGCTTGGGCTGCCTTGGAGTTTCAGAAGGCTGGATTGAGACCTGTATACATTGACTGGGATGTGAACGCTGGAGATGGTGTTCAGAACATTCTAGAGGATTCTGGTATTCCAACCTTCTCGATTCACGGACACGGAATCTATCCAACACATTCTGACACTTGGGTTCGAGGACAGAATGAGCAGAACTATCTTTATCAGAACACGGATAAGCAATTCTATAACTACGCTCTTCAACAGGGTGAAGGTGATGATGCTCTAGCGTGGGCTATTGACGACATTGCCGATAAGTTGGGAGACTACAAGCCTGATGTGATTCTGCTAGCAACTGGAGCAGATGGACACGAAGGCGAGAGTTGGGGTCTGAAGTATACCTATGATGGTTATCACTATGCCTCAAAGGTAGTTGCTGAACTGGCTAACAAGTTTACTGGTGGTCGAGTGCTTATCGGTGGTGCTGGTGGTTATCAAGCAACTACACACACTCCTCGTATCTGGGCTAATGTGGTGTCCGACATTTACAACGGAGTAGTAAAGAAAGAAGTGTTGAACTAATGGAGTTTATT
>Ga0247723_1002022_pt1 | contig 11230 bp, 13 predicted proteins | sample MSEWelMarce5H_FC_FD_189079 | JGI IMG/M metagenome (GOLD analysis project Ga0247723, IMG submission 189079) | Subsurface sediment microbial communities from gas well in West Virginia, United States - MSEEL Well Study Marcellus 5H_FC | ecosystem: Environmental > Terrestrial > Deep subsurface >...
CTTCTCGACCAGAGCCAGTAGGGGCTCGTGGGTATCGGCCTTATCACTCGAGTAGGAGTGGATGATGGCCTCATCAAGGTCTTCATCCGACCCGTCAGCCAGGTAGTTGCGGCAGATATTTTCAGCCAGAACGCGGAGCTTGCGGCGATTCACCGCATCCGTCATATCACGGATGCGGTCAATTTCGGCCAGCGCCTTGTCGGCCAGGTCAATCTGGTAGAGCTGAGTAGGGGTGGCATAGCCGTCGTAGTAAGCCCAGTAAGCATAGGTGATGGCCGCCATTTTTTGGTGATCCTAAAGTTCATGAGCCCGTGGTCCCGGGCACACAACCTTTTTTAGACCCTAGTGTGTAATTGAAGTAAAAGGATTAGCTTCGGGATACTCAAATCCAAATGATATACCTACACGAGGACCGAGAGGTATCACATTATGATATATTTTACGAGGAACGTATATCATGTCATTAGGTTCAAGTACATATTCCGTATTATCACCAAGTACCCATTTTGTCCGACCTATAACCTGCCAGAAAAACACGTCATCAGGGTCACAATGGTTTCCTAGTATTTTAGCCAACTCTGTAAATGATATATAACAGTGCGCAGTACATACTAATTCAGTATTCAAATTACTAATTTGGTCTTTAATAATTCTAACCTTATTCAACATTTCAGCATTTTCCAACTTCATACCAAGACGTGGAAACAGGTGAATATCACCTCCAGCCTTGGCGGTTTCATTTATAAATTCCATAACATCGGACCAATCGAATAATTCAGCTTTTATATTTTTGATGTAAATTGGTGTTCCATTTTCCACAGCCAGTTTAAGCTTGGAAAATTCCATGTTACATAACAACATTTATTTACCATTCCTGTCTCCAAATAGGACGGCCATCAGGCTTGAACCCTATATGCACTACACGACCATCCTTCACGTGCTCACCGAACTGCCTTGCCCACGGATCATTCGACATGGCCGAATTGGTTATGTGGTCAATGCAGGTCTGACAGTTGCAGCAAGACATTTTCTTGTTTCAAATTTAGATTTTAATTTGGGGCCAGTCACGAAACCTTTTTTATTCCATCATATTAGATGAAACCACGGAGACCCCGGCATACGGTGGTGACCATGCGCTGGCCAGAACGCTACTTCACTGGGCTCAGCCCAGCCTGGAGAAGAGCTAGGGAAAATGAACTCCTCAAGAGACGGCGTGAGAAAAACCCTAAACTCGGACCATCCAATTTCAAAGCAAAATTAAAAAAGTCAAAATGGACCCAACAATTTCACAAAGTTTATCCCGATCTCAAATTCAATAAAGAAGCAATCTCAAAAAAGACTGGAATTTCAGTTCGAAATTTAAATACAGTCTATAACCGGGGACTCAAGGCGTGGAAGACTGGGGGGTCGAGACCAGGGGCGACTGCGCAGCAGTGGGCGATTGCACGTCTCTACAAGTTTGTTCTCGTGACCAAACACAAAGCGCCTAAACAGTGGTTCGCGCGTCGGTACGACCCCAACGCCAATCTTAGACACTAGATTGGAGCATGATGTATAGGTATAGTGTGTATAGTAGTTGATAACTTGTTGTTAAATTGAGAATCTATAACATCCTTTCTCAATATTATTATCTTTGACCTAGCATCATCAACACCATATGCGAGTGAAAACTCGTACGGGCCGCCAGCCAACCCTGTTGGAAAAAATATCCTATTAGGAAGTCCTTCCCATGGTATAAAGAAACCTGAATAGGCTAGCACCTCGCCAGTGGAACTATCGAATTTATAAAAGAACATGAAATATTTGTAATTTCTGGAGGCATTTGGGTGAGCCTGAATATTTTCAATAGGAAATGTGTATTCGCCTTCTTTTATGTTTTCAATATTTATCTTAGCGTGTCCAACTGCCAACATGGTCGAGTCGTTGTAGCGAACAGCTGGAGTCCCTAATGATATATGCACATGTTCAGGGAATTCAAACTTGGTTTTATCCTCGATAATTGAGCATCTCTCCATAGAAGATGGTTCAGGCTTGAAGAAGACGTGGCGAGGGCTCAGTGAATATGAAATTCGTAGGGTATTGTCCCTGGCGATCCACATAGACCAGTTTTTCTCAACGGAAGAGGCGTGATCCGCGCATGGATGCTCAATTGGCTCTGCAATCTGGTCACCATCGAGTGAAGAAAGCTCAATATATACCCTAGTCTTGGCGCCTGGAAAATTACGGAACCTGTACATGGGCTTTATAGGATTTGTGGTTGAAACATACTCGTTAAATATCACCATAATTTTGGATCCAAATTGCATGAGCCTCATATCGACTTTGCCAGGGAAGAAATTAAGGAACGAGTTTCCATGTAAAATTACAGTTCCATCAACCATATCACCCCAAGGTATGTTTTTCTGGAAAGGATTTTTGAATGTAAATTGATTATCAATAGATGCATCTGGTTTAACTCCAATGACCCTGGCACTAGTATATCCACCAGCTATGGATGGGTTGAACACGCATATAATATGTCGTCTATCACCTGTGACTATATTACGGTCTCGTAATATTGATATAATGCCGTCTGTTATGTCTTGGCTGTGACCGGACCTGTGCGGGTCGAACCCACTTAGACGGTGCATACTTTAGTTAAAGATTTTTTAAGACGATATATGCATGTATGAGCTAGTTTGCGGATTTTTACTAGGAATTTTGGGTTCAAAATGGTTGAGCAAAAGGTCACATAGGGACGCGGGGACGCAGGCGGACGATGTTCAGATACAGACTACTCGTCCTATTGAAATGCCTTATTCAAGACCAAAATTTGTTCCTCGATTACAAAACTTTTGGGGCCCCGATTCCTAGATCTCGTCCATGTAGTCGTAGATGGGCGAGCCGCACCGCGATGCCCCCGCCTCTGCACCTGACCGCCACGCGTGCTCCTCGTTCAACTCCTCCTCGATTTTCTCGAAGATGCTAATCCACTTCTCGTGGCCAGAGCGGACCCAGTCGTCGTACTCCTGCGAAATGGGACTTGTGGCGTCCCACGGATGGTCGAGGAGGGCCGTACGGTACGCCAGCTCACTGGCCTCGGCGCGCGCCTTGTCGCGCTGCAGCCTCAGGACCATCTGGTTATGAAGGTGAATTCGCTCATTGATGGGCAGATTCCAGTAAGAATCAACCGCCTCCTCCTCGAGGTCACCTACGGCGTAGTCTTCGCCCTGCAGCTCATAGAGCTGGGTTTTTGTGATATTCTCGTCGATGTAATTCACACAATAGTGATACATCGACGGGGACACAGCCTCCCCGTTGTACTCCTCGAATACGGAGTAAGTCCAGATGAATACCGGCTCTTCATTCTCGTGATCGCCGGGGTAGCCAACCAGAAGGCGGCGCGTCGTGTCGAAGGTGACGTAAGCGTTGGGAGACATTCTGTTTTGAGGTGAATTTATAGTAGGGAGGGCTTGGGGTCCGGGCACAAAACCTACTTTTGCGCCCAAGACCCTTTCCTAATTTCTAACATAAATTAGTATGAAAGCCGCCTTGATATTTATAGGTGAGGCCTTTCGAGGAGGGGGGTTTATGAAGTCGGGTCAAATGTGTAGAACAAGAGGAGACCAGTCGTCTTTTCCAGAACAAAAACTGGCATGTGAAACTCATATGAATTTTGTTAGGAAATTGGAACAAAAATATGAAGTCGATATATTCATAGACACATATGACACTCAATTCAATTCAGAAATTGTCTCGTGGTACAAGCCAAACCTAAAAGCCCATAAGTTCCACACTGGGAAGGCGATAGGATATCTAAATATCTACAAAGACTCTATTGATCTGATTGAAAATCTAGGTCAATATAGTTTCGTCCATTTTTTCAGGATTGATATCTTCCTCAAAGACAGATTCATTTCTGGGTTTGAATTTTCAGACAAAATTAGATACGCATTCAGATTGACGCACCAATGGTTTCCTAAAGTTCCACGTATATCGGACACTATGCTTTTTGTTCCAAATTATGAACTGAAATTGGTGAAAGAAAAGGCTCCACTTCTGGATGACGTGTGGGTATGGGGTGTCATCCAGAGGCTTGGCCTGAAAAGCAAGGTGGAGACCTACGTGAGGACTCTACACGACTCCGACCCAAAAAAGGACTGGAATCCCCTGTACAAATTTGCAAACAGAATTGAAACAAAAACATGGGACATGGAAGGCTACGCTATAGACTCCATAACAGATGAGCCATCACTACTTCTTTTTACTGAATATGATAATGATGAGCCCGAGAATAAGTACGCCAAATATGATGAGCTTCTGAGGCTCGGCCACCGATAGCCACTGGACTGGACTTGGCAATCCCAATTTACGATCCAAATTAATAGGAACATCAGATCTCTTCACGCGCAGGATGAACGAGTTGTTTTGAGCTCCATTGAAATTAACAATGTTGCCATTTATGTCTCGCCAATTCACTGTGAGACGAGAAAGCTTACTTATAGGTGCTGTATATTCTAGACTGATTTTGTAGTCGCTCTTCTCCTTGAAGGTCTTTATACTACCTGATATACAGTCAAGTGTTATAGGTCCAAAGGCGTGCGATGCTGCAGAATTGACGAAAGTATTTCCAGTTATTCTTGAACCTAAATTCATTTTCTGATTATCAAGCTCTTCGATGTCAAGGAAGAGTATCTCGTTCGACGTGAAATCAGCGACGTTCGAGGACTTGAGGACGTACTTGCCCGTGAGGGTGGGGTTGGAACCATAGACCAGATCTGTACCGGCAATGAGAGAGGCTGTCTGAACAGTGCCCCTAGGCATACCAAGGAGGGTAGCCATCTCAGCAGTCGTCACATTCATAGTGAAGGAACTTGTCGAGTAAAATATGTACTTACCCTCACTAGTACTGTAATAGACGGAGGCGCCCGCTGGGAGACGGCCGGTGTTGATGATGTCACCAGCCAGGGAAGAGGCGCTGTAGAACCCCGACGCCAGACTCAGGTTGCTCGTCCCTCCAAAATTAAGTACGTTTGATCCCAAATTTAAGTTGTAAATTGAATTTGGAACCTTGGCACTGATGAGATCGATCTGTTGAATATTCTTCAATGGATTTGCAAGGTAAATTGAGTATGAATTTCCAGATGGAAATATATTCGAGTCGCGCGTCCTGGAATCCACATAGATGTACTCGGTCGTACTCATACTGAATTAGGTTGAGAAATTACTGAAGGAGGAATTGTTACATTGGATGATGGAGTAACATCATTTTCGATTGGTGGAATAATTGGCATAAGCACATCAAGTGTAGCATTCATCACTATAGTGTCCTTATCGGCTGGAATGCTCTGGATGGTTGGATCAGCTATCATACGAGCAACCTCCTTGGTGACAATCTCTTCGTAAGCAACGTAGGCCCGTGCAGTGGCGGCGTTATCAACCCATTCTTGAACATTTGAACATATACAAGAAAGTGCTTTATATTGAACTGGTGTAAGTTCTATCGTTATGGATACGTTCGCCATTTGAAATTACCCGAGGAAAAAACAGCATGCTGTGTTGTGGAGAGTACTAGACCCATAAAATCCATCTGTTAGAGAATAAAACTGAAAGTAATCATTTACTGCGAGAAAGACCATAACTGAGCACGATTGTTGCATGTGATTTGGAGCCGTTACGTTTGTAAAATTACAATGAGTAGTACCCCACCCGTAATCAGCATTATTCTTATACCATCTCATATTAGGCCCGCCAGTTCCTAAACGACTAATACCACAAAATGTGAATTGGTAATACCCTGCAACGGATGCCGTCCAACGCCCATTAGTTGAATTATACATGGATCCAATATTGTACTGTACAGCATTGAAAACAACGAAACCTGTAGTTATATCCCCCGCATTCCTACCAACCATGGACATTGGCCGACCCTGGTTAGTGATGACGCCTGGAACATTCACAGTTCCAGTGGAACTTATAGTCATCTGAGGTGACGTATCGACTGTGTTGCGCTTGGACCCGAACTCGAAGGCGTCACCGTTTCCGTTGTACTGCATCCAACATCCCCACGTTGAACCAACCGATTCTTCGTACATTCCAACGCGAGATTTCTGTCCGTCATCACTGCACACGCGAATCTCACCTTGGACGACGCCACCCGTGCCCGATTTATAGATGTGTAGAGGGGCTTGTGGTGTATTCGTTGCAATACCTACATTTCCAGTCCCCAAAATAGTCATTTTGGTGGAGTAAGTCGTTCCGTCAAATGTTCCAAATGTCTGCCTCCCTTGATTAGTTGATCCATAAGGAAATACTAGACTGTGCTCATAGGAGCTACCACTCATATCTGTACCAAGACCCATCCACGCATTAGCATCTGCGACGAGGTCGTACGTCTGGAATCTAACACCCGATCCTGTTCCATTATTTGCTATCATTATTGCGGCGTTTGTAAGCGCTGATCCAGAGCGCTTCACCACAAGAGGTCGGGTGGGATTCGTAATCCCTATGCCGACTTCACCAAGTGAATCTATGACGAGACGCGTCGCACTTCCAGTGGCGTCATAAATTTCAAAACATCCAGTGCCTGGATTATTACCAGTTCCAGTGCTACCAATTTGATACTTGCGACCACTGCCACCTGCAGTCTGTGCATCGAACATCATGTAACAACCAGACGCCGTCGAATTTGTCACGGCATAATAAAGATAATTATTCGTTCCAGTAACAGCAATTGCTCCTCCACTCGTTTCCAATTTGTAACCGGGATTTATCGTCCCTATCCCCACATTCCCTCCAGTGTAATATATAATTCCGGGTGAAATCCCTCCCCACTGCGAAGTGAGGAGCTCATTGCGCAGCGGCTCGCTGTCCATCTACTTAATTACCCAGATATTTGTGAAAGTGGGAACGGCACACTTCCACTGCGTCGCCAGTTTGCCCAACAGGTCCTGAACGTGCTCTTTGATTCCATGAAACTCGGCCACGAAGTTCTTCTGTGGGTCTTGAGCCACCTTCTGCATCAGATCCATAGTCACAGTCTGATACAGCTCGAGCACCTCCCGAATCTCGCGCTTCTTATCAGTCTGCTTCTCACGCTGTTGAATTTTCTTCTTAAATTCAGCCTCTGGAATTTCATTCATCATGTACTTGATTCGGAGGTCTCGGTTGTCGGCCACGCGAGCCGGATCGTACCTGTGCAGAACTACATGCTGGATGTGGCCGTGCATCCGGTGAATTGCAAAGAGGTCAGAACGCTGCGCCAGACTATAAGTCGTTCGATGGCGAGGCGTGTCTATCTGGTTGGTGTGTGGCAGCCCGCCACAGACGACGTCTCCAGGCTCGCGGGCCATGGCCCCCTGGCGCATCATGTACTCGTAGTAGTGAGGATTATGGATGCGCTGCGTCTCGATCCGACCCGTCCGCCAACTGAACGCAGTATGGCACTGGGTGCAAAACATCTGATCGCACCCATCAATCTTGAAGATTATGGATGCGCAGTTGGGACAGGGCTTGGAGTCGCGCGAGAGCATCTCGGCCGTAGCCACTGAATTTGGGTCGCACGCATGTTCATCCCCCGTCTTCACCTCGTGACACTTGGAACACACGTTAGCCTCGCACAGACCACACTTCCAAGCCGTGCTCAGAAACCCCTTGCACCCGTTCGCTGGACAGGCTCGTACAAACTTGCGCTTCGCAACAGCCTCACCTGGATTCGCGTATAAACCAAAAACAAAATTGTTGTGAGAAACCTCGCGGTGAAGGACGTCAATTTTATGTATAATTTGAGTGCAACGGAGATGGCGCTCGATGCGCGCTTCCAGCCACGTCTCCTTGCCCATTAAACCCAAGTCGGAAATGGCCAACTTGTTGTGCTCAATCTGAAGATCCTTAATCTCAAGAGCCTTTTTCTCATTTTCCTTTGTGATTTTACGCATGATAATCTCCATCTCTACATGTGGCTGCGTCTCGGGCATGAGACTGCGCTCGCGCTCGAACAACGCATTCTCTCGGTGCTCCTTGTAAGTTTTGTTCAAGAATTTAGAAGTGAAATTGGTGAAGAGGACCTCACGGGTCCAACCCTTGCGACACGACATGCAATGGGCGCGCTCGGTTGTGCCTGTGAGATAGCGGGCGTGACACTCGGAGCACGCGCTGAACTCGCAATACGGGCACCCTATTTTCTTCCTAATTTGGAGTGTAAATTTCTCACAACATACAGCACATGTCGCCATGTCTATTTTAGGTTCCTAGTTTTTATGGTTCTGGAATCTTTACGTAGGTGCGGGGGGACGTAAGGTACTTTAATTCCGTTCTTGTCTATTACACTCTTCGGTGGCTCGGGCTCGGGCTCGTCCTCTATATCGGCCCACCTGATCTTCTTTTCAGGTTCTGGATTCATGTTAATTTAATTCATCTTCTTTTTAACAGCCTTGATCACCTTCTTCTTCTTGGGCGCCGGCTTGTTGGCAGAGGGGTACTTGGCGAAAATCTTGTCGAGGATCTCCTGGCGCGCATCTGCTGTGTCTTCGAGGTTCTGCCACCACTGGCGGTACTTGGCGACGCGCTGCTCCGTGTGACCCGCTGCGAGCATGGCGGCGCACATCTCCTCACACGGCGGCCTGCCCTTGTATTTGGCCACAAGCTCAAGCAGAGGCTCTGGATCGATCACAGGCGGGGGAGGCTTGGTGGGTGGCGCTTCCCGCTGCCTCTCTGCGAACCAAGCCTCGCAGCGCGCGACGAAAGGCTCAGCCTCCGCCTTTGTCATGTGCTTTGCTATAAAGAGATAGTCAGTAGGCGGCGTCCAGCGATGCACTGGAGGCGGCGGCACGCAGATGGAGCGCACGTTGCGAGCCACGTCAGCCGCCACGCCCACCGCCGTGGGACTAATGGCGCGCGCAGACGAGCCGCCGCGCTTAGCATAGGATGGACGGATGTTGGGGCGCTTGAACATTTTGGGGTGAGTTGAGTTTCCACCCCAAACTGGACCTCCACACACAACCTTTTTTTCCCCACACACAGTAGGATGATTTTGGCGAAATTTATTTCCGTAATCCATTTTCTGCTGATACTGTTTATAGTGTTCGCGCCGTTTTTTGCCAACGAAAAATGGCTAGGAATTCATTTTATGATAATTCCATTTATACTAGCTCACTGGGCGACTAATCAGTCGGTATGCGCGCTTACTGAGATGGAGAAGATACTCACGGGCAAGACGTGTGACGAGGAGACGTTTATCGGTAAAATAGTTTCACCTGTATATAAGTTCAAGACAAAGGGGGAGGAGACGATATTCGTGTGGATGGCTATGATAAGTCTGTGGCTTATTACACTATGCAAGCTTCAAAGAACTAACTTTGCGGGACTCAAGGCCGACTGGGCCTCTGTGCAGCAGCTGCTTACTCGTCTTCGAACTCCTCCTCGCTGAGGTCACCGGACTCCGACCCCGACTCGTGGCGCGCCTCGACCGCCACCTCAGCCTCCGACTCGGCATCGGACTCGGCTTCCGAGTCAGACTCAGAGTCCGAGGCGCCATTCATGATCTGGTCGAGGCGCGACTGCAGACTCACCTGCTCGCACTCGAACATGCCCTCGGCGGCCGTCTCCTTGAGCGGGTTGCCATAGGCCTGGCAGGGGGCGCAAGGGCCCGAGGGCTCCTCGTCGAGCGGGTGCGTGTGCATCGGCTCGACCGCCTTGGGCGCCTTGGGCGCCTTGGGCACCTTAGGCGCCTTGACGGGCTTGGGCGTCTCGCCCGCCTCCTTGGCGTCCATGGCCGCCTTCAGGTGGCGCTTGCAGAAGCACTCGCCCTTGAGCGCCGAGAACTTGCACGGCTCCTTCTTGGCCGTGGTGCCCTGGCAGGCCTGCTTTTCGGCCTTGCCCTTCTTGGGCTTCTCCACCACCTGACCCTCGGCGTCAGTCACAGTGACCGACTTGGGCTCACGCTTCTTGTACTTCTTGGGCACCTTGATGGCTGCCTCAGAGGACTCGAGGTACTTAGACTCGAGCTCCTTGAAGTCAATCTTGTAGTCAGCCGCCACCCGCTCAAGGAACACGCGGTCGCGCTCGCGGACCAGGGCGTCGCAAGCCTGAGCGAAGGTGGAGGCCATTTGTGCTTGGTTTGTTTGGTGACTGAACGTTTAAGTTGCTTTGGGCACCGGGCACAGAACCTGCTTTTTGAGTGCAGGCTCTGGGCTCGCTGAACTTTTTTTTGGTTGGTTAAAGTTTTGTTGGGCTCGAGGGCTCGGGCACAGGACCTTTTTTTTGGGCTCTGTACCGGCTCTCGAGAACCTTTGTTTTTGGTTGAAGTTGGAGTCCAAGGTCCTATGGGGCTGGGCACAAAACCTAAATTTACGCCACCTCGAACGACGACACCTTGTCGTTCCATGTGCCACCCGGAATTCTCGCATTAATAAGACAAGGAAATTTCATTCCATTGGGGCCAGCGTCGAAAGTAATTTTTTGACCCTTAAAATCTGCATGCTCGTAAAGAGTCAATCTACTATTAGGTGGCATAATGAAAGAACTTAGTGCGTCATTAGGGAAACCAGCATCGACTATCCATCTGTACCGGCCCTTTCCAAACGCCTTTGATTGTCCCTTAAAATCGCAATCAGAATAGAATGTAACAGTTGTTGGTGGAGGTGGAGCTTTGGCGGCGTACTCCTTGATGCGCTCGGGATGCCCTAGAGCTTCAGACACCTTTGCACACCAGTGATCTTTGTTGTCGTATCCTGGCCCACCCCAAGCAGACGCGTGCCCCTTGCCACATGCAAGTGGCTTGATATTCTGTGGATTAGTCTTGAGATAATTATCACACTCAGCGACGGTCTTAGCCCACTGACAATCCTTGGAATTTAGTGACATGCACTCAACCTCATTGTTCCAGCGCATTGGGGCGGTCGCACCAGCCACGCCACATTTCCATGCGCCACCTTGCTGTCCAGGAGTCGCCTCGGCCTTCTTTACATTTGCCGAGGCGTTCTTCTTTGCTTGCCATTCATTGATCTTAGTCACGAGAGATTGAGGTGGAGGTGGGGCTGGCTTTCCAATCATATTCGTAGGGATGCACGCAATACACGACATACCTGGAGCTTGCGCTTTGGGATCGTATCCTGTACCAGCTGGACACGCCCCACCTGGAGCTGCCGTCTTCATTCCAATAGATTTAACCCAGGCTACATAGTCGGCTATGAATGGAGCATCTGCTCCAAAATTGGCTTTAAGAACATTTGTTATACAGGCATCGTCGAAC